>OHEF01000660.1_pt1 | contig 13232 bp, 8 predicted proteins | sample 1567171 | NCBI WGS metagenome assembly OHEF01 (sample SAMEA3879576, study PRJEB24766) | human gut metagenome | biome: human-associated habitat; feature: feces | place: USA | collected 1985/1987
GAAAAATGTATCTCCTGCACCAGTTTTCTCCACTGGTTTCACGTCATAGACCGGTGCTTTTGCGATTGTATTTCTCGTATAAGCACAGCTTCCATTTCCACCAAGAGTAATACAAATCAGCTGTATCTGCGGATACTTTTCCAAGAGTTCCCTTGCTGCCCGGTCATAGTCCGAATGCCCGAACAGAAACTCCACCTCATTATCTGAGATTTTCAGAAGATTGCATTTTGAAAATCCATATTCAATTTCTGTTTTTGCATCTTCAAGATTTTTCCAAAGCGGTTCCCGTAAATTCGGGTCAAAGGAAAGCATCGCTCCGCTTTCGATTGCAATATCTATGGCAAATCTGGTGGCTTCCCGAACGCCTGCATGGGTCGAGGAAAGCGTACCAAAGTGAAAAATTTTGGAATCCCGAATCAAATCTGTACGCACTTCCTGTTTGGTCAGCATCATGTCTGCACCTGGATTCCGAACAAAGCTGAATTCTCGTTCACCATCTGCAAAGGTATGCACAAAGGCAAGCGTCGTTGGAACACTCGCATCTGTCATGAGTCCGTCTGTACAAATGCCAACCTCGTTTATGGTTTCTGCAAGCTGTCTGCCGAACATATCTGCTCCGACTTTTCCAATGAATGCAGTTCGCTTTCCCAGCTTAGAAAGCATGGCAAGCACATTGCAAGGAGCACCACCTGGATTTGCTTCCAGTAGGGGATTCCCCTGTGAACTGATTCCACTTTCAGTAAAATCAATCAACAGTTCACCCAAAGCTGTTACATCATAGTTTTTCATTGCATTTTCCTCACTCTGTTGTATACAACGTATAGGCTTCGCCATCAATGTGATTTGATAACCCGTATACCACGCTGCTGATTACAGCTTCGCCCTGATTGGCATAGACTTCAATCAAATTGGAATCCACATAAATTTCCAGTTCACAGCCGTCCTTGAGGACTGGCGTTTCTGCAGTCAGCCGATAATTGTCATCTTTCACAAATACAGCAGAGCGGTCAGTGAAAAGCTTGTTTTGCTTTCTCCAAATCCGGTATCCGCCAATATTGATGCATTCGCCATTTTCCAGTGTTGTTTTTACCAGATAGCCAGACTTGCCAGCTTGCTCTGGAGAGGAAATCTCTTTCACAAATGCGTTTCGGATATGCAGATGGGGCTGAAAATAAATCTGTTGATTCTTCACAGAAACCACCCTTGGAATACACATCATACCATTCCATTTGCCGTCTACTGCTTGCGGCATTCTTGCCCATGCAATCACGATGCGATTTCCGTCTTCATCAGTCGTACTCTGTGGGGCATAGAGATCCAGCCCATAGTCCAAAAACTGATAGTCCTCTGTAAGCTGCATCGTTCCAGTCGATTCATCAAATGCGGAAAACATACAAATCGCTGCGGAGTCATATGTTTTCCCATCATTCAGAAAAGCCATAGGGGAGAACACCGTAATGCCCTTGCCATCCATCTCGAAATAGTCTGGACACTCCCACATCCAGCCAAAGTTATCCTTTTTCACGTGGCTGAGATACGTCCAATTCTGCAAATCATTGCTTTTATAAATCAACAGTCTGCCTTTGTGGTCAACGGAGCTTCCCAGAACCAGATACCATGCATTTTTTCCACGCCATACCTTTGGGGCACGGGTGTGGGTCTTGCTGCCAATGGCTTCTTCTGCAATGGGTGGAATGACGGTCTTTTTTCTTTTGACATTATCGAACGTCATACCGTCATCGGAAGAAATCATTAGTTGTGCAGCAAGAAACTGGTCGTTTTGGCACTGATTAATGTCTTCTGGATTTTCCTCCAAATAATTGACACCTGTATAAAATAAGTAGAGTGTCCCATCCTGTTCCACAGCACTTCCGGAAAAACAGCCACTGCGGTCATCTGTTTTGGTCGGATACAGAGCAATGCCTTTTTCCTCCCAGTTTACCAAATCTTTGCTGACAGCGTGTCCCCAGTGCATTCTGCCCCATTGCGGAGCATAGGGAAAACATTGATAAAACAAGTGATATTGTCCCTTGTACCAGATAAATCCGTTTGGGTCATTGATCCAGCAATTTGGAGCTTTAAAATGAATGTTCTGCATCATAATCATATCCTCCTATTAGAAAAGGCTTTCTTCGGTTTGTGTATCAAAGAAGTGCATTCTGGACGGAACAAAGGTAAAATCAATGGTATCGCCAGGTTTGCTGATTTCATACTTAGACACTCTTGCAACGGAACCAGTGCCACCAAAGTTAAAGTACAGATTATTCTCATTTCCCATAACTTCTACACTGTCCACGGTTGCAGACATGATATTGTTCTTGTATAGATCCAGATTTTGCGGGTCAAGCTTGATGTCCTCACCACGAATGCCGAGAATGAATGCACCCTGTCTGCCGTTCAGTTTCGATACCACAGATTCCGGCAAGTGCATCTTATTCCCATCGGAGAAAGTCATGGTAGTTCCAGTCACTTTTACTGCATAGAAATTCATCTGCGGCGAACCGATAAATCCAGCCACAAACTTGTTTGCCGGATGCTCATACAAGTCCATTGGTTTGCCTACCTGCTGAATCACGCCGTCTTTCATAATAACAATGCGGTCTGCCATTGTCATTGCTTCCACCTGATCATGTGTCACATAAATCGTAGTGCTGCCCAGCTGACGGTGCAGCTTGCTGATTTCGCTTCTCATACTGACTCTCAATTTCGCATCCAAGTTGGAAAGCGGTTCATCCATCAGAAACAGTTTCTGATTTTTGACAATTGCACGCCCCAGTGCGACTCTCTGCCGCTGTCCGCCGGAAAGATTCTTTGGCTTCCGGTAACGATATTCCGAAAGTCCCAGAATCTCGATTGCCCAGTCCACCTTTTTCTTGATTTCGTCTGCTGGAACTTTCATATTTTTCAAGCCATAGGAAATATTCTTTTCCACGGTCATGTGCGGATAGAGTGCATAATTCTGGAACACCATAGAAATTCCACGATCTCTTGGCAAAACGGTATTCATGCGTTTTCCGTCAATGTAGAAGTCGCCGCTGGTGATTTCTTCAAATCCGGCAATCATACGAAGTGTGGTCGATTTTCCGCAGCCGGAAGGGCCAACAAAGGCAATAAATTCGCCCTCTTCGATGGAAAGGTTGAAATCGGTTACGGAATTTTTCTCTGCACCTGCATATTTCTTGCAGATGTTTTTCATTTCAATAAAGCTCATAAGTTAACCCTCCTTGGAACCTGTGGAAACAACACCCTCTACAATCTGCTTGGAGAAAAGGGCATAGATGATAATAACCGGAATCGTAATCAAGGTAATGACAGCAAGTGTCTGTCCCATCGTGGTATTGTCATTGGATGTGATGGAATTTAAACCGATCTGAGCCGTCAAAAGATCGCTGGATGTGAACACCAGAGATGGCCAGAGGTAGTCATTCCATACATTTAGAAATGTGAAAACGCTGACTGTTGCAACAACTGTTTTGGACATTGGCAACACCATTGTAAAGAAATATTTGACCGGATTGCAATGATCCAACTGTGCAGCCTCCCAGACATCATCGGGCAGACTGACAAAAACTTGTCGGAACAGGAAAATATTAAACGGGTTGACGATCATCGGGAGGACATAGCCAAAAACAGTATTCAGCAGTCCCATTTTGGAAACAAACATAAAGTTGATGGTGATAATGGTTTCTGTTGGAATAATCATCAGCATCATGATAATTGCCAGCCATCTGTCACGAAATGGGAACTTGATTTTTGCAAGAGCGTATCCTGCTAATCCATTGACAATGACACCTGCAACAATCAAAATGGCAGCATAGAATAGGGTATTCAACATATAGCGGAGAAAGCTGGTATTGAATAAGATTTCCTTGTAGTTATCGAAAAAACCTTTTCCTGGAGCAGGTGGAACGAATGCACGAACAGAGTTCATATCTGCGGTAATGGCTGCATCCTGTTTGAACGAGTTTGCAATCATCCAAATAACTGGAAACAGGAAAAACAGGGATAACACCAACATGACGGCAACAAAAATACCGTTAATGATTCTTTGCTTTTTTGTTTTCATGTTTTTTCTCCTTATCCTTTGTCAGAAGTGTTTGAATGATGGTAAGAATGACAACAAATACGGTGAAGACAATTGCCATTGCCGAAGCAAGACCAATTTCCCAGTTTACCGTGCCGGTTTCGTAAATATCATAGACAATCGTATAGGTTGAGTGAGAAGGTCCGCCGCCAGTCATTACCATTGGCTGTACAATCATACGGAATGCTCCGATGGTCACCGTGATAAAGACAAATACACAAAGCGGTTTCAGTTCCGGCAGTGTGATATTCTTAAATTTGCTCCAGGCACTGGCGTGATCCATTTCCGCAGCTTCATAGAGTGCCGGATTGATTGCCTGCAAGCCACCCAGAAAAATAATCATCTGATAGCCAACACCTTGCCAGACACTCATCAGTGCAATGGAGGGGAGTGCCTGATTGGCTCCGTAAATAAACGGCTGTGCATCAATGCCAAAGTGGGAGAGAATGGTGTTTAGAATGCCTTCTGGGCTATAAATTTGCATCCAGAGGTTTGAAACGACCGCCAAGGACATGACTACTGGGATGAAAAATGCAACCTTGAAGTATTTCTTACAAACTGTGACCTTGTTGATGAGCAATGCCAATCCCAATGCTCCCAGTGTTTGCAGAGGAACAATGATCAGCACGAATTTGATGGTGTTTCCAAAAGCGGTAGTAAACAGATCATCTTTGAAGATGTTTTTGAAGTTTTCCAGTCCTATGAAGTGTGTCAGCTTTGGATTCAATGCAAAATAATCGGTAAAGCTGTAAATCAGAGTGAGTATCATCGGAATGAACAGGAACACCGTCATCAGAACCAGTGCGGGTCCAAAAAAAGACATCCCGAGAATGGAATTTGATTTCTTTTTCATGTTATCTTGTGTAACGCTCAAGCTTTGCGTTAATCCTTTCTACAGATTGATCCATTTCTGTTTGCACATCTTTGCCGCTCAATCCAACATCCTCTAAAACTTGCTGGAATGATGTGCTGACCTGCGGATAAACAGGTGTTTTCGGTCTGGGATGACCATAATCTCTCAGCTGTTCGTAAAGTGCCTTATAATTTTCATCCTCTTCAAAAGTGGTAATTTGGTCATATGCTGCATAAGTGGAAGGCATACTTTTTGTATTTTCATAGAGAAGGATACCACTGTCCACGCCACTCATCCATTTTACCAATTCTGTAGCTGCTTCGATGTGTTCGGTTTTGGTAGTCGCCGCATATGCCCACGAACCAGTTGGGGTATATCTGCCTCCGTCCCAGTTGTCACTGACAATATACGGTGCAACACCAAGATCAATATCGCTGTAGCTTTGATAGATGGTATTGACTTCCCAAGCACCGTCAAACTTAAATGCTGCACGTCCGCTTTCAAATAAGTTTTCAATCGGGGTTGCAGACATATATTTGTTTTCCACCAGTCCTCGGAAGTACTGGAATACGGCTGCGTTTTTGTCCGAGTTGAAATATCCGTCTGCGGTCAGTCCGTCCTCGCTGATGAGATCGCCACCATTTGACCAGATGAATGGAGCATAATAATAAATGCTGGATTCACCGACTGGAAAGGTCATGTCCAAGGGATACCCGTTTTTGCTGTCCATGATTGGTTTCAGCTGTTTCAAAATATCCAAAAATTCTGAGAACGTCCAAGGATGATCCTTGTCTGGCACTTCAATGCCAGCTTCTTTTAAGATTGCCTTATTATAATAAAGACCTACGCTGGATTCCATTGCACCTAATGCATATAGTTTATCATCTATCGTTCCCTGATCCAGAATCGAATCCAAATAAGCCGATTTTTCTTCCTCGCTCAGTTCGGCAAGCGGCTGAATGATGCCGTTTGCTGCATAAGCAGAAATATTGGGTCCGTCCACGGTGATGACATCGGGAAGGTCTCCCGACATAACTGAGGCGTTGATTTTATCCGAATAACCGCCGCCACTGTCATTTCTCGGAATAAATTCAATGTCTGCGAAGTAGGTGCCATCATACTTTTCATTGAAATGTTCCACCGATTCTTTATAGGCTTCTCCCTCTGGTGTGTCCTCAATGGTATGTACCCACATACTGATGTACTGCTCTCCCTCATCATAGCCCTGCACATCGCCAGGTTTCACAGTTTTACTGCATCCTGTCAATGAAACTGTGCTTGTCAGTATGGAAAGAGCTGTCAAAAAGATTGGTAGCTTTTTCATTCCTGTTTTCCTCCGTTCCTTGTTAAGTAACCGGTTACTTTACTAATTACATCATACCATAGGAGCAGGGGATTGTCAAGCATTTTCCCGATTTTTGTAGCAATTTCTAAAAATAATGAAAATGTTTTGTGCAATTCTACAAAACCAGTTACTTTACTAATTCTTTTGTTGATTCCAGAATGGTTCTGTGTTATAATGAAGATAAAAATAGGAGGCAGAAAAATGGCGAAAAAAAATGTGACATTTGCAGATATTGCAGCATATACCGGATTTTCAAAAACAACGATTTCCAGATATTTTAATAATCCGGATTCTATTACCGTGGAAAATCAAGAGAAGATTGCCAATGCCTTGGAAATATTAAATTACAAGGAAAATAAACTGGCAAGAGTGATGGCAAACGGAAAAACAGAGATGATAGGGGTAATCATCCCGAATTTATACATGCATTATTATTCGGATATGCTGGATCATATCATATCTACTTATGAAAAGTATGGCTATAAGTTCATCGTATTTGCCGGAAACGAAGATGCAGAGGTCGAACGGCAGTACATTCGGGAACTTCTTGCTTACAAAACAGAGGGATTGATTATCTTGAGCCATACGCTTTCTTCTAAAGAATTGTCAGAATATCATATTCCCATTGTAACGATTGAACGGGAAGACGAATATGTGTGCAGTGTCAACACAGATAACTACATGGGAGGCATGCAGGCAGCAACTATTCTCGCCAAAAGCGGTTGCGAAATTCTGATTCATGCCAATGCAGATTTTCCAAGCAACATTCCAGCTTATGGCAGAATCCAAGGATTTCAGGATTTCTGTAAGACAAATGGATTTGAACATCGCATTATGATTCGGGATTTTGGTGTCAGCTTTGAGGAAAACAATGTTGAAATTGCAAAGCTGTTGCAGGAGATCGAAGAAGCATATTCAGAGAAAAAAGTGGGAATTTTTATGCCAAATGATACGCATGCCAACATTTTACTGAACTGTATAATCCGGAAATATGGGATGTTGCCGGAACGATATAAAATTGTTGGTTTCGACAATTCCCCTGTTTCGAGAGAGGCTGTTATTCCAATTACTACAGTTGGTCAGCAGATGGACAAAATCGCACAGGAAGCAGTAGAACTGCTTTCACAGCAAATTAACGAACGAAAGAAACGCAGACCAAAGCCGCTTTCCGCACCCATTCACAAAGTGCTTACCCCCGTTCTGATTCGCAGAGAAACGACAAAGTGAAAAAATACTGTCCTCTTTAAGAGGGCAGTATTTTTTGCGATTTCGTAGAATTGTATCTGTTTTTCAACATTTTCGCTTGATAAATCGGCTATATTGTGTTACATTAAAGCTGACAACTTGTCAGCAAAAGGGGAACGGCTTCGTGCCAAAAGATTCTATAGAACTCATGCGTGCAAGAAAAGAAGAAATCATTTGTGCGTTTGAACAACTTTTTCAAGAAAAAAGCGTACGGAGTATTTCAATGCGAGAAATTGGAGCTAAAACCAGTTTTGCACGCAGTTCCATTTACAATTATTTTCAAACAAAGGAAGAAATTCAACTTGGACTGACAATCAGAGAATTTACAGCATGGAAAGATGCTCTTCAAAAAATTTTGGAGAATGAAAACAAAAATATATTACAATTTGCAGAAGCAATCGCAGCATTCCTTGCAGACCGAAATCAATTTATCAAGCTGATTTCATGGAATCACTATGAAATTGAAGAAAACAGCCGACCAGAACGGCTTGCCGAAATGCAGCAAGTTACTTATGAAGCCATGCACTTGTTCACAATCTGTGTTGAAAAAGCGTTGCCGCATCTTTCAAAAGAAGAAACGCAAGGATTTATGCTGGACTTTTTCACCTACTTATATGGGATAGACTGCTTTATTCAAGTCAGTTCCAAACAACAGGAAGCCTTGAAATTTGGAAATATTCCTTATCATCCGGTTTCCATTCATGATGCTGACCGCCACAATTCCGACCACAATCGGACAGGCAGAAGCCAGCAATCTGATCAGCAATGCCACCTTTGACCGTGATACAACCGGCTGGAATACATATTATCAGACTGGTGGTGTATGCAGTCTTGGAGCAGACAGCGGCAGACTTGCTCTGAAAGTATCTGCAACTGGTGATGTCACATGGGCAGTACAAGTCTACTATGACATCATTCCGCTCTATCAAAACGGTGTTTATCGGTTAAAATATGATATTTCCTCTACGGTTAATCGTACTGTGGACGGCATGATTCAGCAAAACGGCGGTGATTATCAGGCGTATACCTCCAAACGTCTTTCATTGACACCGGAAGTACAAACCGTTGATTACGAATTTACGATGAAAAATGCCACTGATATTATGGCACGGTTACAGTTCAATTGCGGTAATTTTGAAGACAATCTCCCAGAACATACGATTTATATTGACAATGTTTCATTGGAGTTGGTGGATGACAGTAAGGTAGATTATTCCGGCGTTCGAAATTATGAACCGCCCATTGTCACCAATCAAATCGGCTATCGCACAAATTCGCTGAAAACTGCGGTCTTTGATGGTGCATCTGAGGAGCGTACTTTTGATGTTGTCAATGCGGATGCCGGGGCAGTGGTCTATACTGGTGAACTCTCTGCGGAGAGCAATTGTGCTTTTTCTGGTGAAACGAACCGAACAGGTGATTTTTTTGCAGTCACATATCGTTTTTTATCACTGTTGTTGAATTTACAGAGATTTTTTCGCAGAGCCCAATTCAGACGTGTTTGGTAATGTAGCCATTCCTTATTTCTGATCAAAAATCAACAAAACTCGTTTGGTTTAGTTTTAGCCAAACGAGTTTTGTTTTTTACTCCCTGAGATTTTCTTTGAGTTTAACTTTTCGATATTCTTTTGGTGACATACCGATGTATTTATGAAACAGTCTGCTGAAATAAAGCGAATTGGTGTATCCAACCCTATTTGCAATTTCAGTAATGGTGTAGTCCGTATTTTCTAACAAACTTTGTGCGTTGGAGATTCGCAACTTTAAGATATATTGCAGCGGACTGGAGCCTGTGATTTCTTTAAAGCACTGAATAAACCAACAGTTGCTAAGCCCTCTGGATTCGGAGTACTCCTCAATGCTGATTTCTGTGTTGTAATTTTTACGAAAATAGTGTATCGCAAAAGCAACTTCTTTTTCACTGGTGCTGCTGAATTTCTTTGCACTCATGATTGCACGGCTTATCAAAACAAAAATATTTCGCAGCTGCAAAGAAATCAATTCATCATACCGTGGTCTGCAAAGCTGCAATTCCTGAATCATCTGACTAAATAACCACTGATAATCGGGAGATGTTCCGATATAGAGAATATTATTTTGCAGGTTGATATTGTAATACTTTAAAATTTCTTCTACTTCATTTCCGGTAAAATGCACCCAATAAACATCGGTTTGATCTGCACGATAATAAACATATTCCTGTGGTTGATCCGGCAAATATATAATAATATTTCCGGCTGAAACCGTTTTTTCTTCTCCGTGAATGAAAAAATGTCCTTTTCCGGAGGCAATATATAAAAGCTGATAATCTTTTCTTCCCTTCGGACGATGTGTTACTACTTCAGAGCGATTTTTCACACAATAATTTCCACAACTTGTTACAATCAAAGGTTTCGTATTATCCACTACAGTAGATGTAGAGTTGTTTAAATAGGCAACATTCATAAACATAAAAAGCACCTCCTTGCTTCTATAACTATAGTATATCACACCTGAGCACTGATTGCAAGAAAAAACCTAAACTTTGTGCATATATTTTATAACTTTGTGTATTTTTCAAGCCGTTTTGTGTGGTATAATAGAGTTAAGAAATGAGAGAAAAGAATTAAAAAAGACGTCTTTCATTGTAATTCTATGTCGAATTCAATAAAAATTCTTTATACTCAAAAAAATAATCATCTATTCTGACGATGGCATTATTTCGTTTTTGCAAAATGAAAAGCAGTTCGTATCATTCATTATTGGAAAATTCTGTCCATGTGGGCATACAAACAATGAAAGGAGCTCTATTATGAGCAAAGAAAAAACATACTTAAAGTGGTATAACAAAGTCGGTTATGGTTCCGGCGATGTTGCAGGGAATGTTGTCTATGCATTGCTGACATCATTCGTAATGATCTATCTTACCGACACGATTGGATTAAACGCAGGTGTTATTGGCGTTCTCATTGCTGTATCGAAGATTTTTGATGGAGTAACAGACATCATTTTTGGTACGTTGATTGATAAGACACATACGAAAATGGGCAAGGCAAAACCGTGGATGCTTTATGGTTTTATTGGCTGTGCAATTACCTTGATTGGTGTATTTGCAATCCCGATGAACATGGATAATTTTGCTCAGTACGCATGGTTCTTTATCTGCTACACACTTCTTAACAGTGTATTTTATACGGCAAACAACATCGCATATTCTGCTCTGACCGCTCTTGTTACAAGGAACAGCAAGGAAAGAGTTCAGATGGGTTCTTATCGCTTTATCTTCGCATTTGGAACAAGCCTCCTGATTCAGGCTGTTACATTCCAATTTGTTGAAGCAATGGGCGGTGGTGCAAATGGCTGGAGAACAGTCGCAATTATTTATGCGGTTATCGGTCTTATTGTAAATACAATTTCCGCTCTTTCTGTAAAGGAACTTTCTGATGAGGAACTTGCAGACAGTGAAACAAAAACAGAAGAAACCAAATACAGTTTTGGAGAAGCATTCAAAATTCTCGTACACAACAAATATTATATGATGATCACAGTAACCTATATTTTGCAGCAGTTCTATGGTGCGATGATCGGTGTTGGAACATACTATGCAAAATATGTTCTCGCAGATGAGAATATGTTCGGCACATTTGCGTGGTTTATCAATATTCCTTTGATTATCGCCTTGATCTTCACTCCTACCATCGTACAAAAATGGAACGGCATGTATAAGCTGAACAAATACAGCTACATGGTAGCAACAGTTGGCAGACTTCTGGTAGCAGTTGCCGGATACATGGGAAACATTCCGCTGATGCTTGCATTTACAGCACTTGCAGCACTCGGTCAAGGTCCATGGCAAGGTGATATGAATGCAGTCATCGCATCCTGCTCTGAATATAGCTGGCTTACCAAACACAAGCACGTTGATGGAATCATGTACTCCTGCACATCACTTGGTGTAAAAATTGGTGGTGGACTTGGAACAGCAATTGTTGGTCTTTTGCTCGACTTTAGCGGATTCAAGGGCACTTTGACAGTACAGCCTGATTCTGCGATCAATATGCTTCACATTATGTATCTGATCGTTCCGTTTGCACTGGATCTGATCATCACATTTATTCTTTCTAAGATGAATGTTGAAAAGGCAAATGCGGAAATCAAAGAAAAACTTGGAATATCCGAAAATGAAGTTGTGATGGAATCACGGAACTAAAATGGAGGGAACAATATGAAATATACACTCGACTGGCTGACCAATCCGGAAGTGTTTGCAGTCAACAGAATCGCAGCACATTCCGACCACAGAATCTATGCAAATCATTTGGAAGCCGATGCAGACAATTCCTCTCTGATTCAGAATCTGAACGGCACCTGGAAATTTGCGTGGGCAAAGAATCCATCTGAATGGCAGCAAAAGTTCTATGAAGAAAGCGACAGCACTGACAATTTTGACAACATTCAGGTTCCGGGACACATGGAATTGCAGGGATACGGCAAACCGCAGTACGTCAATACCATTTATCCTTGGGAGGGACAGGAGCATCTCCGTCCGCCGTTTATCTCTGAAAAGGACAACCCTGTCGGCAGCTACGTCAGATATTTTGACTTGAACGATGCTCTGAAAAATAAGCGTGTATTTATTTCTTTTCAGGGTGTGGAAACTGCTATGTATGTCTGGCTGAACGGCGAATTTATCGGCTACAGCGAAGATTCTTTTACACCGTCTGAATTTGAACTGACACCGTATATCCGTGAAAAGGGCAACAAACTTGCTGTTGCAGTGTTCAAGAGAAGTTCTGCAAGCTGGCTGGAAGATCAGGATTTCTGGAGATTCTCCGGCATTTTCCGTGACGTATTCCTTTATGCGGCACCGTCTGCCCATGTTCGTGATATGAAAGTGATTGCAGATTATGACGGCACAAATGGGATCTTCTCTGCAACGCTGGATATTGCGGGCAAGTGTTCTGTGAAATCGATCTTGACAGATGAAAATGGAACGGTCATTGCAGAATCCAATGAAAAGGAATCCGTAAACTGGACAATTGAAAATAGCAAGCCTTGGAGTGCCGAAATACCGAATCTCTACACGTTTACAGTGATTCTGACAGATGAAAGCGGAAATGAAATCGAGGTCAGCAGAACCAAAGTCGGATTCCGCCGATTTGAACTGAAAAACGGAATCATGTGTTTAAACGGAAAACGTATCATTTTCAAGGGCATCAATCGACACGAATTTGATGCGAAAACAGGCAGAGCAATCACAAAGGAAGATATGCTGTTTGATATCCAGTTCATGAAGAAAAACAATATCAATGCAGTTCGTACCTGTCATTATCCGAACAATTCTCTTTGGTATCAGCTTTGTGATGCATATGGCATTTATCTGATTGATGAAACCAATCTGGAAACACACGGTACATGGCAGAAGCTTGGTGCAACAGATCCGTCTTGGAATGTACCGGGTTCACTTCCAGAATGGAAAGAAGCTGTGCTGGACAGAGCAAAATCAATGTATGAACGTGACAAGAATCACGCAAGTGTTCTCATCTGGTCTTGCGGAAACGAATCCTACTGCGGAGAAGATATTGCTGCAATGTCGGAATATTTCAGAAGTGTAGACCCGACAAGACTGGTGCACTATGAGGGCGTTACAAGAGTTCCGAATCATCAGTATGATTCTATCACGGATATGGAAAGCCGTATGTACGCAAAACCGCAGGAAGTGGAAG
>OHEF01000692.1_pt1 | contig 12592 bp, 8 predicted proteins | sample 1567171 | NCBI WGS metagenome assembly OHEF01 (sample SAMEA3879576, study PRJEB24766) | human gut metagenome | biome: human-associated habitat; feature: feces | place: USA | collected 1985/1987
ACTTCCCGGAACATGGTGCTGGGCAGAAACAGCGCCAGAGCGGTGCACAGCAGCAGCCCGGAAGCGGTCCACTGTTTCGTGATACGGGAAAGCCAGACCACAAGGAGCAAAAGAATGCCTGCACGCAGCACGTCGCGCACGATGGGCCTGCTCCCGGCGGTGTAAGCAAGGACGTTTCCGAGAATACGTCCGTTGGAGGTGCTCCATTTCTGCGCGACCGTCCGCACCAGATCCTGAACGCTGTGCAGAGACGCGCCCAGCCCCTCCCGGAACCAATCGTCACCCGTGAGTGGAAAAATGCGAAAAAGTAAAAAAAGCAGCACAGCCAAGATCACTGCGGTCACGTAATATAGGGTGTTTGTTTTTTTCTGCACCTGATTTTCCTCCGTTTGATGCAAATTCTCAACATAGTGCGTTGGCACGGCAGCATGGCACGGTGCTCGTGAAACCGTGTCACTGCAATTCACTGCGCCAAAGCGGGTGAATCACTGCTGTGGCAAAGCGATGTCACAAAATGAATCACCAACATGCGCTGCCCCGTTTTGCAGCAGCCAGTCGATTTCCCGGTCAATACAGTGAATGCCCTCCGGGATCATCTCCAGCGGGCAGCCGACATAGCTCAGGCGCAGAAAACGCTGTGCGCTGCCGGTCAGGCTGAACACCGTGCCCGGCATGAGCTTGACCCCCTGCAGACGCAGCCGCTTCCAGAGCAGGACGGCATCAACGGCGTCCGGGATCTGCACCCAAAAAAACACACCGCCCGCCTGCTCCGGATATGGCAGGGACAGATGCTTTGACGCCCGGATCGCCTGCGACATGCAGCGGCGCTTGGACGCATACTGCGCGACCAGCCGCTCCAGATGCGCCGCATACAGCCCGCGCTGAAGATACAGCGCCAGCATCTTCTGCAGGAGCGCGGGGCTCGCAATATTGGCATTGAACTTTGCAAGGATCAGCCGCTTTTCATACCGTCCCGGAACGAGCAGGTAGCCGAGGCGCAGCCCCGGCACGAGCGACTTGGAAAATGAATTTAAATACAGCACGGTGTTGCCGCTGTCCAGTCCACGCAGTGTCTGGCGCGGACGGCCGTTAAACGCCAGATCGCCAAGGCAGTCATCCTCAACGATCGTAAAACTGTTTGCCTGTGCCAGCGCCAGCATCTCCCGACGTTTGCGCTCGCTCCAGCAGACATTCGACGGACATTGAAAGTGCGTCATCGTGTAGTAAAAATCAATGGGTGTCTGGTCAACCACGGCACGAATCGCGTCCATATCCGGCCCGTCCGCCAGTAGCGGTACGGTCACCACCCGCGCACCGGCGCGCTGGGAACAATGCAGCGCGACCGAATAGCTGGGGTCCTCTGCGAGCACGACCGTGTTCTTGCCGACAAGCGCCTTGCAGATGAGGTCGATGCCCTGCTGGCTGCCGTTGACGACCAGAATGTCCTCATCCGCAGCTGCGATACCGCGACTGTACCACTTCACTTCCCTGCGGCAAACCGTTGCAGCCGGGTGCCGCGCGTATTATAAGGAAATCATACCATATATTGTGACGCTTGAAATCATTTTTTCAGAAAACCAGAAAAGGAAGGAAACATCATCATGGCTCAGAAAACCTACGCACCCGCAACGGTCGTCGTCCACGGCAACCACGTGCACAACGACTTCGGCGCACTGTCCACGCCGATCTTCCAGACCTCCACCTTCGTCTTTGATTCCGCCGAGCAGGGCGGCCGCCACTTCGCCGGTCAGGAGAGCAGCTTCATCTATTCCCGTCTCGGCAACCCCACCACCAGCCAGCTCGAGCAGAAAATCGCGCTGCTGGAAGGCGGCGAGGACTGCACGGCGTTCTCGTCCGGCATGGGTGCCATCTCCGCCACGCTGCTGTCGCTGCTCAGTTGCGGCGATCACCTTGTGGCAGACAAAACGCTCTACGGCTGCACGTTCGCGCTCATCCACGAGACACTGCCGCGCTTCGGCATCCACGCCGACAGCATCGACATGACGGACATGACGCAGGTGAAAGCAGCCATTCGCCCGGACACGAAGGTCGTTTACTTTGAGACCATTGCCAACCCCAGCATGAAGGTCACGGACATCGCCGCCGTCGCGGACTACGCGCATGCACAGAATCCGGACTGCATCGTCATCGTGGACAACACCTTCGCCACGCCGCTGCTGGTGCAGCCGCTGAAGCTGGGCGCGGATGTTGTCGTGCACAGCGCGACCAAGTATCTCAACGGCCACGGCGATGTGGTCGCAGGTTTCTCGGTGGCGCGCAAGGAGATCATGGACAAGATCCGCATGATCGGTCTCAAGGACATCACAGGCGCGGTGCTCGGTCCGCAGGAGGCGTTTTTGATCCTGCGCGGTCTCAAGACACTCAAGGTGCGTATGGACGCCGTCTGCGCCAACACGCAGAAGGTGGTCGACTTCCTTGCCGGCTCCAAGTATGTGCAGAAGGTGTTCTATCCCAATCTGGAGAACCATCCCGATCACGCCGTGGCCACCCGCGAGATGACGCGGTTCGGCGGCGTTGTCTCCTTCGAGATGGGCAGCTTTGAGGAAGCCAAAAAAGTGCTCAGCCACGTGCATCTGTGCGCGCTGGCCGTCAGCCATGGCGACTGCGAGACGCTCATCCAGCATCCGGCTTCCATGACGCACTCCATGTGCGCAAAAGAAGAGATCGAGGCTGCCGGCTTCTCGGATCGCCTGATCCGTCTGGCAGTGGGTCTGGAGGATCCCGACGATATCATCGCCGATCTGCAGCAGGCATTTGAAGCTGCGCAAAACTGAACCGATCCAGTAAAAAAACAGGTTTGCGATCGCGAGCCTGTTTTTTTATTTCCTCATTTGCAGCTGCCGGCATCGAGTCCGTCCGCAATGAACATTGCATCCCCAAACGAGAAGAACCGGTAGCGGTTTTCAACGGCAATCTTATATGCATTGAGGATATGCTCCCGTCCGGCCAGCGCCGATACGAGCATGATGAGCGTGCTCTCCGGCAGGTGGAAATTCGTGACAAGTGCATCCATGCACTTGAATTGATAGCCGGGATAAATGAAAATGTCCGTCCAGCCGGACTGCGCGCGGAGCGTTCCGTCCGCATCCGCAAAGCTCTCGACCGTGCGGCAGGACGTCGTGCCGATGCAGATGACGCGGCCGCCATTGGCCTTCGTCTCGTTGACCATGCGCGCCGTTTCCTCCGGGATGATGCAAAATTCCGAGTGCATCGGGTGATCCTCGATCTCGTCCTCTTTGACAGGTCGGAACGTGCCGAGGCCGACGTGCAGCGTGACGTAACCGATCTTCACACCCATGTCCGCAATCTGCTGCAGCAGTTCCTTCGTAAAGTGCAGGCCGGCCGTCGGCGCGGCGGCGCTGCCGTTGACCTTGGAATAGACGGTCTGGTAGCGCTCCTGATCCTGCAGCTCCGCCTTAATATACGGCGGCAGCGGCATTTTTCCCAGCCGCTCGAGCACCTCCAGAAAGATGCCGTCATAGTGAAACTGCACGATCTTGTTGCCGTCGGCAATCGCGTCGACGACCGTAGCGGTCAGCTCCCCGTCGCCAAACGAGAGCGCAGTACCGGGCTGGGTCTTGCGGCCTGGACGGGTCAGGCACTCCCACTTGCCGTCGCCGAGGTCGCGCAGCAGCAGCACCTCGACCGCGCCGCCGGTCGGCACCCGATGGCCGAGCAGGCGTGCGGGCAGCACACGGGAGTTGTTCATGACCAGGCAATCTCCTGGCTGCAGAAGCTCAAGCAGGTCGTAAAAATGCCGGTGCGTGACCTCGCCCGTTTTCCGGTCGAGCGTCATGAGCCGGGACGCGTCGCGGCGCTCCAGCGGCGTCTGCGCGATCAGCTCCTCCGGCAGATCGTAATAAAAATCATATTTTTTCATGCTACATAAGCTCCGGTATAATAGAAACTGATGATCTCTTCGTATGTTTTGCCGTGTTCCTGCGCCATAGCTTTGGCGCCCCACTGGCTCATGCCGCAGTTGTGGCCATAGCCGCCGCCGACGACAGAATAAGCATCCGTAGCAGCGTCATACTCCACGGTAAAGTGGCGGCTGTTATAGCGCAGACCGCAGACGCTCGTCAGGAACGTGCGCACGGCATCTTTGCTGTAGGTCTTGTCCCCGACCGTCACCGTCATGGCGTTGCCGATGGGCGTATAGGTGATGGAGACGTCCCCGACAGCAGCACGGGAGATGGACGTGCTCCAGCTTTTGCAATAGAAGTCGATATCTTTCTCATAGGGATCGACAACACCGCGCAGGTACGGCACCGCCGTCACCCAGACATTTTCGGAGTCCTCGGTCGCACCGCCGTCCGCCGCGAAATAGAACGTCTCGCAGAGCTTGCCCTCATAGCGGACAAACTTTCCTGCCGTCTCATCCACGGCGCGGTCGCTGTTGGCCGAGGCGTCCAGCGTACCGTAATAGACCTGACTGGTCGTCGTCCCCGTGACGTCAAAGCCGTAGGCCGGTGAGCCATTCATGTGCGAAGCAACATAGGTGCGCGCGCAGACCGCCTGCGCCTTGAGCGCCTCGAGCGGCCAGCCGCTGCTCATTTCATACGGCGTGACACCCTTGACATAGGGCTCCAGACCGACGAAATTCACCAGCGTAAGCTTTTGCGGGTCCTGCGTGCTGAGGCGGGTGAACTGAAAATCGCCGTAATATGTGCACGAGCGGGTGCCGCTGCGATCCTTGCACTCGGCCACCTGCGTAACGGCGGCGCCGCTGCCGCTCTGCGGAGCCAGCGAGAGCGAATACGTCGAGCCGCAGTCGAAACCGAAGAGGATCTGATCCGTTCCGCTCTTCACGACCAGCACGCTGCGTGCGCCGCCGGAGACAACGGAACCATAGGCCGTCGCCGCCGAATTTGACGCCGCATCCATGGTCGTATAGCTGCCGACACGGACATAGTAAGTTCCGTTATAGAACACCGGATAGCCGCCGCGGTCATCGGCCGCCGCCTGCGCCGCATCAAAGCTTGCATAGGCGGTACTGAGCTGGACATGATAAGCGCCAAAGGTGCTGTCCTCAACCGCAACGTTCGTATCCGCAACGACGGTAACAGCACTCTCACCCGTAGAACCGACAGACCGGAACACGCGGTCGGAATCATAATACCCAAACGCAAAACCGGAACCGGTCTGGATCTGCAGATGGAACGCATCCAGTGCCGTCGAACCGAACGCCAGGCCGACACGGACGATGCCATTCGGAATATTGGGCTGCTCATTTTCATATTCGCTGCCGCCGAGCAGCTGTGTGCCGCTTGCCGTGGCGGCATAGACGCCGCGCTCCGGCAGCTTCGCCGTGCTTCCGTCCGCCCCGATGGCATACGCATCCGCCAGCGCCAGCGTATTATCACCGTCATTGACGTAATACGTCTGCGCGCCGAAGGCCGACGTGCACGGCGCTGCAGCCAGCAGAACGACGGCAAGCAGCGCCGTTATCCCTCTTTTCAGGTTTGATCTCATAGCGCACCTCGCTGTTTCGTGAGTGTGGTCATACGCAAAATATGACACTTTATTATAATGATTTTCCACGCATTATGCAAGTGCTTTTCCATGGCAAAACGCCCCCGGTTTCTCCGGAGGCGTTGCAGTATGCAGGTCAAAAATGCAGGAACATTTTTGCAATGGAAAAATAGATCAGCAGCGACACGGCGTCCGTGATCGTCGAGATGAGCGGGCTTGCCATGACAGCGGGGTCCACACCGATCTTTTCTGCGATCATCGGCAGCAGGCTGCCCACGACCTTTGCGAACATGACCACGAACACTATCGTGCAGCAGACGGTCGCCGCGACCGACATCGTAACGGCGGTGTTGCCCAGCAGCAGCCGGTCAACAAGCAGCATCTTGATGAAGTTTGCCGCCGCCAGTGAAATGCCGCACAAAAATGCAACACGCAGCTCTTTCCAGATCACGCGCAGCGCGTCCGCCGGGGATGTATCGCCCAGCGACAGGCTGCGGATGATCGCCGTGGACGACTGGCTGCCGGAGTTGCCGCCCGTGCCCATGAGCATGGGCATGAATGACGCAAGCGCAACCTGCGTCGCCAGCGCGTCCTCAAAATGCGTGACGATCATGCCGGTAAACGTCGCCGAGAGCATGAGAAACATCAGCCATGGGATGCGGTTTTTCCAGATGTCCACGACGCTCGTGCGGGAGTAGGGCTTATCGGACGGCGTGATACCGGCCATCTTTTCGATGTCTTCCGTGGCCTCCTGCTCCATGACGTCGATGATATCGTCGACCGTGACGATACCGACGAGGCAGCCTTCCTTATCCACGACCGGGATCGCGATCAGGTCGTAGTTGGAGATCATGTCCGAGACCTCTTCCTGGTCGTCGGTCGTGGAGGCATAGATGACGTTCGTGTCCATGATGTCTTCGAGGATCACATCGTCATCCGACAGCAGCAGATCCTTGACCGTGACGACGCCCTCGAGCTTGCGCTTGGCCGACGTGACATAGCAGACGTAGATCGTCTCCTTATCCTCGCCGATCTTGCGGATGCGGGCAAATGCCTCACGCACACTCATGTATTTTTTCAGATCCACGAACTCGGCCGTCATGATGCTGCCAGCAGAGTTTTCAGGATATTTCAGGTACTGGTTGATGAGGTTGCGCGTGGCGGGTGTCGCCGTGCGCATGACACGCTTGACAACGTTGGCCGGCAGCTCCTCCATCATGTCGACGGCGTCGTCGACGTACAGCTCTTCGATGATGCCGGCGAGCTCCGTATCGGTGATGGAGTTGATGATCGTCTCCTGCTCCTCGACCTCGAGGTTGGCAAACACGGCCGCCGCGATCTCCTTGGACAGGATGCGGAACACCATGGCCATCCGCTGCGGATTGTCCTCCCACAGCTCACCGAGAAACTCGGAAATATCAAACTCATTCATCTCGCCGAGCTTTTGGCTCAGCGCCTTCATCCGGTGCTGATCCAGAAGTGCAAAGAGTTCGTCGTGCAGCGCCTCGTAATCTTCGTATTCCCGGTTCTGATCGTCCATCTCCCTGCCCCTCCTTTCCGTCCGGTCTCAAAGGATCAACCGTTGAGGTATTCTTTCTGGCTGCAGCTCAGGCTGTCAATGGAAACGCCCATGGCCTTGAGCTTGCGGCGCGCAATGTTATCATCGATCTCTGCGGGAACCGACACGACACCCGGCTTCAGCTGGCCGCGCGTGCGCACCAGATACTCCGCGCTCATGGCCTGCACGGCAAAGCTCATGTCCATGATCTCCGCCGGGTGCCCGTCACCCGCCGCCAGATTGACCAGCCGGCCCTGCGCAATGACATAGATCGTCTTGCCGTTCGGCAGACGGTAGGCATCAATATTGTGCCGCGCCTCATAGATTTCATCCGCGCAGCGATCGAGCGCCTCCATGTCGATCTCGACATTGAAGTGTCCGGCGTTGGAAACGATCGCACCGTCCTTCATCCGCTCGCAGTGCTCGAGCGTGATGACGTCTTTGCAGCCCGTGACGGACACAAAAATGTCGCCGATGGCGGCAGCGTCCATCATCGGCATGACCTCATAGCCGTCCATGACGGCCTCAAGTGCCCGGATGGGATCAACTTCGGTCACGATGACTTTCGCGCCGAGCCCCTTCGCGCGCAGGGCCACGCCCTTGCCGCACCAGCCGTAGCCGCTCACGACCATGTATTTACCGGCGACGACGAGGTTTGTCGTGCGCATGATGCCGTCCCACACGGACTGGCCTGTTCCGTAGCGGTTATCGAACAGATGCTTGCAGTCGGCGTCATTGACCATGATCATCGGGAAGCGCAGCGTCCCGGCGCGATCCATGATCCGAAGGCGGTGGATGCCCGTCGTCGTCTCCTCGCAGCCGCCGATGACCTGCGGGATAAGGTCCGTGAACTCCGTGTGCATCAGATGCACAAGATCGCCGCCGTCATCGATGATGATGTTCGGCCCGACGGAGAGCACACTGCGCAGATGCGCCTGATATTCCTCGTCCGTGCAGCCGTAGACAGCGTGCACGTCCATGCCCTTCGCCGCCAGCGCCGCGGCAACATCGTCCTGTGTAGACAGCGGGTTGGAACCGGTGACGTGCATCTCCGCGCCGCCCATCTCGAGCACGCGGCACAGGTAGGCAGTCTTTGCCTCCAGATGCACGGAAAGCGCGATTTTCAGACCGGCAAACGGCTTTTCCCGCGCAAAATCATTGCCGATGTCGCGCAAAACAGGCATGTGTGCTTCCACCCAGCGGATCTTCCGCTCGCCGGACGGTGCCAGGTTCAGATCTTTGATCGTGCTCATAAAGGTAACCTCCCGCTGTAAAAATCGTTTTCAGCGCTTTATTCTAACACTTTCGGCAAGCGTTGACAACCGCTATTTGCGCAGAAAACGCCCCGGAGGGGCAGCATCCCTCCGGGGCATCGAGAAAACCGGCCGCTCACCAGCCGCAGTACAGGCAATAGCCGATGCCTGCCGCCAGCACACCGGCAATAGAGCACAGCCAGATCAGCAGGCCGGTGCAGGTTTTTTGCTGCGGCCTAGATGCGGGTGTTGGCGGCACACGACCAACGGCATCGCGTGCCTGCTGCACCAGATCCGCTGCCGTGATGCCGCCGCAGGCAGCATCATCCCGCACAATATAAATGATCTGCTCAAACAGCGGACTTTCGGCCGCATCGACCACAACGACGCGGCGCGAAACGCCGTGGGCAAAGGCGATCTCGCTCGCGTCCGCCGGAAGTGGGAGCGGCTGCACGGTATCCTGCCGGCGGATGGGCTTGTTTTTTCGTTTCATCAGCTGCGCACCTCCACTTTCAGTGCCATGGCGGTCATATCGTCGCTGCGCCCGTATTCACGGATCGCCGCGCGCACAACGCTGCCCGCCAGCGTTTTCATGTCGCCGTCGTCCGAATCGCTCAGCAGCCTTCGCAGCCAGTCGTCATGTCCGTCGGAGACGACGCCGTCGCTCGCGATCACGGCCACGCTGCCGGGCTTGAGATGCATGTGCAGCTCGTCCGGCGCTTTGCCGCTCTCCTGCTCGAGACCGGGAGCAAACGACGTGCAGCGCAGCTTTTTGAGCGCGCCGCCGGACTTGACATACGTCGGCGCAGCACCGTATTTATAAAAATCCGCCTCGCCGGTGAACAGGTTCATGCACATGAGATCAACGGTGGCATAGCCCCAGTTCTCCCCATCACGCAGGAGCATGGCGGAGTTGAGCAGCTTCATCGCCAGTGCCGGGCTGACACCGGAGCGCAAAAACTCCTCCAGCATACCGACCGTGCTGATGCTGCCGTCAGCCGCCGTCTCACCGCAGCCCATGCCGTCGGACAGGATCACGCACAGCTGCCCCGCGTCCGTCTTAAAATAGGTACCACGGTCGCCGGAGACCGTCTCCCCCTTCTTTCGCATGGACGCAATGCCGACGGAGACCGCCAGCGGCTCCGCCTCGAGCAGAAGCAGGCTGTCGTCCCGCGCGGCGTTTTCCGGCATGCACAGGCGCACGCCCAGTGTTGCCGAGAGCTTGTCGAGAAAGTCCGGCAGCTCCAACAGCGGGCGCAGATAGCGGCTGTCGATCGTAACGCGTAGGCGACCCGTACTCTCGCGGAAGACGGCCGCGTCCGCCTCCACGCCGATGGTGCGAAGGTAGCGGATCAGGCGCTGCTCCGCCAGCGGGTCGGCGCCGTAGCTGCTGTCGAGCTCGCGGGAGACGTTCGTGAGCACCTGCGCAAAGTCGGCGTACTGCTCCCAGAGCACGGTGCGGTTTTCCTGCAGCATTTCCTGCATCCGCTGCCGGTAAGCACGCAGACGCAGCTCGCCGTTGACAACCTCGGTGTACTCGTGCAGATGGACACAGCGATCACGAAAATACGGCGGGAAATCCTCCGGCAGCAGCCGGCCACGCGCACGAATACGCCGCGTGACATCATTCATGACGTTGAAAGTGTCGAGCGCCCGGCGCGTCCAGCACTCCTGCTGCAGTTTGCACCGGCAGCAGACGCGGTCGGCCGCGCGGTCAAATACTTTCGCGACATCGGCGTCATTTTCTGCGGTAGAAGCCGCCTGGCTTGCCGTGTCATGCAGCTGCTGATACGCGTGCGCAACACCGCCGACGCGCGCGGCGACATAGCGGCGCAGACCGGACTCCCCGCTCCCGCCGCGCAGCGGCTGCAAAAAAGCGCCGACCGCTATCACGAACTTCTTCGGTATGATCACGTACGCGCCGACGGCGAGCACCAGCTCCACACCCGCGCCGATGCGCAGTTCCGGAAGCGGAATGCAAAACAGCGTCAGCAGGTACGCCGCCGCAAAAACAAGCAGATAAAACCCGCGCCGATGCTTGCAAAACTGCCCGGACAGCAGTCCGGCAGCGGCATAGATGACCGAGAACAGTACGCCTGCACCGGCGGCCACATCCATGGCAATGCCGAGGATGAGCCCTGCTGATGCTCCGCACAGAGCGCCGCCCGTCCCGCTGATGATGATCAAAATGAGCACCGAGAGAGCCCGGCCGACTGACAGCGTGTCAAACAGCAGCAGATTGTTCACGCCCATGAGCAGGCACGCCAGCAAAAACACGGTCGAGACGTTGCGGCAGATCTCCGCATTGACCGTCCGCGGCTCCTGTGCGCGCAGCAGATCGTCAAATCCATAGGCCGACGCAGTGCACAGCAGCAAAAACAGTGCCATTCGGGACACCAGCAGCAGCGACAGGCCGCCCGTGAGCAGATACAGCACCAGCCGCGTCAGTATGTAAGCCGCCGCGGAGACGGCCGGCGGATACCAGCGCGTCTGCACAAAGGGATGGCTGCGCAGGAAATACGCCGTCAAAAATGTCAGGCAGCAGCCGGCGGCGAGCTGTGTGCCGGTCGCAACGCCGAACGCCGCAAAGTAGCCGAGCGCACAGCCGACAAGACACAGCGCACCGCCGGAACCATACCCCATGGCCGCCAGAAACGCCAGCCCGAACGGCGCCGGCGACCCGGCAATATGCGCCGTTGACAGGATCAGCCCGAGCGCAAAGCTGACGAGCATACCGACCCATTTGGCATTTTCGCTTGCCGGCAGCAGCCCGATCGGGCTCGGCAAGGCGCCGGGTGCACGCACCGGCTGGTCGTGCCCCGCAATTTTGACATGCATATTGGTTCCTCCTGACGCAAAACAGTTTACATAAATTATAGGTTTTTATTGTTATGAAAACTGTCATTCCCCGCTGTCGCAGAAAATGTCTTTGCGCAGGAATCGTTTGCTTTTGGGCGCAAAAAAGCTGCCGGCCGATAACCGACAGCTTTTGATGCAATTCGCTTCCAACCGCGCGGACTCAATCCTTGTTGTCCGCCGGATGCAGGAGGTGCTCGCCGATGCGGAACACATCGCCGGCGCCCACGGTCAGGATAATATCGCCCGGGCGGGCAATGCGGCGCAGCTCGGCCTCGATCTCCGCGAACGTCGGGTAGAATTTCGCACCCGGGATCTGCGCGGCCAGATCGGCAGACGAAATGCCGATGGTGTTTTTCTCGCGCGCAGCGTAGATCTCCGCCAGATAGACGATCGTCGGGCGGCGGAGCTGCTCGACAAAATCGTTGAAGAGCTTCGCCGTGCGGCTGTAGGTATGCGGTTGGAACACGACGATCGTGCGCTGATAGTCGAGCGTATCGACCGCATCGAGCAGCGCGCGCAGCTCGCTCGGATGGTGCGCATAATCATCATACAGATCCGCGCCCTGGAACTTGCCCTTATAATCAAACCGGCGGCCGGCACCTTCAAAGCCGGCGAGACCGTACTTGACGGCGTTCGGGCTGACGCCGAGCACGATGGCCGCAGCCGTAGCCGCGAGCGCATTGCGCACATTGTGGATGCCCGGAACGTGGATCGTCACATGGGAAAAAAGATTTCCCCGGTGATAAATATCAAACTCGGACGAGGAGCCGCGGTGCACAATGTTCTCGGCGTACACATCCGCCTTCGGGCTCAGGCCGAAGGTGATGACCTTGCGTTCGATCCCGCGCAGGGCGTCCATGGTATTGGCGTCATCGCAGTTTGCGATCACAGTGCCGGTCTCGGACGGGACGCGCTCTGCAAACAGGCGGAACGAGTGCTTGATGTCCTCGATATCCTTGAAAAAGTCCAGATGATCCGCCTCGATATTCAGAATCACGGCGATCGTCGGATTGAGGGCAAGAAACGAGTTATAGTACTCGCACGACTCCATAATGATCGTATTGCCCTTGCCAACACGGTGGCAGGCATGCAGCAATGGAAGCGTGCCGCCGATCATGACGGTCGGGTCCTTCTCCGCCGCCATCATGATGTGTGTGCACATGGACGTCGTCGTCGTCTTGCCGTGCGTGCCGGAAATGCACAGCGCGTTCGGATAGCCGCGCATGAGCGCGCCCCACGCCTGCGTCCGCTCAAAGACCGGGATGCCGCGGCGGTGCGCCTCGTGCACCTCCGGATTGTCGTCATGCACGGCAGCCGTGCGGATCACGAACGCAATATCATCCGTGACGTTGGCAGCACTGTGACCGATGTGGATCGGAATGCCGCGCTCGCGCAGCATGAGCGTATTGTCGCTCTCGCACATGTCCGA
>OHEF01000708.1_pt1 | contig 12302 bp, 9 predicted proteins | sample 1567171 | NCBI WGS metagenome assembly OHEF01 (sample SAMEA3879576, study PRJEB24766) | human gut metagenome | biome: human-associated habitat; feature: feces | place: USA | collected 1985/1987
CGAGGAGGCCGGGCAGCCGGGCGGCGAGTACCCGCAGATCGGTGTGGGCTGGGATGCCTACTGGTACGGCGATTGCGTCAGTCTGGTGGTGCGCAGCCGCTATGGCGGCACCGCCCCGTGGCGTTACAGCGGCTGGTGCTTCGATTTTGCCACCGGCAGGCAGATCACCACAGCCGAGATGCTGCAGTGCATGGAGCTGGACCCGGACGAAGTGCAGGCGCAGGTGCAGCGGCAGGCCATGCAGGCCTTTGACCGGGAGATGGCGCAGGGCGCGTATTACGAGGGCCTGCGTCTCGGCGGAGAGCTTTCGCAAATGCGAATGGACACGCTGGAATACAATGAACTGGAAAACCTGTGCCTGCTTTTGCCGGAACAGGATCAGCTGGTGCTCCGTGGAAAGTACAGCTGTGAAGAAGGCTGGCAGCAGCTGGATATGGAGATCCCGCTGACCTCCGCCGCCCCCGCCGATCCCCCGGTGCTGACCGATACCTACGACGGTGTGCAGGTGCAGCTGAAGGGAACGCAGGGCACCATCACCCTGAGCCCCGCGCCACAGACCGACCAATGGGGCGACATTGGCATCCGGGTGGAACAGACGCGCACCTACCCCATTCTTGGTGCCTACAATGAATATGTGGATGTGTGCATCGGGGAGCAGGAGGACGGATTCTTCCGCCCGGTGGTCTATCTGCTGACCAAAGACGGCGTGGTGGAGTATGTGGACGTGCTGCGCTGCCTCATGTTCGGCAATGCCATGGTCTGTCAGGACCCCATCTACTTTGCCAACAACGGTGTGGCGCTGGAACTCTGCGGCAGCGAGGTGAACCTGCGCCGGGCGGATGGCTCTGTACTGGAGCTGGCTCCCCTGTCGGCAGAGTGGAGCGCGCAGGAAATTCCCTATTCCGTCACCGGCTCCTACAACTACACCTCTGAAAACGGCTGGAACTGGATGGATCTGGGCAGCGACGGCAGCGTTCAGCTGGGCGTGCAGGACAACAGCCGCATCTATCGGGGCGATGCCGCGTATCTGGGCGTTGTGCCCGAGGGCGTGGTACTGGGCATCGCTGCCGATAAGGAGCTCGGATTTGTGGCGGCGTTCAAGAACGACCTGTACAACGAGAACCTGACCCTGACCATGATCGCCGGGCAAAACCCCTTTGCCGAGGGCGAGACCCAGCTGCAATTGACCCGTAGCTACGGCTGAGAACACAGGAGAAAGACCATGAAACACAAACGCCTTGCCGCTGCGGTGCTGGCGGCGGCTCTCTGGCTGACCGGCTGCGGCGGCGCGGCGGCTCCCGCTGCCCCCGCAGGCTCCGGCGCAGCTGCCCAAAGCACCGCAGACACGGCGGTGCAGACAGCACAAAAAGACCGCATCACCGAGCAGTTCACGCTGGAAAAGACCATACGGGACGAGTACGGCATCACCCAGAAGCTGACCATCCATGTGCCGCAGCTTGTGTGCGACAGCCCGGACGCTGCCTATCTCAACGAGGAGCTTGCCGCCATGTATGCGGCAGACTTCCGACAGTACGAGGACAGCCCGGAGATCGAGCCGCAGCAGGACGAGTGGAGCCCGGAGATTTATATCAACTGGGACGCCTACTGGTACGGCGACTGCGTAAGCCTTGTGGTGTTCCGCTACGACGGCGGTACCGACCCCATCTATTCTCAGGGCTGGTGTTTCGATTTTGCCGCCGGGCACAAGCTTTCGGTCACCGAGCTGCTTATGTGTATGGGGCTGGACCCGGATGCCGTGCAGCAGCAGATGCTGCGGCAGGCCATGCAGACCTTTGACCGGCACATGGCGCAGGGCGGCTACTACGAGGGCCTGCTCAGCGGCGGCAATCTGGCAAGCATGCGGATGAACACGCTGGAAAACAACCAGCTGGAGGACCTGTGCCTGCTGCTGCCGGAGCAGGACCGGCTGGTGCTCCGGGGCGGGTGCAGCTCCACCGCCGGGTCGGGCTGGCGGCAGCTGGATGTGGAGATCCCGCTGCAGGCTGCTGACCCGCAGCCGCAGACGGTGCTGACCGATACCTACGGCAGCGCTTCGGTGCAGCTGGAAGGAACACAGGGCACCATCACCCTGCGCCGCACGCCGGAGACCGCCGCGTGGGACACGGATTACGGCATCCGGCTGGAACAGGACCGTACTTTCCCCATCCTTGGTATCTATAATGAGTATATCGACCTGTGCATCGGAGAACTGGGCGCCTCCTTCCACCCGGTGGTCTATCTGCTGACCAAGGACGGCGTGGTGGAGTACGTGGACGTGCTGCACTGCCTCATGTTCGGCAGCGCTCTGGTCTGTCAGGACCCTATCTATATTGCAAATCAGGGTGTGGCGCTGGAACGCAGCGGCAAAGAGGTAATTCTGCATCAGGAGGATGGCTCTGTGCTGGAGCTTGCTCCCCTGACGGCAGAGTGGAACATGCAGGAGATCCCCTCGGAGGCCGTCGGTGCCTTCAACGATATGTCGGACAACCAGTTTGACTGGATGGACGTGGAAAGCAATGGTTCCGTCCAGATGGGCGTGCAGGACAACAATGTTTTCTATCAGGGCTACGCCGACTATCTGGGCGTGGTGCCGGAGGGCATGGTGCTGGGCGTCTCTACCAGCGAGACGGCAGACGGGATGCCGGGTATCACCTTTGTGGCGGCGGTGAAGTACGACCTGTACAACGAGACCCTGAACCTTACCATGATCGACGGGCAGAACCCCTTTGCCGAGGGAAAGGCCCAGCTGCAGCTGATCCGCTGCCCGGATCCCTGACCCCGGCGGGAGCCGCTGAGAACACAGGAGAACCACCATGAAACACAAAGCATTCCGCTGGATACCGGCAGTTTTGCTGGCGGCGCTGCTGGCAGGCTGCGGGGCAGAGACCGCAGCCTCTGCCCGCCCGGCTGGCAGCCGGGAGCTGAAATCGACCCCGCCGGATTCCATGCACGCCACCGCGGCGATCACCGAGCAGTACACCCTTGAAAAGGTGGTGCAGGCGGAAAACGGCGGCACCGTCCGGCTGAACATCCATCTGCCCCGGCTGGAGTGCGACAGTGCCGACGCTGCCCGCATCAACGCCGAGATCGCCCGCTACTACGAATACGATGTGCAGGAGTACGCCGACTGCCCGGCGGCAGCCGACCCGGACGTGTGGGACATCTGCATTGAGATGAACTGGAACGCCAGCTGGTACGGCGACTGCGTCAGCCTTGTGGTCAGCAGCTGCTACGGCGGTACCGATGCGCCCTTCCACAATGGCTGGTGCTTCGACTTTGAAAGTGGAAACCAGCTGACCGTCACCCAGCTGCTGCAGCGCATGGGGGCAGACCCCGCCGCGCTGGAAGAGGCGCTTTACCGCGACGTGAAGCGCCGGGATGAGCTGGACCGTCAAGCCGCCATCGAGAGAGGAATGCTGCCCACCGGCAGCCTGAAAGAGGGAAACACCGCATGGTGGACTTCGCTGGACGAGCTGCCTTTTTCGCTGGACGGTAAGGGAAACATTTCCTTCGTGGTCCACAGGTTCAGCGCGTCCGGGGAGGAGTATGTGAACGATGCCCCGGTCATCCCGCTGGACGCGCAGCCGCTGCCGCAGGACTGGGAGCAGCAGGTGCTGGCCGAGTGGATGGCAGTCACGGCGGTGACGCAGGGTGAAAGCTATGCCCCCGCCGACCGCAACGAAAGCTTTACCCTGCGGCTGGAAAAGGCCGAGATCACCGGCACGGTGACCGTCTCCTTCATCCGGGAAACATACGTCAGCCCGCAGATCCAGTCCGCTGCCGAGACCCGCACCGGAGAGCTGAATGCCGGCGCTGTGACCGGCTGGGACGGGGAAAAAAGTCAGGACTGGAACCTGACATGCCTCAGCGAGGACGGCAGAAGCCGCTGGATTATCTCCATGATGGAGGACGGCTCGCTGCTGATGCGTTCCACCGGCTCGAAAAAGGGCAGCACCGTGTGGTATCTGTTCCGGCGCACCACGGCGTGGGATGACATCGGCTACACCGCCATCCCTCGCAGGCTGTGGGGCACTTACCGCGCCGGAGACGAGTCCGCAAATGGCATCCGCTGGATGACCTTCCTGCCGGACGGCAGCTGCTGCATGAGCGTGGAATGGGACGGGTGGAACGGCATTCTGACCGGCACCGCAGAGGGAACGCAGGGCCGCACCGAGGACGGCACCGAGCTGCATTTTACATTGACCGATCCGAACGGCAAGCCCTGCGAGTTCTGGGCCATTTTGCTGAACGATGACGGCAGTCCCAGCGGTTGCAGCCTGAAATACCGCGCCGGAGAGCAGTTGTTTGACCGGGACACACGTCCCGCTTACTGGAAAAACGACTCCCCGGATCTAACCCTTGAACCGTGACCAAGACCGGAAACCGTGCGATAACAGAAAGTTATCGTTTGCACAAATAAAACATACAGGAGGAAATTACTATGGGTCTTATCAAAGCAGGTATGGGCGCACTGGGCGGAACCCTTGCAGACCAGTGGAAGGAATTTTTCTACTGCGATTCTCTGGACAAGGATGTGCTGATGGTCAAGGGCCAGAAGCGCACCTCCCGCCGCAGCTCCAACAACGGCGAGGACAACATCATCACCAACGGCAGCGGCATCGCCGTGGCAGACGGACAGTGTATGCTCATTGTGGAGCAGGGCCGCGTGGTGGAGGTGTGCGCCGAGCCGGGCGAATTCACCTTTGACGCATCCACCGAGCCTAGCGTGTTCACCGGCAACTTCGGCGACAGTCTGGCAGCTACCTTCCAGACCGTAGCCAAGCGCTTTACCTACGGCGGCGACACCGGCAAGGATCAGCGGGTGTACTACATCAACACCAAGGAGCTGGGCGAGATCCTGTACGGCACCGCAACGCCTATCCCGTTCCGCGTAGTGGTCAGCGAGGAGCGGGGCTACAAGCTCTCGGTGAACATCCGCTGCAACGGCAGCTTTACTTACCGCATCTGCGACCCGCTGCTGTTCTACACCAACGTGTGCAGCAACGTCTCCACCCAGTACGATGCCTCGGAGCTGGCTCCTCGCCTGAAGAGCGAGCTGATGAACGCTTTGCAGCCTGCGCTGGCTACTCTTTCTGCCAACAAGGTGCAGTATTACGAGATCCCCGCCCACACGCTGGAGATCTCGGACGCCCTCAACGAGCAGCTGTCCAATGTCTGGCGCAAAAAGCGCGGCATTGAAGTGTTCTCCTTCAACATCAACTCCCTGTCCATCCCGGAGGAGCAGCAGAAGAAGATCACCGAGTGGGAAGAGAACGCCATGACCACCGACCCCACCACCGCCGCAGCTCGTCTGGTGGGTGGCCAGATCGACGCCATGAAGACCGCCGCCGGCAACACCGCCGGTGCCATGACCGGCTTTATGGGCATGGGCATGGCAGCCGGTGCAGGCGGTATGGGCGGCATGAGCGCCCAGAACCTGTTCGCTATGGGCCAGCAGGCCCGTCCGGACAGCGTGGACGCGCCCCAGCAGGTCAGCCGCCCCGCACCCGCCCCGGCAGACAGCTGGAAGTGCAGCTGCGGCGCTACCGTTACCGGCAAATTCTGCCCGGAATGCGGCAGCAAAAAGCCGGAGCCGAAGCCCGCTGCGGACAGCTGGACCTGCAGCTGCGGTGCCACCGTCACCGGCAAGTTCTGCCCGGAGTGCGGCAAGCCCCGCCCGGCGGCAGCAGAAGGCTGGACTTGCAGCTGCGGCGCGGTGAACAAAGGCAAGTTCTGCTCCGAGTGCGGCAAACCAAAGCCCGCCGGTACCCCCAAGTATAAGTGCGACAAGTGCGGCTGGGAGCCGGCAGACCCCGCTCACCCGCCCAAGTTCTGCCCGGAGTGCGGCGACCCCTTTGACGACAGCGACCAGACCTGATCTGACAAATACAGAGCAATGAAAGGAGCATACCATGATGGGATTCTTTTCCAACCTGTTCGCAAAACAGAACTGCGCCGTCTGCGGCAAGGAGTGCGGCACCCTGCACCGCTCTAAGCTGCGGGACGGACAGTTCCTCTGCGATGACTGCGGCAACAAGTGCTCCAAATATATCCGGCTCAGCGAGCTGACGCTGGACGAGGCCAAGGAGCACATGGAGTATATGGCCCGGATGAAGCGGGTGTTCGACGAGGTGTTCGACAAGACCGAGTTCCGGGTCAACGCATACCCCTCCACCCCGACGCAAATGGGGCTGGTGTTCTGCGATGAGCTTGGAATGCTGTACATCGACGATCGCACCGGCGGACGGGGCAAGATGCCGGAGCTGATCCGCTACGACCAGATCGCCAGCTATGAGGAGTATCTGGACGAGACCCCCGCCAAGGAGCCGGGCCAGGAACCCACCCTCAACGGCGGCGGCCTGAAGCTGAAGCTGGTGCAGCCCCGCAGCATCACCGAGGCCCAGACCCAGCGGGGTATGCGTCCCCACCCCTACATCAAGCAGGAGCTGGTCATCTGCTTCAGCAAGCGGGACCGGCGGGAGATCGGCTATGCCCACATCGCACGGCAGCATCTGGACCACATCTTCGGGGTCCACGATAATGAGACCAGCATGTTCGGCCGCCGGATGTCCAAGGCCGAGGAACGGGAGCTGAAGGGCCAGATGGGCATGATCGGTGCCATGGGTGCCGTGGCATCTGCCGCCATGAAGGGCGGGCAGCTCTCTGAGCAGGAAAAGGCCCGCTTTGTGGAGAACATCAATCTGGCAAACGATGCCCAGACCGGCGGCATGGCATTGTACAGCCGCCGTGCTGACGAAGCCTTTGCAAAAGTGCAGTGACCCCAAAAGGAGGAACGGATATGAGAAAGATCCAGCGCAGAGATTTCCTCAAGGCCATGGGCCTTGCCACCGCCGCCCTCGGGCTGACCGCCTGCGGCGACTCCGGTGCTGCCAGCGCATCCAGCGTTTCCAGCGCACCGGCTTCCAGCAGCAGTGCCCCGTCCGCTTCGGCACAGCCGGAAGCTGCAGAGGACAAAGCCGCCCCTGCAGGGCCCCCTGTGACCCAGTTCCAGACCGGGGAACTGACCATCGGCGAATACACCTTCAAGGCGCAGTACATCCCCTTTGACGTCCGCCGGGAACTGGACGGAGCCCATCACTGCATCCATGCGGACAGCTACCGGGGCAATTACTTCTTCAGCTTCTACAACGAGGACGATGAAGAGCAGTCTGCCAAGATCTTCGAGTATGCCATCAAGGACGACCGGCTGACCCCGGTGGCAGAGTACAACATTGACGGCAGCAACGCCCTCAGCATCGACCGCAATGGCATCCTGTACGCCATGGACAACTTTGATGTCTACTGCTACGATCTGAACAGCAGCGACCCGGAGGAGCCCAGCGACGCACTGGACTACTCGGGCAGCTGCTATTCCTCCAAGGATCGGGATCTGACCGTAATCTACTGGACCGACTCCGCACCGGTGCTGGTGCAGGACGGCGAGTACACTGAGCTGACGTTGGAGGGCGACAACGAGATCGGCCCCTTCTGCAGCATGCCCTCCCTGAACCTCAGCGGAGACGAGCTGCTGACGGTGGGCGAGCTGGAATCCAGCGGCGATGATTACTTTGCTGCCTTTGATCTGGACGGCAATGAGCTGGCCCGCAGCTCGCAGCCGGTGGGCAGCTTTGACGCCGTGATGATGAAGCGCCCCAACGGCTATCTGCTGGACACGGGCTATATGTGGGAGCTGTACGCGCCGGACGGCACTTTTTTAGAAAAGTCCCTTCCCGTGGGTGAGCGCGAGACCCTGTGCCAGCTGTGCGGCGACTTCTGCACCTTTGATGTTTTCCTGCCGCTGGAAGAAAACGCTTTCCTGGCAGTGGGCCACCACGGCAAAGCCACCGAGCCGGATGAGCCGGTGGTGTTCCGCATCACTACGGATTTCTGAGCCGACCGCTTCGGCGGGAAGACCAACGCAAAAACAGCGGGGCCGGGGAAAAGCCCTCGGCCCCCTTTGGAACAACAGGAGGAAACGCTATGGCAGGAATGCTGGAATACAAGTGCCCCTGCTGCGATGGCGCCATCCAATTTGACAGCGCCACCCAGAAGATGAAATGCCCCTACTGCGACACCGAGTTCGACGTGGATACCCTCAAGGGCTATGACGAGGAGCTGAAGGACGAAAAGCCCAGCGAGATGAACTGGGCCACCCCCGGCGGCAGCTGGGCAGAAGGGGAGACCGCCGGTCTGCATACTTACAGCTGCAAGAGCTGCGGCGGCGAGATCGTGGGCGACGACACCATGGCCGCGTCCGCCTGCCCCTTCTGCGGCAACCCCATCGTCCTCACAGGACAGTTTGCCGGGGCCCTGCGGCCAGACCTCATCATCCCCTTCAAGCTGGACAAAAAGGCCGCCAAGGCCAAATTGCAGGAGCATCTCAAGGGCAAGACCCTGCTGCCCCGGGTGTTCCGCAGCCAGAACCACATCGACGAGATCAAGGGCGTGTATGTGCCCTTCTGGCTCTTCGACAGCGACGCCGACGCTCAGCTGCGGTTCACCGCCACCCGGACCCGCTGCTGGTCGGACAGCAAATACGACTATACCGAGACCAACTACTACTCCGTCCGGCGGGACGGCACCTTGGGTTTTGATGCCGTGCCGGTGGACGGCTCGTCCAAGATCGAGGACGACCTGATGGAATCCATCGAGCCCTTCGCCATGCAGGACGCCATCCCCTTCCAGACGGCCTATCTGGCGGGCTATGTGGCGGATAAATACGATGTGAGCGCAGAGGACAGCATCGAGCGGGCCAACAAACGCATCCGCCGCTCCACTGAGGAGACGTTCCAGCAGACCGTTACCGGCTACGATTCGGTCAAGGTGGATAACAGCAGCATCCAGCTGCACGGCGGCAAGGCAAAGTATGCGCTGTTCCCGGTCTGGCTGCTGAGCACCAGCTGGCGGGGCGAAAACTACCTGTTTGCCATGAACGGTCAGACCGGCAGATTCGTGGGTGACCTGCCCGTGGACAAGGGCGCTGCCCGCAAGTGGATGCTGGGCCTTACGGCTGCCCTTTCCGCCGCGTCCTACGGCGTGATGTGGCTGCTGTGGCTGGCACGGATCCTGTAAAGGAGGGACGAACGATGAAAAAGACTTCCAACCGACTGCACTCCCTCTTTGCGGCGCTGGCAGCACTGGTCCTTGCGGCGGCGCTGGCTGTTCCGGCCTTTGCGGTGGAGGGCGGCTTTGCCGACCTGTACTACCGCATGTTCGACGACGCTGAGGTGCTGACCGAGGACGAGGACAACGAGCTGGAGGACGCACTGGAAGAGCTGAGCCTGCGCCAGAGCTTCGATGTGACCATTGCCACCATCGAGTCGATGGAAAGCGTGGACTACGACAGCATGGAGGCCTATGCCGATGACCTGTATGACTTCTGCCAGTTCGGCTACGGCTCCGATATGGACGGCGTGCTTCTGCTGGTGAGCGTGGGCGACCGCAAATGGCACATCTCCACCTGCGGCTACGGCATCACCGCCTTTACGGATGCCGGCATCCAGTACCTTGGCGAGCAGATGACCCCCTTCATGGCCGATGGAGACTACGCCGGTGCCTTCCGCACCTTTGTCCAATGGTCGGATACCTACATTGACGCTGCCCGGGCGGGCCACCCCTATGACGTGAATAACCTGCCCCGGGAGCCGCTGTCTCTCATGTACCTGTTCCTTGCGCTGGGCATCGGCCTTGTGCTGGCATGGGTCGTCGTCAGCGTAATGAAAAGCCAGCTGCGCAGCGTGGCGTTCCAGGAGAATGCCGCCAGCTATGTGCGGGAGGGCAGCATGAATCTGACCAACAGCCGGGAGCTGTTCCTGTACCGTGACGTGCACCGCACCGAGCGACCGAAGGAGTCCCGCTCCAGCGATTCCGGCGGCAGCTCCACCCACACCTCTTCCAGCGGCACCACCCACGGCGGTGGAGGCGGCTCGTTCTGAAAGGAGCATGTTTATGAACCCTTATCTCTCGGAAAAAGCCCGGGGTGAGATCCCCCGTGTCCTCAAATGGCTGCGGAACGCGGGGCTTGCCTTCTGCGTGTTCTGCTCTTTTGGCGGGTTGTATACCCTCTGTCTGGACCTGCAGGCCAAGGACACCTCCCACGTTGTCGGGTATGTGTTCTGGATCGTGGTGGGCGCAGTGCCCCTTGTTCTGTTCGCACGCAACGAAAAACGCCGCTACCATGCAAGAACCATCGCCCGCAGGGTGGAGAGCTACTCCGGGCCGGAGGTGCCCCTGCGGTGGCTGTGCAACAGCGTTGGCATGGACACAAAGGACCTTGCATGGTATTTTGAAAACGGCTATTTTGCAAACCTCAGTCTGGATCTGAACCAGAAGATCGTCCGCAGGCGGACCGTGCCCCGCCATGACCCGAACCGGAGCTGAACCCTCACAGCTGAAACAGAAAGGAGCATTCTCATGGGACTTTTTGATAAGATGAAACAGGCCGCTGCCACCGCCGGTGGAAACCAGACCGTCACCTTTACCTTTCAGGCTCTGCCGGAAAGCCTTGCCCAGATGCAGGCGCTGCCGGAAGCAAGCCTTGACACCCCCTTCAAGACTGCGGCCCTCACCGTCTGTGCGCTGTGCGCCTACGGTGCCGACAAGAACATCGGAAAGGAGATGCTCAACTGGCTGCGGGGCCCCCGGCCGCTGAACGGGCAGGACATCTCCTTTTTGAACGACCGCTTCCGGGACGGCAAGAGCTACATCCCCTTCTCCTACTTTGTGGGTGCGTCGCCGGAAAACGGCTATACCCCCCGCCAGCCCTTCACCCTGCTGGTGGGCAGCAACCACACCTCCAACGTGGAGGAAGGTTACTGCAAGCTGTTCATCCCCTGCGGCGGCGCCGACAGCCCCCGCCCCATCAAGCTGCGCCGCAAGGGCGACGGGCAGTGGTTCTTGTGGGAGCAATACCTGATGACCGGCATCCGCATCCCGGCGTCTGCCGACCCGTGGGCATAAAACAAAGGGGCTGACATGAAAGCCATGAAAACTTTTGCAGCACTGCTTGCACTGGCTTTCAGTCTGGCAGGGTGCGGTGCGGTGGACGGCGCCCCCGTCCGCCCCGCTCCCGGCAGCACCGGGCAGGGCAGCAGCACAGCGGCTTCCGGTGCCGATTCCGCTGAGCCGGAGCAGCTTGCCGCGCTGCGGCAGCTGGCCGGGGAAAACGGAGACCTTGCTGGGGTGCTCTATCTGGGCAGCGTCCCGGAGCGCACCACCGATGTGCACGCCGTACTGGACAGCTTACCGGAACAGCCGTGGCAGTTTGTTGCGGACATCCCGGCAGACCGCTGGGTCGCAGCGCCGGGCGGCGGGCGGGAGCTGTACTGCATCTTTGCCGTGCGCAAGGAGGATACGCTTTTTGTCTACGAAAAGCAGGACTCTGTGTATCCCGCGCAGCTGGGGAAAGAACTTTACGGCAGGCAGGGCGGCCAGCCCATTCTGCTGCTGTGTAACGGTAGCAGGGAGGACACCGACACCATGGTAACGGTCTATTGCAGCACCGGACGCCCGCTGGACTGGAACCCGCAGCTTTCCGCCGAGACCGGCCGCCCTGTGCCGGTGGAGGGCGTAGACGATTTTTCCCAACACCCAACGCCCGGCGCTGCCCCCTGAGGTGCGCCCCGGCAGGGCATGAGAAAGGAGAACTTATGAAACGACTGAAACTTCTGGCAGCCCTGCTGGCGCTGACCATCGGTCTTGCAGGCTGCGGCAAAGGCAGCAGCGCATCCAGCTCCAAGCCCGAAAAAATGCTGGACGGAGACAACATGATCGCATCGTCCTCCGCCAAACAGGAGTACACCGAGCCGGAGGACGTGACCTACATGCGCCTTCTGGCAGGGGAGGACGAATACCGCGCCTGTGTGCTGTATCTGGGCGGCTCCTACGAGGTGACTACCGATGTGCAGAAGGTGCTGGACAGCCAGACCGATCTGCGAGATCTGTGGAGCTTCGTTTACGACATCCCGCAGGATCACTGGGTCGTGGCACCGGATGGCGGGTGCGACCTGTACTGCATCTTCCCGCAGGAGGCGCAGGCCACCCTGTTCGTCTACGAGACGAGCCTGACAGACGATGCCGAAAACCCGCTCCAGCGCGGCAAACAGCTTTATTACAGCGAGGACGGTCAGCCCATCCTGCTGCTGTGCAACATCAGCGATATCGCCCCCAACACCGAGGTGGAGCTGTACCCCAGCACCGGCGAAGAGCTGGTGTTCAGCCCCTTCCTTTCCGGCGAGAACGGCCATGTGGTGGAAGCCGAGGGCGTGTGCGATTTTACCATCTACCCGGAAGGGGACGACTGG
>OHEF01000718.1_pt1 | contig 12189 bp, 10 predicted proteins | sample 1567171 | NCBI WGS metagenome assembly OHEF01 (sample SAMEA3879576, study PRJEB24766) | human gut metagenome | biome: human-associated habitat; feature: feces | place: USA | collected 1985/1987
TGTTTCGGGTGTCAGTGGTTCGGGTAAATCGTCGTTAGTCAGAGATGTTTTTTATCGGGCTCTTCTTCGGCATTATGGAGAGGGCGGAGAAATGCCCGGAACGTATTCTCGTCTTTCGGGCGATATGGATCGAATTCATTCTGTCGAATTCGTGGATCAGAATCCTATCGGTAAATCGACTCGTTCCAATCCTGCTACGTATTTGAAAGCGTTTGACGAGATACGGAAACTGTTTGCCGAGCAACAAGGAGCCAAGCAGATGGGATTTTCTCCCTCGTATTTCTCTTTTAACTCCGAGGGCGGACGCTGCGAGGAGTGTAAAGGAGAGGGAACCATTACTGTGGAAATGCAGTTCATGGCCGATATTGTCCTCGAATGCGAGTCGTGCCACGGAAAAAGGTATAAGCAAGATGTACTCGATATCGAGTATAGGGGCAAGAACATCAGCGATGTGCTTGATATGACTATCAATCAGGCCATAGAGTTTTTTTCGGAGGTGAACGGAAGTCAGGAGAAGCGTATCATAAAGCGGTTGAAGCCGTTGCAAGACGTAGGACTGGGATATATAAAATTAGGACAGTCTTCTTCAACGCTTTCGGGCGGAGAAAATCAGCGTGTGAAATTAGCCTTTTTCCTGAGTAACGAGAAACAGGAATCGACTCTTTTTATTTTTGACGAACCTACGACAGGTTTACATTTTCATGATATAAACACGCTTTTGAAATCGTTTAACCAGCTTATCGAACGAGGTCATACTGTTGTTATCATCGAACACAATATGGACATTATAAAATGTGCCGACCACGTTATCGATATGGGACCGGAAGGCGGAGACCGCGGTGGTACAGTGATCGCCAAGGGAACCCCGGAAGAAATCGTCAAGGTGAAAAAATCCTACACCGGTTACTATGTGAAAAAGATGCTGGAGAAGGAGTTACGATAACTATTCAGCCCCCATTTGCAAAAATTCGACAAATAGTCGATGATATTTGCATGGTTCTGAATAGTTATAAAAATTAATAATTACCCTCTATGAAAATGGAAAAAATTCAGTTATAATATGATGTATATGACTAAAATAGCGTGTAGAGTCAAGACTTATAGATAGATACCATCGGAAAGGGGTAATAAAAAAGATGCAGTGCACAGATATCGGAATTGATTTAGGTACCGCCAGCATTCTGGTATACATCAGAGGAAAGGGCGTTGTATTAAAGGAGCCCTCTGTTGTAGCTTTTGATAGAGATACAAATAAGATTAAAGCCATCGGTGAGGATGCAAGACTGATGCTGGGAAGAACTCCCGGCAACATCGTAGCCGTAAGACCGTTACGTCAGGGTGTTATCTCTGATTATACCGTAACCGAGAAAATGATGAAATACTTTATCCAGAAAGCGCTGGGGAAGAGAACTTTCCGTAAGCCCCGTATCGCTGTCTGTGTTCCCAGCGGCGTTACAGAGGTAGAGAAGAAGGCAGTAGAAGATGCTACCTACCAGGCAGGTGCCAGAGAGGTTTCCATTATTGAGGAACCCATCGCAGCTGCTATCGGTGCGGGTATTGATATTTCCAAGCCTTGCGGTAATATGATCGTAGATATCGGCGGCGGTACTTCCGATATCGCAGTCATATCTCTGGGAGGTACTGTAGTCAGTGCTTCCATCAAGATCGCAGGCGATGATTTTGATGAAGCCATTGTGCGTTATATGCGTAAAAAACATAATCTGCTCATCGGTGAGAGAACCGCAGAGGATCTGAAGATCAAGATCGGTTCCTGCTACAAGAGAGCGGAAGTGGATTATATGGATGTCAGAGGACGTAACCTGGTAACCGGACTTCCAAAAACCATTGTAGTTACTTCTGATGAAACTCTGGAAGCCTTAAGAGAGCCGGCGCTCCAGATCGTAGACGCTGTACACAATGTACTTGAGAGAACTCCACCAGAACTTGCAGCTGATATTATTAAGAATGGTGTATATGTATCAGGTGGTACATCACAGATTAACAATCTTGAACAGTTTATAAAGCAGGAGACTAATCTTAATGTTAATATCGTAGACCAGCCTTCTGAAAGTGTTGTAAGAGGTCTTATAGGAGTAGTAAATAACCCACAGTTTTCTAAGGTTGCATATACTCCACAAGATAAAAATTATGATTAAGGACAGGTAATATGAGAAAAAAATTATGATATACATACTGATGGCAGTCGGTACACTTTTTCTGCTGACAAGATACATTCTTATTGCAGTGACGGTTGTATGTATAATATTTGTTTCAACAAGCTTCTTTACAGATAGTCTTGTAGCACCTTTAAGAAATGCTGTTTCTATGGTTGTTGTTCCGTTGCAGAAGGGAATGAATAATCTTGGACTTTGGACCTATGATAAAGTTACTACTTTACAGGAAATCTCAGTTGTATTAGACGAGAATAATGAGTTAAAGAACCAGATAGATAATCTGACAGAAGAGAACAACCAGTTAAGACAGGATTCCTATGAACTTACACGTCTTAGAGAGCTATATAAGCTTGACGAGAAGTATCCGGGCTATACTAAAGTAGGTGCAAGAGTTATCGGTGTTACAACAGATAACTGGTCTAAGGCATTTAAAGTAGATAAAGGCCTTGATGACGGAATTAAGAAAGATATGAATGTTATTGCAAGTGGTGGTCTTGTTGGAATAGTTGCTGAGGTAGGAAAGAATTATTCCATAGTCAAGACAATTATTGAAGATAATAATTCAGTAAGTGGAATGTTAATAGATACTAATGATACCTGTATAGTTGAGGGAGATATTGAGCTTTCTGACAGTGGTCTTGTACATCTTAACCATATTAAGGCTGATATAACAGTAAGAAATGGTGATAAGATAGTTACTTCCAATATCAGCGACAAATATCTTCAGGGAATTCTTATAGGATATGCAAAGGATGTAACAGCGGACTCTAATAATCTGACACAGTCAGGTTATCTTGTCCCAGCAGTTGATTTTAATAATCTTCAAGAGGTACTTATTATAACGGAAATGAAAAATCAGTGATTTAAAGCAGGAGTGTTATGAAAAGGAAAGTTGCAGAAATAATTTTAATATTATTATTTTATCTGATACAGGTTACATTTGGCAATGCTATCGGAATAGGTGGCATTACACCTAATCTGCTTATAATACTGCCGGTGCTGTTTGGCTTTTTTAAAGGCAGGAATGAAGGAATGTTAGTAGGCTTCTTATCAGGTGTTATGTATGATCTTTTCTTTTCTTCACTGTTTGGATTTTCAGCATTGGTTTTTGTATACATAGGATATTTTTCGGGAATATTTTATAAAGAATATGAGAAGGTTGAAGTCCTTATTCCATTGGCAATGATAATGGCATCTGATTTTGTTTTTGAATTTTTATCATATATAGGCAATTTCTTATTACACAACAGGCTGAATGTAGACTTCTTTTTAAGAAGATTTATTATGCCGGAGGTTGTGTATACATTAGTTGTAGCATTGGTATTGTATTATCCTTTGATGAAGTTCGATTCAATATTAGATATTCAATGGAAGAAAAGGAAAAAAGGTATATTAGATGAAGGAAGTATTTGAGTATATATTAAGTCTTTTCAAATCAAGAATTTTTCCACTTATATTGGTATTTGCCATATTGGTAGGCGTGCTTATTAACAGGCTGTTTGGATTGCAGATAATCAATGGAGAGTCTTATGTAAAAGATTTATCAAGTTCTATACAGAAAGATATGAGCGTTGCGGCGACAAGAGGAAGAATATTCGACAAGAATGGTGTGCTTCTTGCTTATAATGACCTTGCATATGCCGTAAGAATAAGTGACAGCGGTAAATATAACAATAACGCAGAGAAGAATGAAAAGCTTAATGCTTCAATAGATAAGACACTTGATATTATTGAGGCAAAGGGAGATACATATTCTAATGATTTTCCTATTGTATATGAAGACGGACAGTATGTATTCAATATAAAGGATAATGAACTTTTAAGATTTTTAAGGGATATATATGGCAAACGTTCAATAAGTGAGCTTAGTGATGAAGAAAGAAATGTAACAGCACAGGAGCTTTTCAGACAGTTATGTGAAAAGTATGAGGTTGTTGTTGCGTCTGATAGTTCAAAAAATCAGGCAACGGTTCTTTCATCAACAGTTAGTTTCCTTAAATCACAGGGGTATATGGTAGAAGCAGCAGGTTTTTCTGTTGACCATGCACTTATGATTGTTAATTTAAGAAGATATATGTCTGCTAACTCTTATAACAGATACATTTCTTTTACAATTGCCAATGAGGTATCAGATGAAACTGTTGCGGCAATACTTGAGAGTTCAGATGATCTGACAGGTGTTACAGTAGAAGAACAATATATAAGAAGATATGTGGACAGTGTATACTGCTCACAGATATTAGGATACACAGGTACAGTATCTACAAGCGAGTTAGAAACACTTGGAGATAAGTACGACAGTAACGATACTGTAGGTAAGAGTGGCATTGAGAAGAGTATGGAATCCGTGCTTTCAGGTACTAAGGGTGAACGACAGGTTTATGTAGATACAGTAGGACGAATTACAGAGGTACTTGGTGAGACAGACCCAGAGACTGGCAATGATGTGTACCTTACAATCGATATTAATCTTCAGAAAAATCTATATAATGCAATTGAGGACAGACTTGTACAGATACTTCTTACTTATATGACAAGTGGTGATACCAAGTATTCATATACTTCTAACGGAAGTGTAGATACTGTATACATTCTTGCTAAAGAAGTATATTTTGCACTTATTGATAACAATATTGTGTCAATAAAGCATATCGCTGAACAGAGTACAGACACGGAGGCACAGGTTTATTCAGCTTTTCTTTCAAAACAGGACAGTACAATGGACTGGATACGAAGTGAGTTAGCTGACGGTGATACACCTTATGGAAAGCTAAACGAAGAACAGCAGCTTTATATATGGTATGTGTATACAAGCCTTAAAGACAGAGGGGTATTTAATACATCTAATGTCGATACAACAGATGATGTATATAAGGACTGGACACAGGCAGATGGAACAAGTCTTAAAGAACTTCTGACACACGGAATAGCTAAGAATTGGATTAATCTTAATGTTTTCTCTACTGAACAGTACACAAGTTTACAAGAATCATATGATGCACTTCTTGATTATATTGATGGATATTTAAGGGAAGATACTTCATTTTATAAGAAAATGTATAAATATATGATTAATTCTGGTTCTATATCAGGAAGACAGGTATGTATGCTTTTGTATGAACAGGGAGTGCTTGATATGAATTCTGAGAATTCAAGATATTCAGCATTAGCAGCAGGAAGCCTTGGAGCATATGATTTTATGACATATGCGATATCTAATAAAATAATAACTCCTGCCCAGCTTGCATTAGAACCTTGTTCAGCATCTGCTGTTGTAACAAATCCTAAGAATGGTGATATCATAGCAATGGTATCTTATCCAAGCTATGATAATAACAAGCTGTCAGGAAGCGTTGATGCCAAGTATTTCAACAGTCTTATTAATGATAAGGCAAGTCCTATGTTAAACAGGGCAACACAGTCATTTACTGCACCCGGTTCAACATACAAGCCATGCACAACTATAGCAGGTATGGATACAGGTATAATATCATCTGGAACTACATTTTATTGTTCTGGTTCATTTGATAAAGTAACACCATCACCAAAATGCTGGAGATTATCAGGACATGGTGGCGAAGTGGCTGCAACAGCGATAAGAGATTCCTGTAATGTATTCTTCTATAATGTAGGTTATAATCTTGCGTGCAGTAAGAATGGCAATTATAACAGTACTTACGGAACAACTATATTACAGAAATACTCAGACCTTTTGGGTTTATCGACTAAAGCAGGTGTTGAAATTGAGGAAAGTGAGCCAATGGCTTCTAATACTAACTCAGTTGCTTCAGCTATCGGTCAGGGTAACCACAAATACAGTACATTAAACCTTGCAAGATATGTAACAACTATAGCTACATCAGGAACCTGCTATAATCTTACACTAGTAGATAAGATTACAGATTCTGATGGTAATCTTATTGAAGATAATCACGCTGATGTTGATCATCAGGTTGAACTAAGCAGTAATATATGGAGTACAGTACACGAGGGTATGATGCTCGCAGGTAATTCATATTCAACAATAGCCAAGCTTGGTTTAAAGATTGCAGCTAAGTCAGGTACTGCACAGGAAAATACTAACGAACCGGACCATTCATTACTTGTAACATATTCTCCATACGATGATCCGCAGATATGTGTATCAGTATGTATCCAGCACGGATACTCATCAACAACATCTATGGATTTGACAGCAGATGTGTATAAGATATATTATGGAATGGAATAGTTATAAATAATATTAAATAAGGGGTGAAGATAGTTGGATAACTCAGTAGTAATCAAGGGAAGTAAGAATGGAATTACTGTTAAACTCGATGATAATCTTGGATTTGACGAGCTCAAAGACAGAATAAGAACCAAATTTGCGGCGTCAGCCAAATTCTTTGAAAAAGCCAATCTTGCATTATCACTTGAAGGAAGAAATCTTACTGACAACGAGGAGCAGGAAATTCTTGATATTATATCTGAGGAGTCGGATATTAACATTGTGTGTCTGATGGAACACAACAAGGATAAAGATGAAGTGTACGCAAGAGCAATCGCCAAGGTTGCCGGAGATGGCATATTGCCAGATGTACCATATGATAATACAAATGAAGAGGTTATGCACAGCCGTGTATTTTCCAGTGCCAGCATAGATGATGTATCGACAGATAATACACTTACACAGCCATTATGCCAGTTCTATAAAGGAACATTAAGATCAGGACAAGTTCTTGAAACAGAGAGTAGTGTAGTAATACTTGGAGATGTTAATCCGGGTGGCAAGGTTATAGCGTGTGGCAATGTTATCGTATTAGGAAGCTTAAGAGGCAATATATATGCAGGTGCCAATGGCAATGAGAATGCATTTGTTGTTGCTCTTGATATGGATCCTATGCAGATTAAGATTGCAGATGTTATAGCCAGAAGTTCAGATGCTCCTGTTGTTATAAAGAAGAGATTAAAGAGTAAGGTCAAAGGCGTACAGCCTAAGATAGCATATGTATTTGAAGGCAATATATATGTTGAAGATTTTGCACAGGATGTACTTGAAGATATTCATTTATAAATTTGAATGTGTAAACAGGTTTATTTTAGAATAAATGTTCATAAATTCAAAAAAAGTCTTGATTTAATGAGCAAAATTACGCATAATTATTTTATTGTGTATTTATTTACTTAGTATATTAATTTTGGAGGAAATAAAATGAGTGAAGTTATTGTTGTTACGTCAGGAAAAGGCGGCGTAGGTAAGACTACAACTACAGCTAATATAGGTACTGGTCTTGCTAAGCTTGGAAAAAAGGTTGTTATGATTGATACAGATACAGGCCTTAGAAACCTTGATGTAGTACTTGGACTTGAGAATAGAATTGTATACAATCTTGTAGATGTTGTAGAGGGTAACTGTCGTTTAAAGCAGGCTATGATTACAGATAAGAGATGTCCTTATCTGTATCTTCTTCCAACAGCACAGACAAGGGATAAGTCAGCTATTTCACCTGAACAGATGATTAAGCTTGTAGATGAGATTAAAGCAGATCCAGAGAACTTTGATTACATATTACTTGATTGCCCAGCCGGTATTGAGCAGGGCTTCCAGAATGCCATAGTTGCAGCTGACAGAGCTTTAGTTGTAACTACTCCAGAAGTCTCAGCTATCCGTGATGCTGACAGAATTGTAGGTTTATTAGATGCTAATGGCTTAAAAGACCGCGAGGATTTAATTGTCAACAGAATAAGAATGGATATGGTCAACAGAGGTGAGATGATGTCAATCGCAGATGTCAACGACATTTTACAGCTCAATGTAATAGGTGCTGTTCCAGATGATGAGAATATTGTAGTTGCTACTAACAAGGGTCAGCCTTTAGTAGGTGACAGCAGTATGGCTGGACAGGCATATATGAATATATGTCATAGAATTCTCGGTGAAGATGTACCTTTCCTTGATCTTAATGGCAAGGGTGGATTCTTTAAGAAGTTATCATCACTCTTTAAGGGTGATAAAAAGAACTAAGACCAATTCAGGCCTTAAGTATATGAGCCATATATGGCAGAATGGAAGAAGATATGAGTTTACTTGATTTATTTAAGAAGAAGGGTTCTGGTGATGTAGCAAAAGACAGACTTAAGCTTTTGCTCGTATCTGACAGGGCTAATTGCTCTCCTGAAGTTATGGAAATGATAAAAAATGACATAATTAAAGTTATTTCAAAATACATGGTAATAGATGCAGAAGGACTTGATATCCAGATAACATCTACAGAATCAGAAGGTGATAATGGTTCTGTACCTGCAATCTATGCTAATATTCCAATTAAGGATATGAGAAATAGTGACAAATAATCACGTGTAACCAAATAAGGATTATTGTGGTGGAGAATTTATGTTTAAAAAATATAAACTAAGATCGTATAATTTCAGGCTTATTGCTTTGATAACAATTACCTGTATATATGCGTTAATGGTTGTAAATAGCGCTAATTCAAGTTATACCATAAAGCAGGGTGCTGGTATGGCTGCAGCATATTTAATGATGATTTTTATATCATTTGTTGATTACAAATTTATAACTAAATATTACTGGCTTTGGTATGCAATAGGCAATATACTGCTTGTTCTTGTACTTCTTATAGGTAAATCAAGCCACGGTGCGAAAAGATGGCTTGGCATAGGTACATCTTTTCAGATACAGCCTTCAGAGTTTATGAAGCTTATTATAGCCATATTCTTAGCTAAGGTAATATCTATGTATAAGGACAGGCTTAATACGTGGAAGTTTCTTGTCATAATTGCACTTGTACTTTTAGTTCCTATACTGCTTATAGTTAAAGAACCAGATTTATCTACCACTGTTATGGTTGTTCTTATAGTAGTTACTATTATATTCTGTGCAGGGATAAGTTATAAGATAATTGGTATGGTGCTGCTTGTTGTAGTTCCACTTATAGCAGCATTTCTTGTATACATTATTGCTACACCGGATCCTATATTTATGGAACAATATCAGAGAAATCGTATTGTCGATTTCATATACGGAAGTGATTCTACTGATGGAACGGTAAGTGCTGGTGTATATCAGCAGAATTATGCGGTTCAGGCAATAGGTTCAGGACAGTTATCAGGTAAAGGCCTTAATAATGAAGATCCATCTTCACTTAAGAATGCCGGATATATAGCAGAAGCGCAGAATGACTTTATATTTGCGGTTATAGGTGAAGAACTTGGATTTGTAGGCTGCTTAATTACAATTTTTTTGTTGTTTACTATCGTAATAGAGTGTATAATTACAGCAGTAAGGGCTAAGGACTTAGAAGGGCGGCTGATATGCTGCGGTGTAGCGGCGTATATAGCATTCCAGACGTTTATTAATATAGGCGTTGTTACAAAGCTTCTGCCTAATACAGGTTTGCCACTTCCATTTTTTAGTTGTGGCGTAACATCACTTGTTAATTTATTTGCGGCAATGGGAATTGTGTTGAATATCAATCTGCAAAGAAATGTCGACAGAGATGATGAGATATTTGCAGATGATTTCCGTGGATAATAGATAAGTATTAAAGATATTGGCTGTAACAAGCCATAGCATTAAAATGCAATCTTGATAAAATAACAGCATAAGATAGGGGGTTCTTATGAACATTGGTTTAATAGCACATAATTCAAAGAAGAAATTAATGCAGAATTTCTGTATTGCATACAAAGGAATTCTAAACAAGAATCAGTTATTTGCGACGGGTACAACAGGAAGACTTGTAGAAGAAGTTACTAATCTTTCTATACACAAGTTCCTTGCAGGACATCTTGGTGGTGACCAGCAGCTTTGTGCCCAGATTGAGCATAATCAGCTTGATCTTGTCATTTTCCTAAGAGATGTGGAATCACCAAATCTTCATGAACCAGATTCTAATAATATATGTATGCTGTGTGATATGTATAATATTCCATTAGCAACTAATCTTGCCACAGCAGAATTATTGATTAAGTCGCTGGAAAGAGGCGATATGGAATGGAGAGAAATATATCAATAATCAGTGAGAATTATTAAAATATAAGCTGCCGTTTGAACAAGAACGGTAGCTTTTGATGTATTATTAATGATTAAGGGAGGAGTTATGCCAGGTAATAAAGTAGTCAGGTATAAAAGAAGACCACGGGCTGTGGCATTTATATTTGCCCTTGTACTTATTTATATAATATGTTTTTTTGTGTTGTATACAACCAAAGCAAAGGTTCAGACATATGAAGTTAACGTAGGTTCATTAACGAATAATGCTGTATTTACAGCGTTAGCAGTAAGAGAGGAAAGTGTATACAATTCGCCTTATTCTGGCAATGTCAATTATTACCAGCGGGAAGGGACGAGAGTTAAGAAGGGCGATACCATTTATACTGTCGATGAAACCGGCAGGGTATCAGAGATACTTTCTTCATATAACAAATTAGGTGAGAATTCACTTTCAGAGAAGAATTTATCAGATATTAAGACGACACTCAATAATTATAAGACTGATTATGATGGAAGTGATTTTACATATGTATATGACCTGAAATCAGACCTTAATGTGACTGTATTACAGTCTATTAATGAAAATGTTGTTGCTAACCTTGATTCTATTGTAGAGAATACAGGAAGCCAGAACCTTTTCCAGACAGTAACAGCTGAAAGCAATGGTATTGTTGTATATGCGGTTGACGGATATGAACAGATTAATGACAACAATGTAACAACTAATGATTTCAATAAAGATAACTATAATAAGAATAATTTAAAAGGTGAATCACTTATTGTATCAGGTAATCCTGCTTATAAGATAGTTACAAGTGAAGACTGGTATATGCTTATCAGGTTATCTAAAGATGATATTGATGAGTATGGACTGGCTTCTAAGAAAAGCCTTAATATTAAGATTAAGAAAGATAATATGACAGTAAAATGTGGTTTTTCTATTATAGAGAAGAGCGATGGCTATTATGGAAAGTTATCACTAGACAGCTATATGATAAGATATGCACAGGAAAGATTTCTTGATATTGAGCTTGTTACAACTGGTAAGAGTGGTATGAAGATACCTGTGTCAGCAGTTACAGAAAATGAATTCTACGAAATTCCAAGGTCTTACCTTACAAAAGGTGGTAACAGCAGTAATCAGGGATTTATATGTGAGAAATATGATAATGGTAATCTTATAACTACATTTGTTGAAGCAGATATATACAAGCTTACTGATGATTATGTGTATGTAAGCAAGTCAGACTGGGAATCAGGAATTGCGGTTGTAATGCCAGATTCTGCATCAAGGTATGTTATCGGGGCAACGAAGAAGTTAAAAGGTGTATATTGTGTTAATACCGGATATACAATATTCTGTCCGGTTGAGATTATTGATGAGAATAATGAATATTATATTGTCAAGCAAAATCTTACACACGGAATATCAGTGTATGACCGAATTATATTAGACGCATTGAAATACCAGCCAAATGAAATGATATATTAATCAGAATGGAGAATTGCTATGTTGGATAATCATAATGAAATGCTAAAATCTAATTATGAAGCTGTTAAGAAGAATATTAAAGCAGCTTGCGAGAGGAGCGGACGTGATAAGAGTGAAGTGTGCCTTATTGCAGTAAGCAAGACTAAGCCACAGGAAGATATAATGCAGATATATGAATGTGGTGAACACCAGTTTGGAGAGAATTATGTTCAGGAAATGGTAGATAAAGTTGATGCGCTTCCTAAAGATATAGTATGGCATATGATAGGACATTTACAGCGTAATAAAGTTAAATATGTTGTTGGCAGGGCTTCTATGATTCATTCGGTTGATTCATTAAGATTAGCAGAGGCTGTTAATCAGGAGGCTGTTAAAAAAGGGATTGTAGCTGACATTTTAATTGAAGTAAATGTTGCTCAGGAAGAAAGTAAGTTTGGACTTAAAACAGAAGAAGTTCTCCCGTTTATTGAAAAGATTGCAAATTTCGAACATATCAAGGTCTGCGGACTGATGACAATTGCACC
>OHEF01000729.1_pt1 | contig 12101 bp, 12 predicted proteins | sample 1567171 | NCBI WGS metagenome assembly OHEF01 (sample SAMEA3879576, study PRJEB24766) | human gut metagenome | biome: human-associated habitat; feature: feces | place: USA | collected 1985/1987
GGAACTGATATGCCATTGGAAGTTTTTAGCATAAAAAGACTTAAAGAGGATTGTGGATTCATTCCGGAAACGGATTTTGCAACAGGGACAGCAATTACAATGGAGTGGCTTAAGGAGCAGCAATGATACAGAAATTTGAATTTGAAGAATTACCTTTAAAAGGTTCATATAAAATAACACCCTTTTTGGCAACAGATGAAAGAGGCGGACTTTTAAAAGATTATAATGTTGACATATTCAACAGTAATGGTATAAAACATAATTTAAAAGAAACATTTTATACTATTACCAGAAAAGGCGTGATAAGGGCATTACATTTCCAGCTTGTCAAGCCTCAGGCAAAGCTTATAAGGTGTATATCGGGTCATGTATACGCAGTTATATGTGATTTGAGAAAGGAATCTCCAACATATAAGAAATGGCTTCCGTTTCATCTTACCGGAGATAATATGACCATGCTTTATGTTCCGGGAGAATTCGGACTGGGATATTTCGTAATAGAAGATGCAGTAGTCAGCTATAAGTGTGATGAAGTGTTTTATGGCGAAGGCGACAGCGGAATAATGTGGAACGATAAGGACCTTGCCATAGAATGGCCTATAGAGCTTATAGAAGGGGTAACATCAGAAGATGACCTGATTATAAGTGACAAAGACAGTAATCTTATGAGTTTTAAAGAATATGATGAAAGGTATTAATTTCCCGGAGGAAAGTTTATGAGTACAGAGACGAAAAAAGAAAAAAAATTACGAAATTATAAAATAAAAAAAGCTTTATTGATTTCGGGTATTGCATTGTTAGCAGTACAGCTTGTAGCGACAGTTGTTTTTATGGTAATATTGTCAAAAGTCAGGATTGTTCCCAAAGACTATGTGATAATGATAGATGTACTTCTGGTGCTTATACTCACGGTCGTAACGATAACCCAGAGGTGGGTACTGCCGGGAATTATAACAAAGATTATATCACTTCTTTTATCCGTCGTGCTTATTGTGGGTTCTGTGTATCTTAATGTAACTTACGGAGCATTTAAAAAAGCTACCGATATTAATTATACCACCACAAGTCTTAATGTATATGTCAGGGCAGACAGCAAATACGAGAAACTTGAAGATGTTAAATCAGAAGAATTCGGTATAATGAAGTCATTAGACAGGGAAAATACCGATGAAGTAGTTAATAAGATACAGACAGAAATCGATACCACAATTAAGACAAAGGAATATGACGATGTACAGTCACTTGTGAAAGCTTTATATGATAAAGAGGTTAATGTAATTATCCTTGGCACAAGTCACCTTGGAATACTTGATTCACTTGATGAATTCAAGGATTTTAAGACATTTACAAAGGTGATTGCATCGTATGAAATGAAAAAAGATATAAAAAATGATGACAAAAAAGATGATGATTATCTGAATTCGGATAACGTGGTTACACTATACCTGAGCGGAATTGACGTTGACGGACCTCCAACTGAGAACCGTAACAGTGATGTAAATATCATTATGACTCTTAACACCAGTACAGGACAGATACTTCTCCTTAACACACCTAGAGATTATTATGTGCCTACAAGTGTATCAAACGGAGAACCGGATAAACTTACCCATGCAGGATGTTATGGTATTGACTGTTCTGTTGAGACACTTGAGATGCTTTACGGAATAAATATCGATTACTATATCAAGCTTAATTTTACAGGCTTTAAGAGCATAATAGATTCACTTCATGGAGTAGACGTATATTCTGAATTTGAATTTACATCCCAGAATGTCAAGGGTTACCATTTTGTACAGGGCTATAACCACATGGACGGAGAAGCAGCACTTGTATTTTCAAGAGAAAGATATTCTTTCCCAACAGGTGATAACCAGAGAGGTAAGAACCAGATGGCGGTAGTTAATGCTGTTGTTAAGAAACTTGCTTCTTCTGAATTGCTGAAGAACTACACAGAGGTACTTGATTCAATTTCATCAAGTATGGTAACCGATATGTCAATGGATGAGATTGCCAGACTTGTGGATATCCAGCTCAAGAAAAATATCTCATGGGATATTATGCAGTTTGCGGTAACCGGTTCCAACGGAAACCTTCCATGTTATTCGCTTAAGAGCCCTAACTATGTAATGATTCCTGATGATGCTGTTGTTGAACAGGCAAAAACATACCTTAAAAAGATTCATGATAACGAAAGAGTAGTAATAGAATAGGACAAAATATGTACCAGAAGAAGCAATATATCCAGAACGTTATTTTGTTGTTTACAGATATGCTCGCAGTAATATGCAGTTATTTTATGGCAGCATTTTTCTGGACGGGTTTTATAAGAAAATTAGATGTAATGGAATTTGCCGAGACAAAGGAACGTTTCGGCATGGTTCTTATTGCTTTCGCAGTAGTTTATATGGTTTTTAATACCAACAGAAAATTCATCGAAAGAAAGATATTCGAGGAATTTGTACAGTGTATTAAGCTTAATATATTATTTGCTGCGGCATACGCAATAATGCTGTTTATCGGTGACAGTTTTGATACCGCGTCAAGAGGTGTTTACATCTGTACAGTTGTATTTAACATATTTCTGATGTTTTTCTTCAGAATACTTGTAAGAATATACCTTGTAAAAATATATAAGAACCACAAGAAAACAAGCCAGCTTTTTATCATTACAACCTCGGGCAATATAGAGAATGTGATTGATAATATGAAAAGGAATGTTGAGTGGACAAACAGGATAAGCGGTATGGCTGTGATGGATAAGAATTTTACCGGCAGGGTGTATCATAATATTCCTGTAGTTGCAGGGTGTGATGATGTTCTGACATATATAAAAGGGCAGATTATAGATGAAGTTTTTATAGAGACAGATGAGATATCCAATAAAGAATTAAGTAAACTTGTTATGGAACTTGAAAATATGGGAACAACGGTGCATTTAAGTTTCCATGCCTTGGACAGCTTCAATGACTTTAATAAGAGTCTTTCAATGCTGGGAGATATTCCGGTTCTTACATTCGCCAATAATTTTTATAATCCCTGGAGTCTGGCGGTCAAACGACTGATAGACATTATAGGTTCTCTTGTGGGTATAGCAATAACACTGATTGTAAGTATTTTTGTGGCACCTGCCATCTTAATCGAGTCAAGAGGACCACTTATTTTCAAACAGAGAAGAGTAGGAAAAAACGGACGTTTTTTCTATGTATATAAATTCCGTTCAATGTATAAGGATGCAGAAGAACGGAAAAAAGCACTTATGGAGAAGAATGAGATGAAGGGTCTTATGTTTAAGATGACTGACGACCCAAGAATTACCAAAGTAGGTAAATTTATCCGTAAGACAAGCATAGATGAGCTTCCCCAGTTTTTTAACGTATTAAAAGGCGATATGAGCCTTGTGGGAACAAGACCTCCTACCGTGGATGAATTCAGGCAGTACGAGGGTTATCATAAAAGGAGACTCAGTATGAAACCGGGAATGACCGGAATGTGGCAGGTCAGTGGAAGAAGCGACATAGAAGATTTTGAAGAAGTAGTTAAGCTGGATCTTGAGTACATAGATAACTGGAGCATAGGACTGGATTTTAAAATCCTGTTTAAGACAATCGCTGTGGTATTTCACCATGGAGGAGCAAAATAAAATTATTGTGAGGTCTTTATGAATTATAATGAAGCATTTGATACTTTAAAAAAATACGGTCAGGAACATGTACTTGATTATTATGATGAACTTGATGACAGCGACAGGAAGGAACTGTTAAGGCAGATAAGCATGACGGATTTTGAATTTGCAAAAGCCGGACACGATAATAGAAAAGCCGAAAAAAGGGGCATTATTACACCAATAAGTGTTACAACCGTGGATGAGATAAATTCCTCAAAAGAACATTATATGGCTGTAGGTAAGGACGCTATTGCAAAAGGAAAAGTGGGTGCTGTCCTTTTAGCGGGAGGAATGGGTACACGACTCGGTTCCGATAAGCCAAAAGGTGTTTTTGACATAGGAATTACCAGACATGTATATATTTTTGAACGACTGATAGAGAATCTCATGGATGTGGTTAATGAGACAGGTTCGTATGTACATCTGTTTGTGATGACAAGTGAAAAAAACAACACAGATACAATTGAATTTTTTAAAGAAAAAAATTACTTTGGATATCCTTGCAATTATATCCATTTCTTTGTACAGGACATGGCACCTGCCAGCGATTACGAGGGCAGATTCCTTATGGAATCAAAGTCGAGAATAGCAACATCTCCTAATGGAAACGGCGGCTGGTATTTGTCCCTTAAGAAAGCAGGATATGATAAAATTATTGCCGGAGCCGGAATAGAATGGCTTAATGTTTTTGCGGTGGATAATGTTTTACAACGTATTGCAGACCCATGTTTTGTGGGTGCAACAATATCCAATAATTGTGTATGTGGTTCAAAAGTAATAAGAAAAGTCAATAAAGACGAAAAAGTAGGTGTGCTCTGTCTTGAGGATAATCATCCGTCAATAGTTGAATATTATGAGTTAACAGACGAAATGAAAAATGCGGTAAACGAAAAGGGCGAGCCGGCATATAATTTCGGAGTGATTCTTAATTACCTTTTTAAGACGGAGGAACTTGACAGAATTGCAGCCATGAAGCTTCCGCCACATGTGGTTGAAAAGAAGATTGCGTGTATAGATGCGGACGGTAACGAGGTTAATCCCGAAGAACCAAACGGTTACAAGTATGAAACACTTATTCTCGATATGATTAAGCTGCTTGATTCGTGTCTGGCGTATGAAGTAGTGAGGGAAAAAGAATTTGCACCTATTAAGAATAAAACCGGAGTGGATTCGGTTGAAAGTGCAAGAGAACTTCTTAAGAAAAACGGAATTGAATTATAATTTAACGGGCTGTCTTTCATGTTGATTCAAGACAGCCCTTGTTATTTATGATTTGTTTTTACAAAGATATTTTTCCTTAGTGGCCATGCCGCCCCTGATATGACGTTCGGATTTATTAATATCCAGTACCTTTCTGGCTTCAGAGGCAAGGGAGGGATTGATATAATTTATGCGGCATGAAACATCCTTATGTATTGTACTTTTGCTTATACCAAACATTTTAGCAGTCTGCCTTACGGTTGCGTTGTTGTCAACAATATACTGGGCTACTTTAACAGCTCTTTCTTCAATATATCCTTTCATCAATTCTCCGTTATTTTATTTTGTACATTCTATTTGATATTATTATAAAAAAGAACCATTGTTTGTACTTTTCATAAAAATAAATATGAGTTATAATGAAAAATATTATCACGCCAGAGGGAATGAAATGGGAAGAAAATCAATAAAAGAGAATAAGACAAGGTTTCAATTAAGCAGGGAAAATGCCGGATTTACGAGGGAGGGAGCTGCTGCAACATTGGAATTTATATCAGCAGACAGAATTGAGAAAATAGAAAATGAAAAGACTTTTCCACGCCCTGAGGAAGTTATTGCAATGTCAGAGAGTTATAATGATATAACGCTTTGCAATTATTATTGTACCCATTGCTGCGATATCGGACAGAAATATATGCCTGAAATTAAGACAAAGGAACTTTCACAGATTACTCTTGAGATGCTTGCAACACTTAATATTCTTACGAAGCAGAAAGACAGGCTCATTGAGATAACTGTGGACGGACATATATCCGAAGATGAAAAGATTGATTTTTTGAATATACGGAATAATCTCGACGATATGGCGCTTGCTATTGAGTCATTAAAATTATGGATAAGAAATACAATAGACTAATATATTTATTTTTGAGGTGTTATATATGGCTGGTACAGGCAATTCAACCAAAAAATCCCTGAATGTTATTATTGTCGGGTGCGGTAAAGTAGGTTCTACACTTGTTGAACAGTTACGTCACGAGGGCAATGATGTTACGATAATTGATAAAAACAGTGAAAAAGTACAGACACTTGCTAATACATATGATGTGATGGGCGTTATCGGAAACGGAGCCAGCTTCAGCACACAGCTTGAAGCCGGAATCAATAAGGCCGATCTTTTTATTGCGGTTACCGATTCGGATGAACTTAATCTTTTATGTTGCACGGTAGCTAAGAGAGTAGGCAATCCTGCTGCGATAGCAAGGGTACATGACCCTGATTACAGCAAGGACACCGCATATCTCAGGGATAAGCTTGGACTTACCCTTATTATTAATCCCGAATATGAAGCAGCCAAGGAAATATCAAGAATACTTTTTCTGCCATCCGCACTTGAAATTAACTCTTTTGCACACGGACAGGCAGAGATGATAAAGCTCAAAATTGAATCCGGCAATCCTCTTGACGGAATGGCAATCATGAATATTAACACACTCGCCAAGGAAGTGCTTATATGTGCAGTTGAAAGAGATGGAGAGATAATTATCCCATCAGGTAATTTCGTTTTAAAGGCGGGAGATAAGATTTCTTTTGTGGCACAACGTTCAAGGGCAGTACCATTTCTTAAGAACATAGGAATACTTACAGGAAAGGTTAAGAATACAATGATAGTCGGTGGTGGTAAAGTAAGTTATTATCTTGCCGACCAGCTTATAAAGAGAGGAATCTCAGTTAAGATAATTGAGAAGAACAAAGCCAGATGTGAACAGCTTAGTGTACTTCTTCCTAAGGCCGTTATAATTAACGGGGACGGAACGGACGAGGACACCCTTAATGAAGAGGGACTTGGTATGGCAGCTTCTTTTGTACCTCTTACGGGAATAGATGAAGAAAATATCCTCCTTACGCTTCATGCAAGAAAGCACAGTAATGCCAAGGTTGTAACGGAAATCAACCGTTCTTCTTTTAAGGATGTAATTAATTCCCTTGATCTGGGAAGTGTGGTATATCCAAGATATATTACCTCTGAAGCTATTATTGCTTATGCAAGAGCAAAAAAGGATTCGGTGGGAAGCAACATCGAGACTTTATATCATTTGTTTGGTTCAAGGGCAGAGGCAATAGAATTTAGCATTAAGGAATCCTCTGAAGTTACGGGCATTCCGATTAAGGATTTATGCCTGCATAAGAATCTTTTGTTATGTTTCATTAACAGAAACGGCAGGATAATTATTCCTACAGGTAATGACACAATTGAAGTCGGTGATACCGTAATGGTAATGACCACACATTCGGGATTTAATGATATTCAGGATATATTGAGGAAGTAATGAAATGAATAGTTCGATAATACGATATATTTTAGGATCCGTTTTAAAATTAGAAGGGGCACTTATGGCTCTGCCATGCCTTGTTTCCGTTATTTACAAAGAGAAAGAAGGCCTTTCTTATCTGGCAGTGGCACTGGGATGTCTTGTATTTGGTTTTTTGCTTACATTCAAAAAACCGAAGGATACGGTGTTTTATTTAAAAGAAGGATGCGTTTCCACAGCACTTAGCTGGATTATGCTCAGTATTTTCGGATGTATACCATTTGTGCTTACAAAGGAAATACCGTCATTTACCAATGCTCTTTTTGAGACAATATCCGGATTCACCACAACCGGAGCAACCATACTTGACGATGTGGAATCGGTGTTCTTGTATTCCTGCTGGCAGTTGTACCGCTTAGCGGCGGCTCTAATGTAAATCTGATGAGGGCAGAAAGCCCGGGACCGAGTTTTGGAAAGCTTGTTCCTAAGCTGAAAACAACAGCCAGACTTTTATACCTTATATATTTCGGACTTACTATTATACAGATTATATTGCTTATCTGCGGAAGAATGCCTGTATTTGATGCCATAACTACGAGTTTCGGTACTGCAGGTACCGGTGGATTCGGTATCAAAAATGACAGTATAGCGGGATATTCACTTTATATAAAATGGGTTGTTACAATCTTTATGATACTCTTCGGGGTTAATTTTAACGCATATTATCTTATACTTTATAAGAAATTCAAAAGTGCGTTTGCTATGGAGGAGGTAAAGGCCTATCTTATAATAATTATTGTTTCCGTTGTATGTATCTTTTTTAACATACTTAAGATGTCAACAAGTGCCGTAAATGCCATTACGGATTCAGCATTCCAGGTTGCTTCAATTATAACAACTACAGGTTTTTCTACCACTGATTTTAATCTGTGGCCTGAGGCATCCAAAACCATACTTATCATATTAATGTTTATCGGTGCCTGTGCGGGAAGTACGGGTGGAGGTATTAAAGTATCAAGATTAGTTATTCTTATTAAGTCATTGGGAAAGGAAACTGATTCATATATCCATCCTAAAATAATTAAGAAGATTAAAATGGATGGGAAGCCCGTAGAACACGAGGTTGTGCGTTCTGTTAATGTGTATTTTCTGACATTTATAATTATTTTTACGGTTTCAGTTTTACTTGTTTCACTGGAAAATAAGGATTTTACAACCAATTTTACAGCGGTTGCGGCTACAATCAATAATGTAGGACCGGGACTTTCAAAAGTCGGACCCATCTGCAATTTCGGAGGCTTTTCCGCACTAAGCAAATACGTTATGATGTTCGATATGCTGGCGGGAAGACTGGAACTTTTTCCACTGCTGATATTATTCCATCCTGCAATCATAAGAGAAATATTCAGTGGCAAAAGAAAAAGCAAGGCATAGCATGACAAAATCCGGGAAGCTTAAGCTTCTCAGACTTTGTATATATGGTCTACATCAAATTTTTTATCAATAGAATTAAGAAGAATATTAATAGCGAGGTTGGCTTTCTTCCGGATATCATTTTCAATGAAATGAAAGCCGCCTGCTATAAGAATATCCGGCTGGTTATAACCGATTATCACAGAGTTATCAGGGTTGGCATATCCACAGGCAGCAAGAGCGGTGTATGTGCCGATAATGATAACTTTTTTTGACCTTATATTTTTTAAGCAGTCTTTATTTGAATCACATATAAAAAAAACTTTTTCAGGATCTATGCCTGAGAAGATATATTCTCTGTAATTTTCGTTGGCAAAAGTATTGCTCAGAATGATAAATTCATCTCCCACAACAGAAACGGCCTTTTTAAGTAATTTGCTAAAATCGGTATATATCTGATAAAAAAGAGGGTCATTTATGATCATATCAATGTTAATAACCGGCACCATAAAGCTGTTGGAAAGAATAGAAAATTCACTTTCTTTAAGGTCGATGGCGAGAATGGCATCAACCGTTCTTCCGGATACAGGGCAGGGACAATCTGATTGAAAAGGCATATACATCACATCATATCCAAGTCTGTTAAGTCTCCGGATCAATAAATTAACAATGTTTGAAATTTCAAGATTTCTTGCAAAGGTTCTATCGTTTAGATGATATGATATTCCGATTACATTGCTGCGGCCCGTGGCAAGGCTTTTTGCGACGTGGCTTGGAGTGTAATCAAGGAGGTTTGCAATTTGGAGAACTTTCTTTCTGGTAGCCTCACTTATTTTCATATCGGTTCTGTTATTCATAATATATGATACTGTCGCAACAGAAACTCCGGCTTCTCTTGCAACATCTTTAACCGTTGCTTTTTTGTTCATAACGGAAATCCTTTCTTTAGTAAGTTTAACGACTTAAACGTATAAGTAGATGATAAAAGTAACAAATAAAAATGTCAATAATTTTGTTGACAGAAAAATCAAACCGTGTTAGTATCAACTTAACCGATTAACTTAAACGATTAAGTAAATTAAAAGGAGGATATTAAAATGAGTAAATTTTTTAGAAAAACAGCAGGTTTAATTCTGGCAGGAGCACTGACGGCTGCAGCACTTTGTGGCTGCGGAAGCAATAAACCCGCCGGAGGAAACGATGTGAAATCTTTGGAGAAGAGCATCGTCAAGATTACATTCATGAAGAATGAAAGCGTTCTTGGAACGGCAGAGGTAAAAGAAAGCACCATTCTTTCAAAAAGTGATTATGAAAAATACGAGGCAGGTGAAGGCACGGAATTTATGGGCTGGTATGAGACACCTGCATTTCTTGATGCAAGTAAAAAAGACCTTTCTAAAGATACTTTTACCAAAGATACAGTTCTTTATGGCAATTTTAAATTAAAATCAGCATCAGAGGATACAAGGATATGGTACATTGTTGGTACATCCGATAAAGGCAGCTTAAAGGACAGTAACTGGGCGGGTGCTGATGTAGAAGACAGTGTGAAGAAAGAATTTGAACTTAAATCCACAGAAAATAATAATGAATTTACCATAACCATTGATTTATATTCAGGGGATCAGTTCCAGATAATACACGACTGGAACTGGGACGGACAGAAAGGCTATGGCTGTTTTACCGGACTTGACAGCAGCATGTTTGAAAGCGGTGGCGGTCTTGGCGGAACTGACAATACTTCTAATGTGAATGTAATAATGGATGGCAATTACACAATAAACCTTACGACTAACCCGGATGATGAGGCACATGACACATTAACAATTACAAGGAACGGTGATATTAATTAATATGAATGTCTGGGCATTATATCATATGGCAGATTCATCATATTGCTTTCCGGTTTCGGATAACGAACTGGTTCTAAGGTTAAGAACGGCAAAAAATGATATAAAAGATGTAAGTGTGCTGTATGAAAGCAAATATATAATAGGCGGATGCCAGAAAAAACAGAATATGGAGAAACAGTTTTCAGATTCGCTTTATGATTATTATGTAACAAAGCTTCTGCTTACGGATACAAGAGTCGGATATGTATTTTACATAAATGATGGAAAGGATAAGTACTATTATTCAGAAGATGGACTGACAGAGACTTATGATTTTAAACAGGGTTTTTATAATTTTTTCCAATACCCGTATATTAATCCGGCAGATGTGATGAGTAAGGTAGACTGGATGGGTAAAGCATGTTTTTATCAGATTTTTGTAGATAGATTCAAGCAGGGAATTGCTCATAAGGGGATATCTTATATAAATTGTGAATGGGGAGATATTCCCTCTCCATTCACACATGCAGGTGGTGATTTAAAGGGAATTACGGAGAAACTTGATTATATAAAGTCCCTTGGATGCAATGTTATTTATCTGACGCCGGTTTTTAAATCAAAATCAAATCACAAATACGATATAAGTGATTATTATGAAATTGATGAACAGTTTGGAACTAATGAAGATTTACATGAGCTTGTTGAAACTGCCCATGGGAAAAACATGAAAATAGTTCTGGATGCGGTTTTTAATCACTGCAGTGAAGACATAATGCAGTTCCGTGACGTATGCGAAAAAGGGAAAAACTCAAAATACTACAACTGGTTTATAATCCACGGCGATTCGGTAAATGCAGACAGGGATAATTACGAGATTTTTGGCGGTTGTAAATATATGCCGAAGTGGAATACCGGAAACGAATCTGCGGCAGAGTACCTGATTAACATAGCCGTTCATTATCTGAAAGCCTATGATATTGACGGGTGGAGGCTTGATGTGTCGGATGAGGTCAGCCACGCTTTCTGGAGAGAATTCAGAAAGGCAGTAAAAAAATGCAGGAAAGATGCAATTATTCTAGGGGAAAACTGGCACAATGCTTACTCTAACCTGCGTGGAGACCAGTTTGACGGAATAATGAATTATTCTTTTACGAAAGCCTGCCTTGATTATTTTGCGTATGATAAATTTACTGCAGGAAAATTTTCAGACAGACTCAATGAGATACTTATGAGAAATACGGATATTGTTAATTATATGATGCTTAATCTTCTGGATAGCCATGATACACACAGGTTTTATTCAGAAGTGTCGTGTAATGATTTCAGGTTTGAAGCCGCAATATGTCTTACATATATGTTTCCCGGAGCACCATGCATATTTTATGGAACAGAAATAAGGATGGAAGGCGGTTATGATCCGGATTGCCGAAGGTGTATGGATTGGGACAAAAAAGATGACAGGATGAAGACTTTGCTTAACGCACTTTCAGAACTTAGAAAAAAATATGAAATTGCTGACGGGTCAGTCAGTATATACAGCAGGGACGAGAACTTTATGCTGGAAATTGTAACAAAAAAACATAAAATAATACTTGAAATCAATAAAGAGACAGAAAAATATGGGATATCAGTGGATGGAGGAAACTATATATGAAAGGTAAAATGATACAAAGAATT
>OHEF01000737.1_pt1 | contig 12007 bp, 11 predicted proteins | sample 1567171 | NCBI WGS metagenome assembly OHEF01 (sample SAMEA3879576, study PRJEB24766) | human gut metagenome | biome: human-associated habitat; feature: feces | place: USA | collected 1985/1987
GCTGTTGCTTTACCTATTCACCTTGCAGCTGTCAACGTGCAGGTATGGGTTCCTGGAATGCCTTATGCCTTTTTGCTGTAATCGCGTGCGCCGTAAATGGCGGTGCCGATGCGCACAATGGTGGCACCCTCGCGGATGGCATCGGGGTAATCCCCGCTCATGCCCATGGAAAGGATATCCATTTTGGCGTTCTCATAATGGCGGTCAGCAGCTTTTGCCAGCAGTTCCCGCATTTGGGCAAAGAACGCGCGGGTCTCATCCGGGGTTGCAGCTGCCGGCGGGATGGCCATCAGGCCGCGCAGGCGGATATGCGGCTGTGCGGCTGCCATATCCAGCAGGGGCCACAGGCTTTCGGCAGAAACGCCAGACTTGCTCTCTTCCCCGCCGATGTTCACTTCCAGCAAAATGTCCTGCACGATGCCGGCCTTGGCGGCTTCCTTCTCGATGGCAATCAGCAGATGCTCGCTGTCCACGCTCTGGATCAGGCTTGCCCGCCCCAGCACCTTTTTGATCTTATTGGTCTGCAAATGGCCGATGAAATGGCTGGGCTTGCCGCAGTAGGCCCCGGCGTCAAAGTTTGCGCACAGCTCCTGCACATGGTTTTCGCCGAACACATCAATGGGCAGGGCGGCACTGGCTGCAATGGTCTGCGCCGTGCGGGTCTTGCAGGCAGCGCACAGCTGCACCGCTGCCGGGTCGCGCCCGGCTTCCCGGGCGGCGGCTGCCATCTTTTCCCGGATCTCGGTCACGGCCTGCCGCATTTCTTCCAACGTTTTTTCTACCATGTCGCTCAATCCTCCTCGGTATAGCGGGCACGCTCGCCGCCGATCAGCTTCGGGCGGGTGTAGGCGCACAGAATGTTTGCTTCGCCGATCTTATTAAGGCTCAGCCGCACCGGCACTGCCACCCGCTTCAGATGCATCCCGATCAGGGTGCCGCCGATATCCATGCCCGCGTTGGCGCGGATCTCTTCCACCGCCACCGGGTCTTTGAAGTTTTTCCAGCAGGTAGTGGCCCAGCTGCCGCCCGCATGGGGACGGGGCACGACGCACACTTCCTCCCAGCCGTATTTTTCTGCGGCTTCCCGCTCAAGGATAAGGGCGCGGTTCAGGTGCTCGCAGCACTGCGCTGCCAGCCAGACGCCTTTTTCCGCCAGCACCGGCGCAGCGCCCGCGTACAGCGCCCGGGCGGCTTCTATGCTGGAATCCTTGCCGATGTGACCGCCCACCATCTCACTGGAAGAGCAGCCCACCACGAGCACATCTCCCTTTTTCAGCTTTGCCGCAGCCACCAGCTCGGTCATTGCCTGCCGTGCCTCGGTCTCGATCTGTTTTGCAAATGCTTCGGTCATACAAAAACACCTCACTTATCGGTTTGCAGCCAGCAGGCTGTCTGCCCCTGCCGCACCGAAATATACTTTACTTTCCACCGGACACACCGCCGCGCAGCTGTCCTGTGCAAGGCCGGTAAAGGTCTGCTCCCAAGCCCCTGTGGCAAGGCTTACCGCCTCGGCGCAGGGGGCATCTGCGGTGCACCGGAACAGCCGCTCCTGCGTATTCTGCCCCGCCCGCAGGGCAATGCCCCGCAGCAGGGTGCTGTCCGCGTTCTTTTCCAGCCAGCCGCTGCGCGCCCAGCGGTAGCTGATGTACAGCGTGCCGTCCGTGTCCACAGCCAGCGCTCCGGGATAGCCCGGCAGACCGGCAAAGGCAGCGGTGCAGCCCCGTCCCCCGGCGGTCAGTTCCCGGGCAGCGGCATCCACCGCCCAGATGCAGCGGCTGCCAAGGTCGGAGACATACAGGGTGCTGCCGTCCGGGCTGAGCGCCAGACCGGCAGCGCCTGCCACCCCGCCCAGCACCTTTTCCACCGTGCGGGCGGCGGGGTCGTACACATACACGCAGCCGGTGGCGGTGTGCGCCAGCAGCTCGGTGCGCAGGGCGCTTTCCAGCCCGTTCTCCGCGCCTGCCGCCGCTGCCACTGCAAAGTATACCTTGCCCGCCGGGCTTACCTCCACGGCAGATACCGCCCCCAGCGGCGCACCGTCCAGCTGGGTGACCACCTGCTCCACCGCTGCGCCCCAGCTGTCGTGCTTAGCGCGGCACAAGGTGCCTCCGGCGGTGGTCAGCTGGGTCAGCCACACATCCCCGGCGGCATCAAAGGCAAAGCCGGTCAGCTCGCCCTCCACGCTCAGGATGGCGGCAGCGTGGCCGCCATCGGTGCGCACAAGGTCGCTGGTGCGCTTTTTCAATGCAGCACCGTTCCACGCAGCGGCATATAACAGGCCGTCCTTGGCGCGGATGCAGTCCACGCCCTGATACTCCCCCAGCTCCAGCCGGGTCTTGCGGTCGGTGGAAACGGCCGTCTGCATCGCGCCCGTCTCCTGCCGGAGGTCGGGGGCTTTATAGGCCTGCGGCGGGGTGTCGATGGGGCGGAAGCCCAGCGCATACACCAGCACCAGCAAAATGCCAACCCCGAACACGGTGCTGGCGGTGCGGAACCGCTTGAGCATGGCGTCCCGTTCTGCGGCTATCTGGGCGGCATACTCTGCCCGGCGGCGCGCCGCCATGGCGTTGGCGCGGTTGGCGCGGCGCATCCACCGGTTCACGAACAAAGCCACCCGCGGCCCTACCGTGAGGGACGCAATGGCCAGTATGAGCAAAAATTCGATCAGTCCGATTCGCATAAGCGTTTTTCCTTATCTCCGAAAAACCTGCGGACAGCGCACTGTCCTTTATCGCTAAAGTATAGCATTCCTGCGCAAAAAGGGCAAGCGGGACAAAAAAGAACTGCCGCACAGCATCGTGCAGCAGTTCTTCTAAGAACAACGATTTCAAATGGCCTCCGCGTTGCTCTGGCCATGCGCAGCGGAATGATTTTTTTAAATTTGAGTGTTCATCGCGGCCTGCGGGCCGCGATGAACACATCTTTACGAGAGGGGATGCCTTATCTTGTCTCGATCGGCCGGGTGGTCTGCTCCCCGCTGCGGGTCACGAGGGAACCGGCGGGCACTTTCCCCCGGATAACGCAGCCCGCGCCGATGACGCAGTTGTCCCCGATGTCCGTGCCCTTGAGCAGCACCACGTCCGAGGCGATCCAGCAGCTGCGCCCCACAGTGATGCAGCCCGCCGTGCATTCCCGGCTGACCCCTTCCTCCCGGCTGAAGCGGTGGTTGTTATCAAAGATCTTCACCCCGGGGCCAAAAAGGGTGTTTTCGCCGATGTCGATCTTTCCAAGGCAGCTGATGACCGCGCCATCGTTGAAGTAGACCCCGCTGCCGATGTTCAGCTGGCTGGAATATCCGGTGGTGATGGACATCCGCCCGTCGCTCTCCACCCGGTCGCCCAGCGTCACCCGGGAGCCGCTGTTCAGCCGCAGCCGGAGTTCCCTGTCCAGCAGGATGCAGCGGCCAAATTGCAGTCCCCGGCAGCCGAACCATTTTTTCCATTGCAGGCGGCAGCGGTTATGCAGGCTGCGCCGTTTTTCCCGCAGCCAGCGGGGCGAACACTGCCGCAGCCACATACACCAGCACCCGACTTTGGTGCACTTGAAGCGCTTGCGCCAGCGGTTTACCCTGTTGCCGCTTTGCCAGCTGCCACTGTAATAGTGGATGCCGAAGGTGCGCGGGGTCCGGTGCATCCGCTCGGTCACATAATCAAAGGGGGAAAAGCAGTCGGTAGGCAGCACCAGAAAGCCGTCCAGTTCCTGCTGCTCGTCTTTCTGCTGCAAACCGGCCTTGGTAAACAGCGGGGTATCCCGCTGGGTGCAGGTGCGCAGATCCGGCTTGCCGGTCTCCTGCAGAAAGGATGTATTGCGGTAGGCCGCCAGCATTTTGCCGATCATCTCGCAGCCCGGCTCTGCGCCCACGCCGGAGCCGGTATTCACCAGCAGCGTGCGGCCGTAGGGCGAGGGCGCACTGTGCTCCATGCCGATAAAGCCCTTGTGCTCCAGCAGTTCGTCCAGCGGGCGCACCAGCTCCACGTCCGTGTCCAGATAGATGCCGCCGTACTCATACAGCACTGCCAGCCGCACATAGTCCGACACAAAGGCATATTTCTTTGCTTCGTAGGCCTGCTGCGCGTAGCGGTTTTGGCTGATCTCAAAGTTCTGCTCGTTCCATTCGATGATCTTGTAATCCGGGCAGTATTTTTTCCAGCTTTCGATACATTTCCGGCTCTCCGGGTTGATGGGCCCGCCGCCGAACCAGCAATAATGGATGATCTTGGGGATGCTCATGGCTGTTCCTTCTTTTTCTCCGCAAATTTCCCAGTCTTTACGACCTTATTTTACAAAAGGCCCTGTTTTCTTGTCAAGTTTCCCCGGCGCATTTTGCCGCGTATTCCCGCAAAAAGATTGCCGCCCCGCCGCCCGGTGTGGTATACTGGGGTGCAGACGGTTTTGTTTTTCCAAACCATTCACTTAAAATTCACAGCTTTTTCCAATTCTTGCTTTAGAATAGAGTTGTATATTGAACTATGATAGGAGGAGTCCTGTTTTATGGCAAAGATCCTGATCGTTGATGATGAGCCCCGCATCCGGGAGCTGATCCACGAGCATCTGCAATATGCCGGTTACATCTGCGAGGAAGCCGGGGACGGCTCTGCGGCGCTGGCACAGCTGTCCGGCGGCGGGTTTGATCTGGTGATCTTAGACCTGATGATGCCCTTTATGGACGGCATGACCTGCCTGCGGGAGATGCGCGCCCGCCACATCAACACCCCGGTCATCATCCTGACCGCCCGGGGCGAGGAATACGATAAGCTTGCCGGGCTGGAAAGCGGCGCGGACGACTATGTGGTAAAGCCCTTCTCCCCCCGGGAGCTTGTGGCGCGGGTGCGCGCAGTGCTGAACCGCACCATGCCCCGCCCCACCGAGGCCGCCGATACCATGACCTTTGGCGAATTGACCATCGACACTGCCAGCCATACCGTGCGGGTATCCGGCGAGGAAGTCGCCCTGACCCCCAAGGAGTTTGATCTGCTGGTATTTCTGGCCTCCAACAAGGGCATTGCCCTGAGCCGGGAAAAGATTTTGCAGAAGGTGTGGAACTACGACTACTTCGGCGAGGACCGCACCGTGGACACCCATGTGAAGATGCTGCGCGGCCATCTGGGCAAATGCCGCAGCTACATTGCTACGGTATGGGGCATCGGCTATAAGTTCGACCCCGATGCCGCCCGTTGACTGAAGGAGCGTGCGGAGCATGCGGCAAACCACCAAAGCACGGCATACCCTTGGCATCCGCGGACAGCTGATGTGGTTTTTGTGCTTCATCTGCCTGTTTCTGCTGGGGTTGTTCTGGCTGCTGTCCACCCAGCTGCTGGAGCCCTTGTACACCAAACACATCGAGACCCAGCTTACCAATCAGGCCGACAGCATCGTGGAGCGGCTGGACGATGCCATTGCCGAGGGCAAGGTGCTGTCCAGCTGGTCTTTTGGGCAGCTTGCGGTCAACAGTGATTTTTTTGATAAGCTCACGCTGGAACTGTACACCAAAGGCTCTTTGAACAGTTTCTGCGTGGATATCTCGGACACCACCCTGCACACCATTTATAAGATTGAGAACCAGTCCTTCTGCAACCTGCACGGCACCTATCTTTCAGACTCTGCCAACAACGATAAGATCATTGCCACTGCCCTTGCCATGCGCCGCAAGTGCCGCAGTGTGGGCAGCTTTGTGCAGACGCTCAACCCGCCCCGGCTCTCCGGCTCGGCGCAGCTATTGGTAGGGCGCATTACCGCCGACGGCAGCTATACCGTGCTGGTGACCACCAGCCTTGTGCACGTTACCGAGGCCGGCAAGGTGCTCAGCACCTTGCTGCCGCTGGCGGCGGCGCTGATCTTCGGCTTTGCCATGTCGGCGGCGTGGCTGTTCAGCGAGTGGTTCACAAAGCCGCTGCGCCAGCTTTCCAGCGCCGCACGGCAGATGGCGCTGGGCAATTACGCCGTGCAGGTGGACAACCGCCGCAACGACGAGCTGGGCGACCTTGCCCGGGACTTTAACCACATGGCCGAGGAGGTGCAGCACGCGGTACAGATGCAGCGCGATCTGCTGGCCAACGTCTCCCACGACCTGCGCACTCCGTTGACCCTCATCAAGGGCTACGCCGAGACGGTGCGCGATCTGACCGGCGACGATAAAGCCCACCGGGACGAGCAGATGAACATCATCGTGGACGAGGCCGACCGCCTGACCGCGCTGGTCTCCAGCGTGATGGAGCTGAGCAAAGTGACCAGCGGCACCTACAAGTGCGAACGGGTGCACTTTGACATGGGGCAGCTGTGCGACGAGGTGAGCGAGCGCTACGACGCCATCTGCGCCCAGAACGGCTGGCAGCTGCAGCTGGAGCTGCCGGAGGAGGAACTGCCGGTCTACGCCGACCCGGACATGATGCAGCGCGCGCTGCACAATTTGCTGGGCAACGCCATGCACCACATCGGCCAGGACGGCATTTTTATCCTGCGCGCCTTCCGCTGCTCTGAGGGCGTGCGGGTAGAGGTGGAGGATCACGGCCCGGGCATTGCCGCCGCCGATTTGCCCTATATCTTTGACCGGTACTACCGCTCCCGCTCGGACGCGGGCAAGCAGGGCACCGGTCTGGGGCTTTCCATCACCAAAGCCATCTTCCAGCAGCACAGCTTCCGCTTCGGCGTACAAAGCACCGTAGGCAAGGGCACCACCTTCTGGTTCGTCATGAGTGACCTGCCCTATGTGGACGACTTTGAGGGCAAGTGAACGCCCCCTGTAACACAGAAAAAGCACCGGCAGCTTTCCAGATCTTCCAATCGGGAAACTGCCGGTGCTTTATTATGTTCCGCTCTCTGCTGTATGGTAGATGCCAAAGGTGTTGTCCGGGGCGGGCATCTCCACCCGGGAAGCACGGTCGTTCACCGCCCACATCATCGCGCCCATAGCGCCCAGCACCACCAGAATGATGAGCCATTTTACTGCATTGGGTAATTTTTTCATTCCGTTATCCTTTCCGTAGTTTCCATGCGGCACTTTTGCCGGGCAGTGCGCAGCAGCGCAGCGGCCTCGGCAGCCGAAAGCGCCTGCACCCACCCGGGGCGCTCCCCTGCGCCTGCGCCGGTGCTGCCTGCCTCGGCAAAGCCGGCCAGCGCCGTGTCGGTGCGGTCGTTCCAGCCGGCAAAACCCTCCGGCGCAATGTGCGCCCCAAGGCGGCAGTCCAGCACCGCCGTTTTACCGGTAGGACGCCACGGTCTGCCCAGATACACGCTGCCCGCCGGGCAGTCCGAGACAAAATCGCAGTCCCAGAACACAAAGCCCAGCCCATCCGCCGCACCGGAGGGTGCGGTGACCCAGCTGTGCGCAAGGCCGTTGTCCACCGTGCGCAGGATGCACTGTTCAAACAGGGCGTCTGCCCCGCCAAAGATAAAATCAATGTCTCCGGCAATTTCGCAGGCGTGGTAATACTGCGCGCTTGCCCGGCGGGGTGCCAGCCCGCGCGGGCCCAGAAAGCCGTCCTTCTCCCGCTCTTTCTCCGGCAGAGGGGCGCAGAACAGGGTATCCTGATTGCCCAGCAGCCGCACACGGTCAAACGCCGCCCGGGCGCTGTCCACATAGGCTGCGACCGCCTGTCCGGCCTTTGCGCCGGGGCCTGCGTCGTTCTCGATGGTCATATCCTCCACCCGCAGCTTTTCGCCGCTGAAAAAGGCGGTATAGCTGCGGAAGGTGTGGGTGGGGCGCCCGTCCGGGTGCGGCAGCTTGCCGCCATCGTTCCATACCAGCCGGGTGGCATCCATGCCCGCGCCCGCAAGGGTGATATCCTTTTTCTCACAAACCAGCTTTTCCCGATAAATGCCCGGCGCGATGCGGATGACCGCGGGGCAGTCGTAGGGCACCGCCAGCACCGCCTCAGAAATGGTGGTAAACTGTCCGCTGCCGTCAGGTGCAACGTTGATGGTAAGCATAAGCCGCCTCCTGCGCCCGGCACTGCCGGGCAAAAAAATATGCTTCCAGTATACCCCTCCTTCCTGAAAATTGCAACGGAAACTCTGCCGCCGTTATCCGCTCTTTTCCAGCCGGAGCACGGCGGCGGTGATATCATCCGGGCGGCCGGTCTTTTGCGCGCGGATGCGGGCGGTCTGTACCAGCGTCTCCGCCAGCTTTTCCGGTGCGTCTCCTGCCGCCGCCGAAAGCTCCACCTGCTTCGCCACCCAGCCCGCGCCATCCACCAGCAAGCCGTCCGATACCAGTACCGCGTAGTCCCCGGCGGTCAGGTGCACCACCCGGCTCTGCCCGTTCACCCCGCCCAGCACCCCCATGGGCAGGGTAGCTTCGCCCACAGCCCGCACCCGCCCGCCGTGCACCAGAAACCCCGGGGCGGCACCGGCCTTGAACAGCCGCGCCGTGCCGGTGTATAAGTCCACGCTGATGAGGTCCAGCGTTGCGCCGCTCTCGTCCTCGCTTTTCAGCGCCAGCGCCACGTTCACCAGCCGCGCCGCCAGTTCGGCGGTAAAGCCCGCCTTGAGCAGCCGGGCGGTCAGCTCTGCCGCCAGATTGCCGTCTACCGCCGCCGGGCGTCCAGTACCCATGCCGTCACATAGGATCATCTGCGCCGCCGTAGGGCTGCAAAATTGCTGCACTGCATCGCCGGAAACTTCGCCCCGGGCGGCAGCGCTTGCCGCGCCGAACACCGCCCGCAGCGCCGGTCTTTCGCTGAACAGCAGGGTGGTCATGCCCTTGCAGGAGAGCACCTGCGGCACCTCCAGCGTGCGGCGGCAGATATGCCCCACCTCCCCCGCCAGCGCTGCCAGCTCCTGCGGGGTGAACCGGGTGCGCGGCAGGGTGACGGCGGCATGGGTGCGGCCAAGGTCGTCCAGCGTGACGGCGCACTCCTGCGGCGGCGCACCCAGCCCGGTGAAGAACTCCGCCACCCGGCTGGATTTATAGGGCTCCGGGTCGCCGGGGCGTCCCAGCTGCTCGCTGAGCACCCCAAGTGCTTCGGCTACGGCGCTGTACTGCTCGGTCAGGGCGGTGCGCATGGCTTCGGAATGGATGCGCGCTTCCTTGCGGCTGCGGTACAGCGCAAAGCTGCGTCCCGCCGCCGCGCACAGCGCCGCCGGGTGGATGCAGCGGGACAATTCCCCGGGCAACTGCGCGGTCTCCACGCTGCCATTCTGTTCCAGCAGCGGGCGCAGCGCTTCCATGCCCGCCATGGTGGCAGTATATTCCTGCTTCCAGCAGGTCTCCCGCCGCCCGCAGTTAAAACAAAGAGTATCATGTACATTGTCTATGACCCAGCGGAAACCCTCCCGCCGCCGGGGCAGCCCCTCGTAGACCGCGTTCACCGTCTCCGCCAGTGAGGAAAGGCTCTGCGCCACGGCTTCCAGCCGGGTGGAAGCCGCCGCACTGCGGGCGGGCGCGGGAGCGTTTTCCCCGCTCTGCGGGGTGTCTGCTGCCGGGGCAAGCCAGCCGCCGGGCAGCAGACAGACCACCGCCATACCGCCGCAGGCGCTGAACAGCAGCCCAAAGGCGTTTCCGGGCGGCTGCACGCAGAGCACCCCGGATACGCAGCCGCCCGCGTAGGCAGCAAGGGTTTCCATCCGCCGTCCGGGTGCCAGCACCGCCGCCGCTGCCGTGGCACAGCCAAGCCCCGCTGCCGCCGGGGCAAGGGCAGGGTCTGCGGCGCAAAGAGCGGCGCCCAGCACCGCGCTGCCGCTCAGGGCGGCAAACTTCTGTGCCCGGCAGCACAGTGCCAGTTCTGCGGCGGCACACGCCAGCACCCCGGGTGAGAACCACCCCCACCGCACACTGCCCAGCGCCGCCGCCACGGCTGCGCCCACCAGCAGCGTGCCCATGCCCGGGCGCTCCGGGGCAAATTTGCGCAGCCCGAAGCCGATTGCCGCCGCAAGCAGGGCGTCTGCCGCACTGTACAGTAAAAGGTCTGCCCCGCCGCTGCTGCCCAGCGCAAAGCACAGCGCCATGCCGGTCAATGTGCCGCAGCCCGCCAGCGCGGCGGGGACAAACTTTTGCGGCAGCAGCCAGCGGGCTGCCACAGCAGCGCCCAGCGCACACAGCTGACACAGGCTGCGCAGCGAGAGCGCCCCCAGCCCGTGGAGCAGCAGCCCCAGCGCCGCCCCTGCCGCACAAGGGGCAAAGCAATCCTCTGCCAGTCCAAGGGGCAGCCCCAGCCCAAAGGGCATCAGCGCCCCGTACAGCACTGCCCAGCCGCCTGCAAAGCCGATGCCCACCGCTGCCAGCCGCCGCGCCGCCGGGCGCAGCATCGCCCGTGCCGCTAAGGGCGAAGGCTGCAAGCACCGCCCGTCCGAAGATAAAACACCCATCCGCTCTGTCATAAAAATCCCCCGCTTTCCGGCGGGGATTTTTGTTCTGTTCCCCGCACTGTCTGCATATACTGTAACGCGGGGCAGCGGCGCTTTTTGGCGCGGTGCATAGAACCGCCCCAAACCCGCCCAAAGACGCAAAAAAGCCCTGCGGCCGTCATTTTGCCGCAGGGCTTTGGGGGTATTTTCAACTGTTCAGCAGAAATAGCGGATCTCGCCAAAAAAGGCTGTCCATTTTTCGATCACTTCCCCGCTGCGCGCTTCAATAACTGCCATAATGTTGCGCAGCACCCGGGGCGGGATCTGAGAGTTATTATTGCACAGGTAGCAGCCACCCGCCTTGGTGATCCAGATCTTGGTGGCGTTGCTGTTGGGTGCCCCCTGTGCAACGTGCACATGGATTGGCTCCAGCGGTTCGTTCTCATTGGCCCAGAAGTAGACCCAGTAGGAGCCAACCTTAAAAACCTGCGGCATTTTCCACGCCTCCTTCTTGGGAGAACTGCAAGATCAGATGCGCGGTGGACTCCACGATTTTCTGATACCGCGCGATCTCCTCCGGCGTGAAACCGTGCACCTCCTGCCAGTCATAGCCCGGCAGCCAGCACACTGCTGAGTGGAAACAATCTTCTGCATCCGGTTTTTCAAGGTACACCTTCACCCGGCCATCGGGCTTCATCTCGGAATGCACGATTTCGGTATCGTCGTCCAATGTCATAAACGGGTACATCATAGGTTCCACCTCCCAGATCACTGTACTTATATCACTTAACCGTTCAGCTTTGCAATGGCATCCTGCACGCGCTGCAGGGTCTTTTCGCGGCCCATCATGCAGGCAAGGTCGGTGCCGCCGCCGGGGGTGCGCTGCTTGCCGGAAAGGGCAATGCCCAGCGGGTAGAGCAGCCAGCCGTTCTTTTTGCCCAGCTCCTCTGCCTTGGCCTTGCAGGCATCGAACACGGCATCGCGGTTTGCAAAATCCAGAGCCTCGTCGCTCAGCACCGGCAGCAGGGCTTCCAGTGCTTCTTTTGCAGTCTCCGGGGTGGTCTTTTGCTTTTTGTTGGCGTACAGGCTCACGTCGTACTCCGGCATGGCGTCAAAGAAATCCAGCTGCTCGGGGATCTCGCCCAGCACCTCGCACCGGGGCTGCAGGTTTGCGCACAGCAGCTTTTTGTCGATGGCGCTGTGCACGGCGCTGTCGATCCACGGCTCGGCCTTTTTCTGGAATTCCTCGGGGCTGAGGCGGCGGATATACTCCGCATTGATGGCGCGCAGCTTGAGGGGGTCGAAGATGGCGGGAGACTTGGAGATGCCCTCCGGGGACCAGATCTTGACCAGCTCCGGCAGGGAGAAGATCTCCTGCTCGGCGTACTCGCCGCGGGGGCTCCAGCCCAGCAGGCAGATATAGTTCAGCACCGCCTCGGTCAGGTAGCCCTTTGCCACCAGATCCTGATAGCTGGCATCGCCGTTGCGCTTGGACAGCTTGTTCTGGGCGTCCTTCATCACCGGCGGGCAGTGGATATAGGTGGGGATGTCCCAGCCAAAGGCCTGATACAGCAGGTTATACTTGGGGGTGGAGGACAGGTACTCGCTGCCGCGGATGACGTGGGTAATGCCCATCAGGTGGTCGTCCACAACGTTGGCAAAGTTGTAGGTGGGCATCCCGTCGGTCTTGATGAGGATCTGGTCGTCCATCTCGCTGTTGTTCACC
>OHEF01000743.1_pt1 | contig 11930 bp, 8 predicted proteins | sample 1567171 | NCBI WGS metagenome assembly OHEF01 (sample SAMEA3879576, study PRJEB24766) | human gut metagenome | biome: human-associated habitat; feature: feces | place: USA | collected 1985/1987
CGGTCTCACCGTCATAGCACACGTCCACCTGATAGCCCTCGTTCTCGAGGTTGAATTTGATGCCCTTGACGATGGTTTTTTCGTCGTCCACAACCAGTATTTTCATCGCGGTCCCTCCGTTTGCGTCTTTTCGCGGAAATGATTTGCTTTTCGCCGCCGGAATTATTATAATGGGGCAAGACACTGTCATTTGTCCCGGCCGCGCGGCAGCGCCGCCTCCGGCCGGATATTCCATTATATCATAGTTCCATGGAGAAAGATATGAAAAAATATCGCATTTTGCCGCTGCTGCTCATCGTCTGCCTGCTGCTGACGGCGGCCTTCCCGGCGGCCGCCGCGAAAAGCACGGCGGACAATTCGGCCGATGCGCCCCAGAGTACCGCAAACGTCTCGTCCGACGGCGTGCCCCAGAGCACCGTCCAGGCGGCGGAGGGGTCGTATGTCCTCGGCAGCGACGCGGTCAAGTCCGCGCTCGATGAAAAGCTCGGGGCCAACTGCGTTCTGCTCGTCGACGAGGACAGCGGCCAGTATTACTATACCCGCAACATCGACACCAAAGCCTATCCCGCGAGCCTGACGAAGATCATGACGCTGCTGCTTGCGGTCGAGGCGGTCGAGCGCGGCGACGTGCAGCTGGATGACACCGTCACCGCCTATGCCGACTGCAATGCCGACATGGTCGAGGGCGCGAGCAATGCCGACATCAAGGTCGGTGAGACCATGACGTTCGAGGACTTTCTCTACTGCGCCATGATTTCCTCGGCCAACGAGGCGTGCAACGTCGTCGCGGAGTACGTCTGCGGCAGCATCTCGGCGTTCGTGCAGCGCATGAACGCGCGCGCGCAGGAGCTCGGCTGCACCGGCACGCACTTTGTCAACCCCCACGGCCTGCCGAACGACGACCATTACACCACGGCGCATGACCTCTACCGCATCACGAAGGAAGCGCTCAGCCACGAGCTCTTCGCCACGATCTGCAATACGGTCAAGCACACCGTCCCGGCCACGAACCTGTCCGACGAACGCACGCTCTCGAACACGAACGGCCTGATTAACCCCGAGTCCCCGATGTACCGCGGCTATTATTACGAGTATGCCAAGGGCGTCAAGACCGGCCACACCGAGGCCGCGGGCTACTGCCTTGTCTCCACGGCGGAGAAGGACGGCGTGCGCCTGCTGTGCGTCGTGCTCGGCGGCAAGGGCACGGCCCGCGCCAACGGCACGACCGATTTCGGCAGCTTTTCCGACACGCTCACGGCCTACCGCTGGGTGTTTTCCAACTACGGCTGGCGCGACATCGTCAGCGCGAGCGACCTTGTCTGTGAGGTGCCCGTGCGCTACGGGCGCGACAGTGACGGCGTGACCGTCCGCCCGGCGCAGAGCATTTCGGCCGTGCTGCCGTCGGCCGATACGGCCGGCGCGCCGCAGTTTGAGCAGCAGGTCACGATCTACTCCGAGCGCGACGGCAAGCCGCTCGAAGCGCCCATCAAGGCGGGGGACGAGGTCGGCGAGCTCACGGTGTCCTATAACGGCACGGTCTACGGCACGGTCAAGCTCGTCGCGGCGGTCGATGTCGCCGTGTCGAAGGGGGCGTATATCGTGGGCCACCTGCGCGCCTTTTTCACAAACCCGATCGTGCTCGTTGTGCTCCTGCTCGTCGTGCTGGCCGTCATCGGCTATGTGCTGTGGCTGGTGCGCCGCCGCAAGCAGATCGAGGCCGAGCGTAAGCGCCGCCGCCGCGCGCAGATGGAGGCCGAAGAGGCCCGCCGCCGCGCGCAGATGCGCGAGACGCTGCATGAGTTCGACCGCGACCATGTCGGCAGCGGCCGCCGCTGAGCGCGCACGCGCTCTTAAACGAGACCCACTGCGCTGGGCTCTCGTTTGAAAAAGATGCAGCTCGCTGCAGCGCACGTTTGCGAGCCGAGCGGTATTTTCTCCGCCGTACATGCCGCCGGAGAAAATGATTGGACTTTCTTTGCGTCCGCGGACGCAAACTCTGCGAGGCCCTTTTGACGATGTGGCACGCCCGCGGGGGACTTCCCCGCGGGCGTGTTTTTTGGTATACTGTTTTCATTCTTGCATTTTGACGAGGTGCTTATGAAGCAACTGGTTTTGGGAATTCTGGCGCACGTGGACGCCGGGAAAACGACGCTGTCCGAGGCGCTGCTCTACCGCACGGGCGCCATCCGAGACCTCGGGCGCGTGGACCACAAAAACGCACATCTGGACACGCACGTGCTCGAGCGTGCGCGCGGCATCACGATCTTCTCGCGGCAGGCGCGCCTGACGCTGGGCGACACGGCGGTCACGCTGCTCGACACGCCGGGCCACGTGGACTTTTCCGCCGAGATGGAGCGCACGCTGCAGGTGCTCGACTACGCCGTGCTCGTCATCAGCGGCACGGACGGTGTGCAGGCGCACACGGAAACGCTCTGGCAGCTGCTGCGGCGCTACCGGGTGTATAAGAGCAAATCGAGCGGGCGGACGCTCCGGCCCGGCATCGTGCTCGACGAGGAAAACCGCCGCGTACTGGTAAACGGCCAGCCGCTGGAGCTGACGGAGACGGAGTTTTCCATTCTCCACTGTCTGGCGGAGAACCGGGGCCGCGTCGTGCCGGTGCGCACGATCTACGAGACGGTCTGGCACGAGACGTATATGCCGGCGTCAAACAATACTGTGATGGTGCATATCGTGAACCTGCGCAAGAAGCTGGAGGAGGATCCGGCGAATCCGCGCCTGATCCGCACCGTCTGGGGAAAGGGGTATCAGATTGATTAAGAAGTGGCGCTCATCGATCAATGCGCGCATGATCGTCGTGCTGCTCGCGGCGCTGGCCGTGGGCGCCGGGTGCTATTTCGGCTGCTACCGGCTCGGCGTGTGGACGATCAACCACTGGTACATGTCGGCCGATGCGATCGAGGTTCGCAACCAGCAGCATGCGTACAGCCTGCAGCTGTACGTGGCGAGCAACGGCGTCTCCTCGCGCGACACGGTGGCCATCGGGCAGTGGCTGCGCAGTGAGAAAAACGCCAGCGTCATTGTCTATCAGGCGGAGGGTGACCCGTATGAGGCCGGCACCTGGGGCACAAACCAGCTGCTCGACGATACGACGCAAAACGATCTCGCAGCGCTCGGCTACAGTTTTTATACCCTGCAGTTTGCTGACGGAGAGTGCCGCGTCGCCATGTGCGATTACTCCGAGTCACGACTGTTCGGCTACACGCAGTTCGGCGCACTCGTGGTGGGCTTTGTGGTCTATTCGTGTATCGCCATCGGCTTCACGCGGCGGCTCACGCGGCGCGTCACGCGCCTGTCGGAGGCCGTCGGCGCGGCCGGCGCGCTCAACCAGACCATCCCCGTCGTCGGCACGGACGAGCTCGCGCGCCTGGCAGCCAGCGTCAACACCATGCGCGACATGATTTTAGAGCGCACGCGCAACGAGCAGACCGCCTGGCAGGCCAACAGTGACCTCATCACCGCCATGTCGCACGACATCCGCAACCCCCTCACATCGCTCATCGGCTATCTCGACCTGCTCGAGATGAGTCAGGACCGGCTGCCGGAGGATCTGCGCAGCTACGTGCTCGCCAGCCGGGACAAGGCCTATCAGCTCAAGGACCTGACGGGGGAAATGTTCCGGTACTTCCTCGTCTTCAGCCGCGGCGAACAGGAGACGCACCCCGAGCCCTACGACGCGCAGATCCTCTGTGCGCAGCTGCTCGGCGAGTGCGCGGCCGAGCTGCGCAGCCGGGGCTTTGATGTCAACCTCATGCCGCTGACGACACCCTGTACCGTCACGACAGACGTGCAGATGCTCAAGCGCGTGACGGATAACCTCCTGTCGAACATGAAAAAATACGCCGACCCCGCCGCGCACCTGACCATTCTGGCCGAGTGCGAAAACGGACGGCTGCACATCTGCTTTGCCAACCGCGCGCGCAAGGAGCTTGCGCGCGTGGAGAGCAACCACATCGGCCTGCGCACGTGCGAAGCGATCTTGCAGCTGCTCGGCGGCCAGTTTTTCATCCACCGCGTGGGCGATGATTTTTCGGCTGAGTTTGTCCTGCCGGTCACGCCGCCGGACACGGATGGGTAAAAGGGCGGCGCGCCGCATGACCGTTGTCGCCGTTCCCAAAGCCTCTGCGCCGCGGGGGAGCCCGATGGAGCAAGGCACGCCTCGGTTGCGATTTGGCATTGCCTCCGGCGATACCTTTCCCTTACGAAGTGAGATTCGCTGCGCACTTTTCAAGCCTTCCCCTAAAGGGGAAGGTGGCGCGGCGGTACGCCGTGACGGATGAGGTGTCGTCAGATGCGGGACGCATTATCGGTGCCGCTGGAGAAAACCGTGGTCTTTTCACCGCATCCGCTTCGCTGCGCTCAGCACCTTCTCGGCAAGGAGAAGGCAGCGCGCACGCCAACTGCTCCCGCGGGGAGAAAGCTTAGGACACGCATCGCACCGCCGGTGCCGCCGGAGGAACTCCCCCGCACACCGCAAAGCAAAAAGCACCGTCTCCCAATCGGGAGACGGTGCTTTTTGCCGTTCAAAAATTCCGTTTTCACGAGCCGCTGCCCGTCGAGGGCACCGGCGCGGTGACCTCCGTGCGCGTGACGCCCTTGGAGAAGGTCAGACTCTTGAGGATGGTCGAAAAGTCGTTGGACATGCTGCGGTAGAGGTCGGCGTTCTCGTTGGCGAACTGCACATCCGTCGGCAGCTCGGCAATGAGGTTGTAGTTCGCGCCGTCGACGGTCAGGCCGCAGATTGCCTGATACTCCGGCAGCTCGGTATAGTCATAATCGGTGGGAAAGACCTCGAGCATAAACAAAAAGCCGCCGAGCCCGTTGTCATGATCGGTCTTTTCATAAAAGCCGACGTAATAGCCGCCGTCGTTGGCGCCGCACTCGGTCAGGTAATGGTCGCCCCAGCTGGCCGGCAGCGTGACGGAAAAATAGCCGCCCTTGCCATCGTCATACGTCGGGCAAAGGGTGATGTCCTCCGCCTTTTTTGCCGTGTCAGCCGTCGGCTGGACAGACGCGGCGGCCTTGTCCCCGCGGCCGCAGGCGGCCAGTGCGAATACCGTTGCCAGCGCCAGTACGAGCGCCAGAATGCTCCGTTTCATGCAGATCGCTCCTTTCCGAATCTTTGCATGGGCATATTATACGCCTCCGGCCCGTGTGTGTAAAGTCCCCCCGCCGGACAGCGCGCAGCGCACAAAAAAGATGCACGCCAGAAATATCTGACGTGCATCGGTGCGAAAGGTTCCGGTTTTTTTACGCGGCGGCGGGCTTGCTGTGCTTGCGCAGGACGATCTGCAGCACGATGACAACCACGATGACCGCGACGCCGACGACGTCGGTCATGAGCTCCGGGTCAATCAGGCACAGGCCGCCGGCGGCGAGCAGGATGCGCTGCCACCAGGGTGCGCGTGCGACGACATAGCCCTCGAGCGCGGCGGCGATGCCGAAGATGCCGAGGCAGGACGTGATGATGACCTGGATGGCGGCGAGCACGCCCTGATCCATGAGCAGCATGGAGGGGTTCATCGCAAAGATGTACGGCACGATGAACGCCGCGATGGCGAGCTTCGTGGCATTGATGCCGGTCTTCATGGGGTCGGACTTGGCGATGGCGGAGCCGGCGTAGGCCGCCAGCGCGACCGGCGGCGTGATATCGGCGACGATGCCGAAGTAGAACACGAAGAAGTGGGCCGCGACCTTCGGGATGCCGAGCGTGATGAGGATCGGCGCGCAGGTGGAGGCCATGATGCAGTAGTTGGCGGTCGTGGGCACGCCCATGCCGAGCACGATGCAGCAGAGCATCGTCAGGAAGAGCGCCAGCAGCAGCGAGAGCGTCGGGTTCGGGATCTTGCTGCTCAGAGCGACGACGCCGCTGATGAGCTTGGACGCCAGGCCCGTGACGGTGATGCAGCCCGCGATCATGCCGGCCATGGCGCAGGCCACGGCGACGGTGATGCTGCCCTTGCCGCCGGCCTCGAGCGAGTCGAGGATCATGCGGCCGGTCTTTTTGGCGGTGATGCCGGCGACGCTGCCGGTCTTGGTCTCCCGCACCTCGGCCGAGGCGTCGCGGATGGTGCCGACCAGGCTCACGGCGATGGAGATCAGGATGGCGATCGCGGCGGAAAACTGCAGCGAGCGGATGTTCGCCGTGACCATCCAGATCAGGAACACGAGCGGCAGCAGCAGATAGACGTTGCGGATGAGGTACTTGAAGCGGGGCAGCTCCGAGCGCGGGATGCCCTTGAGGCCGAGCTTCTTGGCCTCCAGATGCACGGAGATGAAGATGCCGCCGAAATACAGCACGGCAGGCAGGATCGCCCAGAGGGTGACCTGACCATACGTCACGCCCATGTACTCGGCCATGAGGAACGCGGCCGCGCCCATGATGGGCGGCATGATCTGGCCGCCGGTGGAGGCCGCCGCCTCGACGGCGCCGGCGAACTCCGGCTTGTAGCCGGTCTTTTTCATCATCGGGATCGTGACCGAGCCGGTGGTGACGGTGTTGCCGACGGACGAGCCGGACACCATGCCGCACAGCGCGGACGAGATGACGGCGACCTTGGCCGGGCCGCCGGAGGTCCAGCCGGCGATGGCGTTGGCTGCGTCAATGAAGAAGCTGGCGATGCCGGTTCGCTCAAGGAAGCCACCGAAGATGATGAACACGGCGATGAACTTCGCGCACACCTGTACGGGTGTACTCAGCACACCGGACGTGCCGAAAAAGAGCGTGTAGATCACGCGGCCGAGCACCTGATCAAACGTCTGGCCGCCCTTGAGCATGCTCACGAACGTGTACACGAGCAGCGCGCCGACGACCACGAGGATCGGCAGGCCGACGCAGCGGCGGCACAGCTCGGCCAGCACGAGGATGCCGGCCACGCCGACGGCGATGAGAAACGGCGTCATCTTGGCGGCGCTGGTGAGCGTCTTGATGAGCACGGAGTAGTTAAAGCAATAGTAGAAAAACGCAGCCGCACCGATGACCATGATGACGATGTCGTACCACGGCAGGCGGTTGGGGTGCACATGCTTCTTGCTGGCGGGATAGGTCAGGTAGCCCATGATGACGATCAGCCCGAGGAACGCGGTCAGACGGATCTCAAGCGCGGCGGTGCTGAACAGCGTCGACCAGATGCAGTAGACCGAAAACAGCGCCATGACGACGGAGATGACGATCTTGGGCTTGCCCGTCCAGACGCGGGTGGCGGATTCGCGGTCATACTTGCGCATGACGGCGTCCATTTCCTCCTGCAGCGAAGCGTTTGCCGCGGCGTCCGCGGCCTTCTTGGTGTCAGACATAGGGGGAAACCTCCGTTCCGGTTAGGATGGAAAAACTACGGCGTCAGGGGTACTGACGCCGTAGCGAACGTTTACGGGATGCGGCGCATCACCGGGTCAGGCATCAATAGGTGCCGGCCTTGATGGTGGCGGCGGTGTAGTACGGGGAAGCGGACAGCAGGGACTGCACGTGGCTGTCGTCGAGGCTGACAAGGTAGACGCTGCCGGCGGTGGCGAGGTCGGTGATGGCCGTGGTGGGCGCACCGGCGACGATGAACGCGGCGTCGATCTTGCCGTCCTTCAGGCTCTCGGCGCTGTCGCCGAAGCTCTGGTACACAGCGGAGATATCGCTCTCCTTGAGGTCATAGGCGTTGAGCACGTCAATGGCGTTGAAGTACACGCCGGAGCCGGCTGCGCCGATGGAGACCTTCTTGCCGGCGAGGTCGGCAACGGTCTTGATGTCGGGGTTGGTGGTGACGATCTGAACCTGCTCCTGATACAGCTGGGCGACGACGGAGAAGCCGGTGACCGGGCTGTCAAACAGGCGCTGGCCGTTGTAAGCGTAGTTCATGACGTCGCTCTGCACGAAGGCGAGCTGGACGTTGCCATTGGTCAGATCCTCGACGTTGGCCTGAGAGCCGCCGGAGGTGAGGGCCGTGACCTTGCAGTCGGACTTGCCGGAGACGAAGGAAGCGAGCACGCCGCCGAAAGCGTAGTACGTGCCGGACTCGCCGCCGGTGCCGAAGCTGAGGGCGGAAGCGGTGCCGTTGCCGGCGCCTTCCTTGACCGCGTCGACCTTGAAGCCCTTCTCCTCAAAGTACTTGGCAGCGCCGGGGTGATACGGCACGCCCTTGACGGAGGCGGCAGCCTCAAGGCTCAGCTCCGCGCCCTTGGCGTGCTGGGCGGTGATGGCGTCGAGATTGTCAAAGATGGTGGACACGAACGCATAGATCTCGTCGGTCGGGACATCGTCGCGGGCGATGACGATCGCGCCGACGGAGACGGTGTTGGTATCGACCTTGGAAGCGGAACCCGTGTCGTCGGTCTTGGTGTCGGTATTGCCGCCGCCGCAGGCGCACAGCGCGAACACCATGACGAGGGCGAGCGCCAGAGCCACGATTTTGTTGAACTTCATAGTTGGTTCTCTCCTTTTTGAAATTTTCCTCTTGAAAAGATTCAATATGCGTTCATTATACCTGCCTCAAGCGCAAATATCAAGCCAAAAATGAAACTTTCCATCCGTTTCTGTGCAAAAACTTTCACACACTAACGGATTTCTGATACAAACCGCCACATCTTGCGCCGCTTGGGCAATTTTTCCCACCTTGGGCACAAGATCCCTCACACAGGAAAGCAAAAATCCGGCCCGTGCAAAAATTGCACAGGCCGGATTTTCCTTGCCGGAACGCGTTATTCGTCCTTGTCCTCGGGCGGGTCGGGCTGCACGAGCACGCGCTCGACGCGGCGACCGTCCATGGTGAGGACCGTGACGGTGAGGTTTTCGTACCGGAAGCTGTCGCCCACCTTCGGGAACGTGCCGAAGCGCTCGAGCGTCCAGCCGCCGACGGTGGTGCTGTCGGCGTCGTCGAGGGCGTCCTCGTTCCAGTCGAGCAGCTCGAGAAAGTCCGAGAGCGTCATGGCGCCGTCGAGCTCATAGCCGCCGTCGGGCCGCGCGACGACCTCCTTTTCCACCACGTCCTTCTCGTCCCAGATGTCGCCGACGAGCTCCTCGAGCACGTCCTCCATCGTGATGACGCCGAGCGTGCCGCCGAACTCGTCCGTGACGACGGCGAGGTGCTTCTGCTCGCGGCGGAGCTTTGCCAGCACGTCGGGCAGGCGCGTGGTCTTGTAGACAAAGCACGGTGGGATGAGCTGCGCGCGCAGATCCTCCGGCCGGCCGTCCATCATGGCCTTGAAAAAGCGGTTGAGATACAGGAAACCGATGATATTGTCCACGCTGCCGGAATAGACCGGCAGGCGGGAATACGACGAATCGTCGATGATGCGCACGATATCGTCCCAGTCGTCGTCGATGTCGATGGCGACCATGTCCACGCGGGCAGTCATGGCCTCACTCGCGCTGATGTCGGAAAAGTCGAGTGCGGAGCGCAGCAGCTCGCTGCGGTCCTCGTCGAGCACGTCCTCGTCCTCGGCCGTCTCGATGATCGACTGCAGCTCTTGCGAGGCAGCCTCCTCGGGGTCACCGTCGCCGGTGTCGCCGCGCAGGGGGCGCGTGATGAGGTGCACGAGCCCGACGACGAGCCAGATGACGGGGTAGAGAATGACCGACAGCGCGCGGATGACATACGCGTTGCGCAGAGCGATGCCGTTGGCGTTCTGCTTGGCGACGATCTTCGGCATCGTCTCGCCGAAGATGATGACCAGCAGCGTCAGCACGACGGTGGACACCCACGTCCACTGCTCGCCCGCGAGCAGGATGACGATCACGGAGCCGAGCGACGACGCCGCGATGTTGACGAGGTTGTTGCCGATGAGGATGGCGCTGAGGGTGCGGTCAAAATGGTCGAGGATGCCGACGGCGGTCTTCGCGCGGCGGCTGCCGTCCTCGGCGGCGTTTTCCAGCCGCAGACGGTTGGCCGACGAATAGGACATCTCCGACGCGGAGAAGAACGCGGACAGCGCGATGAGCACGACGAGTGCAACAAAATACCACACGATGCTCATGCCGTCTCGCCCCCTTTCTCCGGGGCGGCGTCCGCAGGCGCATCTGCCTCAGTCTCCTCCGGCAGCAGGCGCACGATGAGCTTGACGATGCGCTTTTGCTTCATGTCGGCAATGCGCACGTCGAGCCGGTGATAGCGGAAGCCCTCCCGCTCGCGCGGGATGTAGGAAAACTGCTCATACGTCCACTCGCCGAGCAGCTTGTACTGCAGTTCCTCGTCATCCTCGGGGTCGGTGTAGTCGAGCCGGTCGAACACCTCGCCGACAGTCATCTCGGCATCGACCTCGTAGCGGCCGCCGCCGAGCGGCACGAACGATTCCTCGACCACGTCGTCCTCGTCCCAGATCTCGCCGACGAGCTCCTCGACAATGTCCTCCACGGTCACGATGCCGAGCGTGCCGCCGTAGTTATCGGTGACGATGGCGAGATTGGCCTTGCGGCGGCTGAGCTCGGGCAGCACCTCGGCGATGAGGGTGCTCTGGTGCACGAACACGGGCTCGTCGAGCAGGGGCCGGACGTTCACAGCCTTGCCGCCGTTTTTGATGCAGGCCTTGATGTATTTGCGGATCTGCAGGATGCCGATGACATTGTCCACGCTGTCGGCGTACACGGGCAGGCGGCTGTGGCGCTGCTCGCGCACGTAGGCAAGGATCTCCTCCGGCGGGTCGTCCACGTCCACGGCGGCGACGTCCACGCGCGCCGTGATGACGCTCTCGACCGGCACCTCGGCAAACGACAGAGCCGAACTCATGAGCTCGCCGCGCTCGGCGGTCAGTTCCCCGTCGTCGGTCATGTTTTCAATGATGTCGGCCAGCTCGTCCTCCGTCACGGTCACGGCGGGCTCACTCTGTACGCGGCGGGCGACGGCGTTGCCGAAGGCGGTGAGCATGGCGGACAGGGGTTGAAAGAGCACCATGAAAAACCGCAGCGAACGCGCCGTGCGCATGGCCAGCCGCTCGGCGTATTTCTTGGCAATGCTCTTGGGCAGCATCTCCCCGGCGAAGAACACGACCACGGTCGTGATGAGCGTGCCGGCGGTGACGGCCCACATGCCCCACTGTCGCTGCACGGCCACGGTCACGAGCGTCGCAATCGTCAGGTGCAGAATGTTCGTACCGATCAGCAGCGTCGTGATTGCCTGATCGAAGTGGTCGAGCACATACATCGCCTGCTCGGCGCGGCGGTTGCCGTGATCAGCGGCGGCTTTGAGCCGGATGCGGCTCGCGGATGCGAATGCTGTCTCCATGACGGCGAAATAGGCCGCGCCAAGGAGCAGCACGATGATAACAGGCAAAAGATTCCATAAATCCTGCTTAGGGCCAGCGTCCATTGCGGATCATCACACTCCTGAATATCTCCCCCGGCCGGTGCCTATCCGGACGGGAGATAAATTAACGTTTATGATACCATAAAATGCCCGGCGCGTCAACGGGTTTTCTCCTCCGTGACGGCGACGTTGCCGGGCCCCGCGAGCTCGCGCAGCTCCTCGACGAGCGCGGGGTGCACACAGCAGCGGGCGGCGGCACGACGGCCCGTGTCCTCAAACACGAGCACAAGCTGCTCGTCGCCGGGGAACATTTTCAGGATCAGCTCGATGCGCTTCACGGCCGGGTGGTCCTTATCCGGCAGACGCACCCAGAGCCGGTGCCGCTTCGGCGGCTCGGGCCGGGGCGGCGGGTCGCGGCGCGGCGGCGTGCGCAGGGCTGCGAGCCCCTGCTCCGTCAGCGGCAGGACCTTGTCCGCCACGAGCTGAGGGTCGGATTCGTCGCGCGTCGAGATGCGCCCGGCCACGAACAGCGCGGGGTTTTCCTGCGCCAGCAGGTCACGGCAGGCGTCGAGCGCGGGCGAAAACACGAGCACCTCCATGCTGCCGCCGTCATCCTCAAGCTGGAGGTAGGCCATGCGGGTGTTCTTGCGCGTGGCGCGCTCGCGGCTGGCGGTGCAGATACCGGCG
>OHEF01000749.1_pt1 | contig 11817 bp, 10 predicted proteins | sample 1567171 | NCBI WGS metagenome assembly OHEF01 (sample SAMEA3879576, study PRJEB24766) | human gut metagenome | biome: human-associated habitat; feature: feces | place: USA | collected 1985/1987
GCATTCACGATAAGAAAGAATCTAAGACTGCTGGATATAATTTTTGCCATTCTTGTGGCCGAACATCTACGCTAAAAAATATACAAAAGCATCTGGCTCGCTTTGTTCGTATTAAACGAATGAATCGTATTAGTATTCAGGCAGTTGCGGAACATCGACCTGAAACAGAGAAGTGGCTATTGGCGTATGACTGCTATCAAATCGAAATAATTGAACTGGCATCTATTATCGAGGTTCTATTTAGGGATTATTTTGAGGCCTTACTCTTCATAAGTTGTGAATCTAAAAAAGATAGCTTCTTGGAAAAAATTGTTCGCAAGTATACTGGGAACGACTTTATGAATATTGAAAAAACAAATGATATCTACAAAAAGGCATTTGGAATTGAAATACGAAAGAATTTGAACGCTGAAACTTGGGATGATTTACTGGATATTGTGAACCTTCGGAACATGATAGTACATAATAACGGACAAGTAGACAAGCGCTTTGAGTCCACATCTACGTTCAGAAGATGGAAAGATCGAGTAGACATCCCGCTCATTAAAATAGAAGATGAAGATATTGCTAAACTGCTTTCAAGTGTTATTGATGCTGTTACAATCATTTCAAATCTATATCTAAAAGAATACTATCAAAGACGAAACCGAGTGATAGCAAACTACTACTTTAACAAAGAAAATGCATATGATTTTTTTGCGGACACGGAATGATTAAGAAACCGGAGGGTATTATCCCTCCGGTTTGTGTTTTAAGTGTAGTCATCCAACTATCAATCTCCACACCGTCAGCGGCACATACCACACCGCCACGATCAGCCGCCAGACCAGAACGAAACCGCCGATGATCCCGGCCAGAATAAAGTTCAGCGCGAACAAGGCAATCCCACTGCCCAGGGAGCCGCCGCCTGGTATGATCCAGAGGCGCAGCCGCCAGATGCCGAACGGCAGCCCGCAGAGTATCCATAACCATAGGTAGTCCAGCTCACCGGTTTTCACGCAAGCGGACCGGAAGATGCAGTACAGCAGCGCGGCGGCCGCCACGGGCAGGATCGTCTTGCAAAAGAAATCCTTTATTGCTTCGCCTCTCGTCATAGGCTCGCCTCCTTTGATATGTCTATATCGTTATTATATTTGATGTTCTGACAAAAGCCCAGGATAAAACGCAGAAAACGGATTTATTCCAGTTCCACATTCTTTTTTCGCTCCCGCTCCGGCTGCGGCGGGGAAAGAAAATCCTCCACATTCCGGCGTATAGCAGCATAGTCCCGTTCTTCCCGTTGGGCTTTCTGCAATTCAGCTTTCAGCGTGGCCTTCTTTGCGTTGAGCTCGTCCATTTCAGCCTGCATCCGCTCCGTGGCAGGCAGCGGGACCGCACCCAGCCGCTTGCACTCTCTGGCGGCGGCTTCAAAAAGAATGATCTCGCTCTCATGTCCCCGCAGAAACTTTTCCTTATCTCTGGACGCCTTATAGCGGTCATAGATCGGTTTGAGCTGGCGGTAGGTGCCGACGTGCTTCATCTTCAAGGCCAGCTCGTCGATTTTCGCCCCGGTATCCCGAAGGTCCGCTTTCAGCCGGGCAGCGGAGGCGGATGCCACCTCGCACCGATCCAACAATTCTTCATAACTGCCGATACCATGCTCCGTCAAAAAGTTGGAGGTATCCGCGATCCGTTTCAGATTTTCGATGGTCGCCCATCGGCGATATCCTGCGCTCTGCTGTGCCTTGATGTTGTTCTGGATATCAATGAGCAGGCTGATCTTTCCGTTTTGCTGTTTCGGCTGGCGGGAAGGTCTGGAGCGTCCGGCGATCCGGGCGGCAAGGGCTTCTTCGGTGTAGTCCACACCCAGGGTTTTCAGACGGGTAAACCGTTCCTGATCCGGCGCTCTGGCGGAGATATATTTGCCACGCTTGATCTCATAGCCTTCTCTCTGCAGGCGGCGAAGCAGTTCTTCCAGGTTGGAACAGGCTGGCAGGAGCCGGTCAATAGCAGCTTTCAGCTTCGCCTTATAACTGGTGCCGTTTTGCGTGGTCTGATGTTCAATATAGCTTTTGCCCTTGTCCTGTCCGGGGATGATGACGGACAGACCGTGTTCTTTGCAAAGCCTGTCCGAAGTGCGGCGGATGAAGTGATAGCTCCGCTTATTGGAGTGATAGTGCTTGTGATCCTGAAAGCTGACCGCATTGAAAATCAAGTGGTTATGAACATGATCTTTGTCTATGTGGGTGGTAAGTACAAATTCATACTTGCCGCCCAAGATTTCTTTTGCAAGTTCCATGCCTATTTCATGGGCCTGTTCCGGCGTAACCTCCCCAGGCTGAAAGGCTTGGATCAGGTGTCGGCCCAGGTTCGTTCCCTTGTCGATGGCATGGCGGCGGGTCCAGGCAAATTCGATATCCGCAGTTTCGGCGGCGCAACCATAGGAGGAAACAAGCAACTTTCCGTCCGTCTTTTCCGGGTTGCAGATATAGTCAATGGCTGCTTTCAGCGTTGACTTGATAGGATGTGTCTTTGTAACTGCCATATCTCGTCCAGCCTTTCCCGTATCTCGTCCATGTCAGCCTGATACGCAGGGCCTCCGGCGTTGATCCGCTTGGCGATCTGATTGATGTTCCGACCGATAGCGGAAAGCTCTTTGGTGAACGCCTTGATATCTGCGGTGTCCGTATAGATGATATATCCGTCAATCGCCATTTTGCGGAGGTATGCGCCATATCTGCGTGTGGGTAGCTGGCTCATTTTCTCATCTATGAGCCGTTTTTCGTCCTCCGTGACATAGAATTTCATTTGGATATTCCGCTTTCGGTTTGCCATGCGCCGCCTCCGTTCTTCATAAGGGTTTGGGATTATCCCAACAAGCAATTTTGGATTTTCGGGCAAGGGACCTGAAAATCTCAAAATTCGCAAGCGGGTACTCGCTTGCTGTGCTTGCTATCGAAACCCTACCTTCTATTTCTCCCTCTACTAATACTACAATTTGAAGCGGTGATTTTGGCTGTTTCCATTTCAAATTATGCAAGAACCGCCTCTGTTCAATGTTGAATAGTTCTATGTTCACGCACACACGCAGGCAATCACTCCCCGTAAAGATAGCAAAAGCAAAGTAATTGTCTATTTGGAGCGAAAATGCCTTTTTGGAGAAGAAACATACCGACATATCTGCTATACTGAAATGCGGTTAGTTCGTGCTAACACAAAAGCAAACAGGAGGACCAAATAATGAATAAACTACAAGGAAAAGACCTTATCAATGTTGGAATCTTCACTGCGATCTATTTTGTGGTGATGATGGCGATTGCCATGCTGGGATTTATCCCTATTTTTCTTCCGCTTCTGATCGTGCTGGTTCCGCTGATTGGCGGAATCGTAATGATGCTGTATTATTCTAAAGTCCAGAAGTTTGGAATGGTATCGCTGACAGGACTGATCTGCGGTATTTTAATGTTGCTGACCGGCATGGGGTATTGGAGCATTATTACCGGTGCCGTGTTCGGTGTCCTGGCTGATCTTGTTTTGAAATCCGGCGATTATAAGAGTGCAAAAAAAGGAATCATATCGCATGGTGTTTTTTCTATGTGGATCATCGGAAACTACATCCCCATTGTTGCAACACGGGACAGCTACTATCAGCAGCTAATCAGCGGTTATGGACAAGAGTATGCAGATTCCATTATGAGCTATATCTCGGCATATACGCTCCCCCTTCTTTTGATTGCCGGGTTCGTTTGCGGCGTGATCGGCGGTGTGATCGGCCAGAAAATTTTCAAAAAGCACTTTAAGCGTGCGGGTATTGCATAATGCGCCATGAATTGTTAGCAAGCAAAAAAAAGGAAACCGGCCTGTCGTTAGACCCTCGGACAAAGTTGGCATTGCTTGTCACGATTGCCCTCTTTGTCTTGAGCGGCGGAGGTGGGGCTGCTTCTAAACAGTTTGCTCCTATTTTGGCTGCTGTTCCATTGATCCTGCTGCTCACGGAAAAATCGTGGAAGGGATCGGTTATCTATTTTGTTTTATATGGCGGCAGCTATATATTGCAACTATGGGCGCTCCCCCACCTGTCCGGCCTTCCTAACTTTCTTGTTGTTGCAATCTGCGGTTTCTTTATGCGGTTTGTGCCGGGGATTATGATGGGATACATCACGGTCAGGACAACGACGGTCAGCGAGTTTGTTGCCTCCATGAAGAAGCTGCATTTACCGGAGCAGATCATCATTCCTATGTCCGTGATATTCCGATTTTTCCCTACTGTTGTAGAAGAATATAATGCCATAGGGGACGCTATGAAAATGAGAGGAATCCGTTTTGGCGGGGGCAAAGCCAGTGCAATGCTGGAATACAGGCTTGTCCCTGTTATCATGTGTTCCGTCAAGATCGGGGAAGAATTAAATGCGGCAGCCCTGACAAGAGGATTGGGCGGTCCGGTCAAGAGGACAAACATCTGCGAGATCGGCTTTCATGTGCAGGATGTTTTTTTCCTGCTGCTATGTGTGGTGGCTTTTGCAATTCCTATTGTCACGATGATTACAGGGAGGTAGGCCTATGATCGAATGTAAAAAAGTTTCTTTTTCCTACCCTCCAAATGAAACTGACATTGGGGACAGGAAAGGACACGGAACATTAAGAAATATTGACCTGTCTATTAACGACGGGGATTTTGTACTGCTCTGCGGAACATCGGGCTGCGGTAAAACCACACTGACACGGCTGTTTAACGGACTGATTCCTCATTATTACGATGGAAAGCTGGAAGGCACTGTCATGCTTGATGGAGAAGATATGAGCGGGCTTTCCCTGTTTGATATATCAAAAAAAGTGGGTTCTGTTTTTCAGAATCCACGTTCTCAATTTTTTAATGTGGATACGACCAGCGAAATTGCCTTTGGATGTGAAAACCATGGATTGGAAGAAGCAGAAATCCGAAAGCGGGTAAAGCTGGTCTCAGAGCAGTTGAACCTTACAAATCTGCTGGACAGAAGTGTTTTCTCCCTTTCCGGTGGGGAAAAGCAAAAAATCGCCTGTGGATCTGCCGCCGCTGTGGAACCGGATGTATTTGTTTTGGACGAGCCATCTTCCAACCTTGACGCCTATTCCATCGCTGATTTTCGGAAACTGTTAAAAATATTGAAGTCACAGGGCAAAACAATTATTATTGCGGAGCACCGGCTCTACTATCTTTATGATCTGGCAGACAGGATCATATATTTAAGCGACGGGGAAATACAAGGGGATTATACTTTGCCGGAATTTCAGTTGATTCCGGCGGCGGAAAAAGCTAAAATGGGATTACGGCCTCTTGGCCTGGGTGAGTTTGCAGACATTGAGCCTGCCAGTCTACATTCAGGGCAGGGGATATGGAAACTGAACCACTTCCATTTCGCATACAAGAAACAGCCGGAAACGCTTTCTCTGGAAAATATAGAGCTTCCTGCCGGAAATGTAACGGCGGTCATCGGGCACAATGGAGCCGGAAAAACGACACTATCCCGTTGCTTATGCGGATTGGAAAAAAGATGTAAAGGTATCCTCGAAAAAGAAGGTACTTCCTATTCAAGCAAACAGCGGCTGAAGCTATGCTATATGGTCATGCAGGATGTAAATCATCAGCTTTTTACGGAGAGCGTTTTAGAGGAAGTCCTGTTAAGTATGCCGGGGAAAGATTCCGATGAATCGCCTGAAAATGTGGCAAAGGCAGAGGCTATCTTGACAGAAATGGATTTGCTCCCGTACAAAGCCTGCCATCCGATGGGGCTTTCGGGAGGGCAAAAACAACGTGTGGCGATTGCTTCTGCGATTGCCTCTGAACGTCCGGTTATACTATTTGACGAACCTACCAGCGGCCTTGATCTCTTTCATATGAGGCAGGTGGCCGATTCGGTCAAAGGACTTGCCGATTCAGGAAAAACCATTGTGATTGTGACCCATGATCCTGAATTTATACTCAGGTGCTGCAATTATGTGATCCATCTGGAAAACGGCAGATTGGAAGAAAACTATTTCCTCCAGGATACGGAAGGACGGGAACGGTTATTTAATTTCTTTATGATGGAAGGAGGCGGCGGAAATCAAACTGTTTGATGGTAAAATAAACTGCGGCTCAAATGTTAAAAATGTCATTGAAACTGAGGATTGCGTTGTCCTGCAGCTTTTTGACGAGAGCGGCGAGGGAACCATGACAGCCCACAAAATTTTTGATGGCGCTTTTGTGATGTATAGCGATATGCACCTGAAAGAATGTACCTCCTACTTTCAGAGTAGTACGGACAGTTCGCTTCTCTATATAGACCATTGCAGGGAGGGACGGATCGAAAGCGAGATTGACAATCATGCGTATAGCTATTTGCAAGAGAATGAGATGCGTGTGGATGACCGGCGTTCCCATTCGGGACGGTTCTGCTTTCCACTCTGCCACTATCATGGGATAACCCTGGGATTTGATCTGGACATTGCTGTGCCGGCGCTGAAAGACTTTTTTGGCGGATTTTCTGTTGATTTGTACGAGCTTCAAAAAAAGTATTGCAATGACAAGAAACCGTTTGTGATTCATAATGAGCCAGGAATTGAACATATTTTTTCAGAGCTTTACTTTGTCCCGCAGCAGATCAAAGGTGACTATTATAAAGTAAAAGCCCTGGAGCTGCTTTTATATCTGGACGCTTTGCAGTTTTCTGATTCCAAAGAAGATCGCCCTTATTTCTATAAAGGGCAGGTAGAAAAAATCAAAGCGATCCATGATCTTATTACGGCAAATTTGCAGGAGCATTACACGATGGATGAATTAGCTGAACGATTCCAGATTTCGTTGACGGGGATGAAAACCTGCTTTAAGGAAATATACGGAGATTCCATGTATTCCTATCTTCGCCGTTATCGGATGAACGTTGCTGCCACAATGCTCCGGCAGGATTCCAAAAAAGGGATTGCGGAAATTGCCGGAGCTGTGGGATATGAAAGCCCCAGTAAATTTGCAACAGCTTTCCGGCAGGTGATAGGGCAGACGCCGATGGAATACCGAAAATCTTTTTTCTAAACGGTGCATAAATGCCGTTTTGGAGAGGAAAGAAGAATTGAATACTGCTACAATGAGGATGGTTAGCAAAGACTACCCATCCTTTTTTCTTTGCTGACTAAAAAGAAGGAAGGTGATTGTAATGAAGCAGCAAAAAGATAATTGGGTGAAAATTCTGTTTTCCTTCGCCGCACCATGCAAGGGGAAAATGGCTCTTTCGGTATTCTGCGCCATTCTGAGCGTTGCAGGAGGGTTTATTCCTTTTTGGGCTGTATATGAAATCCTGCTGGCATTTATCAATCAGAATGTGACCCTGAATGGCATTCTGATTTGGTGTCTGGTTGGAGCAGCGGGCTACCTGCTGCGGGTTGCCTGCCATGGAATCTCTACGATCCTGGCGCATATTTCAGCCTATACCATTTTGGAAGGAATCCGGCTTAAAATTGCAGACCGGCTGATGAAAGCTCCCCTTGGCGAAGTGATGGGGCGGCGGATCGGCTATCTGAAAAATATCATCATGGATAAGGTGGAGGATTTAGAGCCGCCTTTGGCACACATGATCCCGGAATTGACTTCTAACCTCCTACTCCCTGTTGCAATTTTTACCTGGATGATGGTCATTGACTGGCGCATGGGATTGGCGGTTCTGATTGCTCCGGTGCTGGCCATGATTCCTATGTTTTTCCTTATGAGGAATTATAACAGTCAGTACGCCGCTTATATGGAGGCAAATAACCATGTCAACAGTATTATTATTGAGTATGTGGAAGGCATCGAGGTTGTAAAGGCTTTTAATCAAAGCACAAGCTCCTATGAAAAATTTGTTAATGCTGTCCAGTCGTTCAAAGAGTTTACCCTGGCATGGTTTAAGAGCACATGGAAAACGATGAACCTGATGATGGCGATTATGCCCACAACGCTACTGGGGGTTCTTCCTGTCGGCCTTCTGCTGGTACAGAATGGAAGTATTTCCCCCGCAGAGCTTGCAATGGGGATTATTCTTTCCCTCAGCATTGTTGGGCCGTTGATGAAAGCAACCACTTTCATTAACGAAGCAAAGTCTATGGAATATGCAGTAGAGGCGGCAAATGAACTTTTGAACCTGCCTGTGCTGCCGGATTCAGGGAAAATCGTATCCATACCCCGCAATGATATTGTGTTGGAGCATGTAGCTTTTTCCTATGACGGCTCCGAGCAAAATGAAGTACTGCATGATGTGAACTTGGAATTGCCAGAGGGAAGTTTTACGGCACTTGTAGGACCGTCTGGCGGCGGTAAATCAACGATTGCCCGTCTGATTGCAAGGTTTTGGGACGTGACAGGCGGCAACATTACCATTGGGGGGAAGAATATCAAAGAGTTGTCTATACGCCAGCTTTCCGAACTGGTCAGTTTTGTGACGCAGGATAACTTCCTGTTTAATTGCTCCCTGAAAGAAAACATCCGTCTTGGAAATCCAAACGCCACAGATGAAGAAGTATATGCGGCGGCGAAAGCGGCCTGCTGTGATGAATTTATTGTGCGTTTGGACAAAGGATATGATACCCCTGCCGGTGATGCCGGAAAGAGGCTGTCCGGCAGCGAAAAACAGCGAATTGCGATTGCGAGGGCGATCCTCAAAAATGCCCCTATTGTTATTTTGGATGAAGCGACAGCATTTACTGACCCGCAGAACGAAGATAAAATCCAGAAATCTATCATGGCGTTATCAAAGGGTAAAACTCTTCTTGTGATCGCCCACCGCCTTTCCACCATTCAGAACGCAGATCAGATTGTCGTGTTGAAAAAAGGCCGGATTGTGGATTGCGGAAAGCAGGAAGAATTGTTGAAGCGGTGTCCGCTTTATGCGGATATGTGGAAAGCCCACATCGGGGCGAAGAATTGGTCTGTGAGTGAAAAGAAGGAGGTGGCCGCTCATGTTTAAGTCTATGAAACGGATCATTCAATGGGCGGGGAAATATAAGGGACGCCTCTACCTTGGCTCTGTTTTTTCCTTTTTCAGCAGCCTGTCTACGGCGATCCCTACAATGGCTGCCGCTTATGCCCTTGATAAAGCAATCGCAGCTTATTGGGCAGGCAGCACAATAGAATCCTCCCTGATCTGGCAGACGCTTTGGATTATTGTTGGCTCGATTGCGCTTAACTTTCTACTCTCTTATTTGCGGGCGGTGTTGCAGGAAAGCATTGGTTATGAAGTAGCCGCAGGGCAGCGAATCCATTTAGGCGATGTGCTGAAAAGGGTTCCTCTGGGATATTTTTCCAAAAACAGCGTGGGCGATATTCTGACAGGTGTTACCACGGAGCTATCCACACTCGAATTGCAGGGAATGAAGATGGTTGATATCATCATCAACGGATATGCAAAGTTTATTGCAATTCTCCTGTGTTTCCTTTTCCTGAGTCCAGCCGCAGCAGTGATTTCTGTTGTCGGCGTTGCCTTTTCCTCATTGGCCTTACATGGTATCAGCAGGCATAGTGAAAAGACCGCTGCTATCACGCACCAGGCCATGGAGGATATGTCTGGCTCTGCGATTGAATATATCCGCGGGCTGTCCATCGTTAAATCGTTCGGACAGGAAGGGGCTTCTATCGAAAGTTTCCGCAAGGCAAATACGGATTTGAAAAATATTCATATCAAAGTAGAAAAAGGCTATACGCCATTTAACTGCTTGCATCTGTTCTCCTTAAAACTGGCATCTATGGGGATTGTGTTTATCTGTGCATGGCAGACACTTAACGGGCAAATGAGTCTTGCTTATTTCCTGATGTTTGTTCTGTTTTCTTTCGTAATCTTTGGAAGTGTGGAAAACATTAACGACGCGGCTCACATGCTGGGTCTTATAGATTCCGCTATGAATAAGCTGGAAGCTCTGGAAAATGCAGAATATATCGACCAGGACGGAAAAGATATTACACCGACCTCGTATGACATTACTTTTCAGGATGTATCCTTTGGTTACGATAAACGGACTGTATTGCATGATGTGAATTTCACGATTCCGCAGAATACCACAACAGCGATTGTAGGTCCTTCCGGGAGCGGCAAGTCTACCCTGTGCAGCCTGCTTGCACGCTTTTATGATGTTGACGCCGGAAAAATCACTTTAGGAGAAACAGATATTCGAGAATTTACCTGTGACAGCTTACTAAAAAATATCAGTATGGTGTTCCAGAATGTATATCTGTTCCGGGATACGATCCGTAACAATATCAAATTCGGCAGCCCGGACGCTTCGGAGGAACAGATGATTGCTGCTGCAAAAAAAGCGCGCTGCCATGACTTTATTATGGCCTTGCCAGATGGATATGATACCGTCATTGGTGAGGGCGGTTCTTCTCTTTCCGGCGGTGAAAAGCAGCGGATTTCGATTGCCAGAGCCATGCTGAAAGATGCGCCGATTGTTATTTTGGATGAGGCCACGGCCAGCATTGACCCAGAGAATGAGCATTTGATTCAAGAGGCTATTTCCGCACTGACACATGGTAAAACAATCATAACGATTGCCCATAGACTGGCGACGATTGAAAATGCGGATCAGATTCTTGTCATTGATGGCGGAACCGTCGTACAGAAAGGAACCCATAAGGAACTATTGAAACAGAGGGGAACTTATCAGGACTTTATCAGGATTCGGGAACAGGCTGAGGGCTGGAGGATTCAACAATAAGCAGAAAAGAGGTACTATATGAAGATTCATGCGTCCGGGGAGGATTATCTGGAGGCTGTGCTGATTCTTCAAAAGAAGCAGGGCATGGTCCGCTCCATTGATCTTGCCCGGCACATGGGCTTTTCAAAGCCGAGTATCAGTCATGCGGTGGGCGTTCTGCGGGATGGCGGCTTTCTGACAATGGACGAGGATGGATTTCTCCACCTGACCGATATAGGCCGGGAGGTTGCCGAAAAAATCTGCTTCAAGGATTTGGAGGGCACAGTCGCACAGGTCGCCATGCGTACCAAGACGAACATCGCCGACCTCACGGGTACGGAATATACCGACTATATCCTCGCGCCCCGGCTCGAACTCGCCATCCGCAAGATGCTGATGCGTTACGCATGGTTCGGCGACAAAGCGGCCGATACGGTCACGGACGGCGGCAACCTGCTCGATTCCATCGACCCGGCGTATTTTACCCTCGTCGACGGTTTCTGGAAGCGTCTGTTTACGCTGGCCGCCGCAACGCCCGACCGTCGCACCACATGCGCAGCCAACGCCGCCGCGACGTTCGCCGAGCAGAAAGCCGCCATGCGTCAGAATTATGCTGCCGTCGATTTCCTCGACGCACTTATCTCCGACGCCTCGACGGTTCTGCGGCAGGCCAACGGCCAGCTCATCTACATCACGCAAGCGCTGAAAGACGCGCTGGACGCTGACCTCAAACGAAACAACAAAGGTTCGGAATTGCAGTGGACGGCGCTGTTCGACGGCATCACGGAAACGAACTACAACGGTGTGCAAATGCTCGCCATCCCGTTCCTCGACGAGATCATCAAAGGCTGCGAAACCGTCAGCGGCGGCAAGGCGTGGAACAAGCCTTATCGCGCGCTCTACACGATCAAAGACGACCTGCTCGTCGGCATGGAGAGCGAAAGCGAGGTCGCCGACATTCAGGTATGGTTCAACAAGGACGAGCAGATGAACAAGATTCTGTCGAAAGACAAGATCGGAACGCTGATCGCCGACGACAACCTCGTGCAGGTAGGTTTCTAACCCTCAAAACTCGATTACACTATGAATTGCGATAGCTTCATCAAGGCGAGAATCGAAAAGAACTGCGCAGAACCGATTACACAGGGCGTCGAACGTACCGCA
>OHEF01000752.1_pt1 | contig 11747 bp, 12 predicted proteins | sample 1567171 | NCBI WGS metagenome assembly OHEF01 (sample SAMEA3879576, study PRJEB24766) | human gut metagenome | biome: human-associated habitat; feature: feces | place: USA | collected 1985/1987
GCCTCTGTAAAATACTGCTTATACCAAATTATAAATGTGTATACCGTCCATATCTTGCGGCTGTTATCCGCCTTGCCCGCGCGGTGGCTATCAAGCAGTGCGACCAACTTTTCGGTATTAAAGAATTTATCGGCAATTTCAAGAAACATTCCGCTGCAAAGAGAGTTCATCACGGATTTATCGGAGGACTTCTTGAGCATACTCTGGGAGTCGTTAAAATATGTAATTATATTGCAGACAATTATACATATCTCAGCAAGGACTTACTGCTTACGGCAGCACTTTTCCATGACATAGGCAAAGTGTATGAGCTTTCCGCATTTCCTGAAAACGATTACACTGATGACGGACAGCTTCTTGGACATATTGTAATGGGATGTGAAATTATCGGCAAGGCAGCAGATAAGATAGACGGATTCCCTGATATGCTGGAGCGTGAATTAAAGCATTGTATAGTTGCACATCATGGCGAGTTTGAATACGGTTCTCCTAAGAAACCGGCTCTTGCCGAGGCAGTTGCACTTCATTTCGCCGATGATATGGATGCCAAATTAGAGACTTTCAAGGAAGCACTTAATACTCCGGCAGGACAGAACGGTGAATGGACCGGCTTCAACAAAATGTTAGACAGTAATATAAGGAAAACAATTATCTGATATGGAAATAAAGAAAAATAACGATTATGAACTATTAATTGAAGATCTGACAATGAGCGGCGAGGGCGTAGGCAGAATAGATGGCTACGCTCTTTTTGTAAAGGATACAATTCCCGGAGACAGGGTAATTGCAAAGGCAACAAAGCTTAATAAGAACTATGGCTACGGCAGGCTGATGTCTGTAATAGAACCTTCAAAGGACCGTGTTGAAGCGAAATGTCCTGTTGCGAAAGCCTGTGGGGGCTGTACCCTTATGGCAATGAGCTATGAAAGACAGCTTGAATTCAAGCGTCATCTTATAGAGAACAATCTTATAAGAATCGGTGGGCTTAGTGGCATAGAAGTACCTCCTGTTATCGGTATGGACAACCCATACAGGTATAGAAACAAAGCCCAGTTTCCTGTGGGAACGGACAAAGACGGAAATATTGTCATGGGTTTTTATGCAGGCCGTACCCATTCCATAATTCCTAATGAGGACTGTCTTATAGGTTCGGATATCAATGCAGGAATTCTTGCAGAAATTAAAGCATTTATGATTATGAACCACATAAAATCCTATGATGAGAATTCTCATAGCGGGCTTGTACGCCATATTTTAATCAGGACAGGATTCACTACAGGTCAGATAATGGTGTGCGTTGTCATTAACGGCAGCAGTATTCCGAAAGAAGATGAACTTGTTAAAAAGCTGCTTGCATTGTCTTTTTCCAATGAAAGAAAAATTGCAAGCATAATGGTTAATATAAACAGGGAAAAAACAAATGTTATTCTCGGTAAAAAATGCAGGGTGCTTTACGGTACTCCATATATTGAGGACTATATCGGCGAGGTAAAATACCGTATCCAGCCATTGTCTTTTTATCAGGTAAACCCTGTCCAGACTGAGAAACTTTACAATATTGCGCTTGACTACGCAGGACTTACGGGAAACGAAACGGTGTGGGACCTTTACTGCGGTATCGGTACAATCTCGCTTTTCCTTGCAAAAAAAGCAAAGAAGGTATACGGCGTTGAAATTGTTCCGGAGGCAATCGAAGATGCAGTCACCAACGCTAAGTTAAACGGCATAGACAATGCCGAATTTTATGTGGGAAAAGCTGAAGAAATACTTCCTGAAAAATATGACAAAGAAAATGTACATGCCGATGTTATTGTAGTTGACCCGCCAAGAAAGGGTTGTGATGAGGCATTGCTTGGCACCATGGTCAAGATGGCACCTGAGAGAATCGTGTATGTAAGCTGTGATTCCGCAACACTCGCAAGGGATCTTAAATTCCTTGTAGGAAACGGTTACGAAGTAAAGAAGGTGCAGGGTGTGGATCAGTTCTGCCACAGCGGACATGTGGAGACGGTGGTGTTGATGGTAAACACAAAGGAAGAGTAAAGAAAAACAGTTGCAGTTACCGTTAATTCTTCCGATAGAAAGTATGGAGGAGATAACAGAATGAGACTTTTAGTGATACTTAGTCCTACAGACAAATGGGGAACAAAGGCAGAATATACTAAGCTTCGGAAATTTCTTCAAAGGGACTGATATATAAGGATTGCACCGGAAGTATATATGAGAATAGTGCAAAACAGGAAAGCCTCTGAAAAACAATATATGGTAACAGGTAAGGCAGATTATCAGGAAAAAACGGTCGGGGTAAATTGCCACATTGTGATATAATTATACATATGAAAAAAGTTATGAAACAAGTAAAACTATATATAGTGGTTGAAAAAAATGTGCATAACTTGATGTAATACTTGAACGACCCTCCAGAAATGGTGCATCGTTCAGCAAATTCTGTTTATTCGGTAATTTCTCCCGAGGGTTGTGCGTCAATTCTCTGGAAAGACAGCTCAAGGACGGCTGATGCGGCAGAGGCTCTCAAGCTTACCGCACAGGATTTGTTTGACCTCGGTGTAATCGAGAGAATCATCCGTCAGCCAAAGGCAGGCGATCAGGCTATGTTTGAAAGCCTTAAAATGCTCATCAAAAGAACATTTGAAAAGAATCTTGCCCTTGATGACGAAGAGCTTTTGAATGCACGCTATGAGCGTTTCCGCAAAATCGGCAGACCCGAATAATTTATTTTAAACCTAAACATAAAAACGGCAGGAAAGACAATTTGCAATACTGCAATGCCTTTCCTACCGTTTTATTTTTATGAAATTTTAATTACTGATTATATCAGTAAGCCGAACCGTTAAGATATACTTTTACGGAATCAAATTTTTTATTACATAAAGATTCTGCTTTTTCTGTTTGACCTGCTTTTATTTCGTTGTCACTGTCCACAACATAATCTTTGTCGGCATAAACTAATTCATCACCTTGGAAGAACAAGGCTGTGTATTGAACATATTCTGCAACAAGGTTGCCTGTGTTTGTTACAGAAATGGTAGCTTTATCTGTGTCAGTCGATACTTTACAATCAAGATCCTGTGTTACACACTGATAGTCGGTAAGTTCTTTGGGTAAAAGTGTATATTCGTACCTGGCAAACTCTTCATCACCTTTATCATGATTAAACTTTACTGCAACCTCTGTTCCGGGTGCGAAAGCGTTAATTGTTTCAGTTTCGGTATCTATGACATCATCGTCTTTGTCAATTAACTCTAAATGTATAGTGAGTGTACAAGCTTGATTTGAATTGTTTTTCAACACAGCAACAAAGTAATGTGTTGAGACATCATCATATATATATGGCGTGATTTTAATATTTTTCTCTACTTCTTCAGAATCAAAATCAGCTTTATCCGCAACAGCAGATGATTGAACATCCGATGATTTGCTTGTTGTTTGTGAACTGCCGTTAGATGTGTCATTTTCCGAACAACCTGTAAACGCAGTCAAAACAACCATTGCAGAAACAAGCACTACAGAAAAGAATTTTTTCATTTTTTATTCACCTCAAAAATTTATTAGTGGAATTATACCATAAATCAAGTGAAGTGTCAAACAATGACTAAGTTAGCACATTATTTTACTTTACTGTATTATAAAATGTTGATAAAAGGCAATTATTGTGCAATTGAAATTAATAATCTCCGCTGTACATTTCAGGACGATTCACCCAGTCACTAATGGAACTGTTGCCAAAAATTGATTTGCTGTTGCCCGATATCGCCGCAGTTACATTGATTGCAATGCCTGCAATAATGACCGCACCAATCACACAGGCGGCAACAATTTTCACGATTTTAAAAGCTTTCTTTTTATCAATCGGCTGTTCTGCCGGCGGAATGTAGGGAATGGGTGGCTGATTTATTTTCTTGAACGACCCTCCAGAAATGGTGCATCGTTCAGCAAGGAGCTTTTGCAAAAAAGACTATATAAAAGGAACCAGGTCTTAAATGCCAATTCACCGTTTGTGATAACAGATGAAATATTGGAACATCATTATCACGCATTTCAGGAGCCATAGGGCAAAGGAGAAAAAGTAATTTTGCAGAAAGAGGATATTATGCAGTATTCAAAGGAAGAAATTAAGTGAGGCTGGAAAGCTTACAGAAAGCGAAGCTGAAGGAATCCTTGGAGAGATAAAACAGTATCATGTGTGAATCTTGGAATAGGATTGGCACAGGAAGGAAAGAAAGTGCTTCTGATAGACGCTGATCCACAGGGAAGTCTTACAATCAGTCTTGCAAAATCTCTGGAAAACCATCTCATACGGTTGAATAATGAAAGGGGACGTGCTACTATTATATAAAGATGTTGATCACGGCAGCTTATTTAACGGGTAAACTAGGAGGAGTTTTATATGACCACACAAAAGCAACAAGGTATTAAAAAGCAACTAACGAAAGGATTTGTGAAAGTAGCAATAATCGGTGCGGTTGCGGCAGTTATTGGAATCGTAGCACTACTGATCGCAGCGATACAGTATGAAAAGGCATTGAGCCAATACGGATTTACACAGGGAGATATCGGTAAAGCGATCGCGGCATTTTCGGAGAGCCGGAGCGCATTACGTGCAGTAGTAGGCTATGATGACATAGCAGTGATAGACAAGCAGAGCAAACTGCATGACCAGAAAAAGGCAGCGTTTGAGAGTTACATAGATGAATTGAACCGCTCAATCAAATTCACCGAAGGCAGGGATGCATATAATAAAGTATTGCAGGAACTGGACGGGTACTGGGAATTGGATGCACAGGTATTGGAACTGGCTACTTCCGATGACGAGGACGGATATCTGAAGGCGCAGGATCTGGATATCGGAGATCTGACCACACAGTACGAACGGATATACGCGGAGTTTGTAGACTTGATGAATCTGTGCGTCGAAAAAGGAGATCAGGCGGAGGTGGATTTGCGCAATATGGAGCGTTTTATGCTGATCGCGATTCTGGTTATCGTAATGACCTCTTTCTGGAGTTCTGTGGTATTAGGTAAGAAAATGGCAGGAAATATCGAAGAACCGATGATAGCGCTGGCAGATCGACTTCAGACTTTTGCACAGGGAGATCTGAATAGTGCATTCCCGGACAGAAACACGGAAGATGAGATATTCTATATGATACAAGTCGCAAAAGGCATGGCTGCTGACCTGAATCTGATCATTACGGATGCAGGAGAATTGTTGGGACAGATGGCGGAAGGTAATTATGCCATCGGTACTAAGATCGAAGAGAAATATGTAGGACAGTTTGTGACACTGAAAGATGCCATGCGTAAGATGAACCGACAGATGAACAGCACCTTACAGCAGGTAGAAGAGGCTGCTAATCAGGTATCTGCCGGATCGGAGAATCTTGCACAATCTGCCCAGGCGTTGGCAGAAGGAGCAACAGAGCAGGCAGGATCTGTGGAAGAACTGACGGCAACCATTACGAATATCACAGATGCCGTGTCACGTACAGCCGGCGAACTGCAGAGGACGACGGAAAAGGCTGAGAATTATGCACAGCAGGCGGATGCAGGGCATGCGCAGATGAGGTCATTGATGGAGGAAATGGACCGAATCAATGAAACATCTAAAAAGATACAGAATATTATTGCTGACATTGAAGATATTGCGAGTCAGACGAACCTGTTGTCTCTGAATGCGGCAATTGAGGCTGCAAGAGCAGGGGAGTCAGGAAAGGAATTTGCAGTGGTGGCAGAACAGATCCGTAAACTGGCCGAACAGAGTGCACAGTCGGCAGTAGATACCAGAAGCCTGATCGAGGGATCGCTGCAGGAGATCAAGAATGGCAACCAGGCAGCGGAGGTAGCAGCGGAATCTCTGGAGCAGATCGTTGCGGGAGTCAAGGAGATTGCGACAGATGCAAAACGATTGAGTGAAGAGTCTGCTGCGCAGGCACAGGCGATGCAACAGGCAGAACTTGGTGTGAATCAGATATCGGAAGTAGTGCAGTCGAACTCTGCGGCAGCAGAGGAATCGTCTGCTACCAGTGAGGAATTATCCGCACAGGCATATGCATTAAACGATATGGTAGAAAAGTTTACACTACGTCGGGATTAATTGCTAATTAAAAAATGAAATAAATACCGGTCTTAATAATCCGTAAATAGTGGAGAATTAAGATCGGTATTTTTTATAACATAAAACTTTCATTATAACTGAAATTTTCATTTCCGCATTATCTATTAGAAGTGTAATAAGGTTATTGATGCTAATGAAAACAACTTGGTTATTTATATAAAAAATGTAATGAAGAAGAATCTGATAAATAAGTTTGCACCATTTCATGCATATGAAGTAATCGTGAATGAAGCTGCAATCGGAACAATGTAGATGAAGCAGATTATTAAAAAGGAAGGATTGCCGGATGTGGTATTTCACAGCCTGCGTCATACATCGGTGACATACAAGCTAAAACTGAATGGCGGTGATATAAAGGCGGTCCATGGCGATTCCGGTCATGCGCAGGCAGACATGGTAACAGAGGTATATGGACATATTCTGGACGAGGACCGCAAAAAGAATGTCCAGCTTATGAAAGTGCTTGGAAATCCTGAGATGGCAGCTCTGCTGACGAGTCTGGCGAAGTCAATGAACTTGAACGACCCTCCAGAAATGGTGCATCGTTCAACAAAAAATATGAAAAAAAATACTAGACGTGGGCTTTATTATATAACGCCTGAATTTCAGGAGGAAATTTGTCAGGCATCATTTCGTGAATTGAGTCCTCGTTTCCGTCAGCTATTGCTTTTTCATAGTACCAGCATTTGAATTTAAGCATGGCGAGGGTCTTTTCAAGAGCTGCAATTTCTTCTTCAACAGCTATCTTGCGGGCTTCAAATATTTCTTTTCTCTCGGCATAAGTTGAGCTCCCGCCGGACACCAGTTTAAAAAACTGTTTTATATCTTTGATTTCCAGTCCCGATTTTTTCAGACATTCTATGAGCTTAAGTGAAGCAAGCTCGTTATCGCTGAATTTCCTGATGTTACCGCTTCGTTCAAGATTTGGGAAAAATCCCTCTTTATCATAATATCTTAAAGTTGAAATCGGAATGCTAAACATTTCCGAAACCTGTCCTATTGTATACATTTTTAAATCCTTTCAAAAAAGTATTGACCTAAAGTTAGGTTTAGGTATTACAATTACTTCATTATATAATAAAAAAAAGAAGGAGTAAATATTTATGTTGATTGATAATGTAAAATCCCCTGAAGATATCAAAGGGTTTAGTAAAGAACAGCTGGAGAAACTGGCAGAGGAGATAAGAAAAGGTCTTATGAACCGCCTCTCTAAGAAGGGCGGACATTTCGGACCTAATTTTGGATTCGTGGAAGCAACTATTGCACTCCATTATGTTTTCAATTCGCCTGTGGATAAATTTGTATTTGACGTATCTCATCAGAGTTATGTGCATAAAATGCTTACAGGACGTAAAGACGCATATTTTTATGATGAGCATTTTGCAGATGTGTCAGGTTATACCAATCCTGAAGAAAGTGAACACGATTTTTTCAATGTGGGACATACTTCCACATCAATCAGTCTTGCCTGCGGCCTTGCAAAGGGACGGGACTTGAAGGGTGATAATGAAAATATTGTTGCGGTAATCGGCGATGGTTCATTAAGTGGCGGTGAAGCATTGGAAGGGCTGGATTTCGCTTCGGAGCTTAACAGCAATTTTATTATCATTGTCAATGATAATGATATGTCAATTGCGGAAAATCATGGCGGACTGTATAAGAACCTGAAAGAACTTCGTGATTCTGACGGAAAATGTGAATGTAATCTTTTTAAGGCAATGGGACTTGATTACAGATATGTCGCTGACGGAAATAATATTGAATCATTAATCAAAGCCTTTGAAGAGGTTAAAGATATAGACCACCCCGTTGTTGTTCACATCAATGGGTAAAGGATATAAGCCTGCTGAGACCAATAAGGAGAACTGGCACTGGTGCATGCCTTTTGACGTTGAAACAGGTAAAAGCAATGTGGACGATTTCGGTGAGGATTATGGCAGTCTTACCTGCGAATATCTTTTGAAAAAAATGAAGCAGGATAAAAGCGTTGTTGTACTTGTAGCCGCAGTTCCTACCTGTATAGGTTTTACCGGGGATAAAAGAAAAGAAGCCGGTAAACAGTTTATTGATGTGGGAATTGCCGAAGAACATGCAGTTGCAATGGCATCAGGAATTGCCAAAAACGGCGGCAAACCTGTATTTGCAACTCACTCAAGCTTTTTCCAGAGAACTTATGACCAGATATCCCAGGACCTTTGTATCAATAATAATCCTGCAACATTGCTTGTAAACACAGCTTCCGTATATGGCATGAATGACGTTACCCACCTTGGAATATATGACATTCCTATGATGTCCAATATTCCTAATCTTGTGTACCTTGCACCTACAAGCTGTGAGGAATATTTTGCCATGCTTGAATGGAGTATTGAACAGAATGAACATCCTGTGGCAATAAGAATCCCATGCAACGGCGTAATCAGAACAGGTAAAGAAGCAGACGCAGACTACAGCGTAATCAACAGATATAAAGTGACAGAGTCAGGACAGGATATTGCAATTATTGCACTTGGCGATTTCTATCAGATTGGTGAAAAGCTAGCAGAGTTAATTGCCGACAAGACAGGAGTGGCACCAACACTTATCAATCCAAGATACATCACAGGTATTGACACTGAAATGCTTGAGGACCTCAAAAAGAACCATACAAAAGTAGTAACCCTTGAGGACGGAATACTTGACGGCGGCTTTGGCGAAAAGATTGCAGCTTTCTATGCCGCAACGGATATGAAAGTCTACAATTATGGCTTAAAGAAGGAGTTTATTGACAGATATTCAGTAGATGAAATTTTAAAAGAGAACCGTATTACTCCGGAACAGATTTTTGAGGATCTACACATTGTGTCAGATTGAGATAAAGAAAATTCGTGAAGCAACAGGAATGAACCGCAAGGAGTTCTGCGAGCATTTTAACATACCATACAGGACGGTTACCGAATGGGAGCGTGGAACCCGTAATGCACCGGATTATGTTTTGAGGCTGTTGGCTTACTATATTAAGAGTGAGAATATGATTAAGAAGGAGGAGCGGAATGGACAAGAATAGAGTTATCACGGTACAAAATATCCCTATCACAATATCCAGAGCGGATATTGATGATTATATATGTATAACGGATATGGCAGCAGCCAAATCTGATAATTCAAGGGCAGCGGATGTAGTTAGAAATTGGCTTAGAAATAGAGCTACTCTTGAATATTTGTCAACATGGGAGGAAATTTATAATCCTAATTTTAAAGTGTTCGAATCTGAACACTTTAAAAAACAAGCCGGATTATTGACTTTCACGCCAAGTATTTCTGAATGGGTAGAACAAACCAACGCTATCGGGTTATATGTCAGGAAAGGAAAATACGACGGAATAAATATTTAATTCTCCACGAATCGTAGAATCCGCATAAATTCACCATATTCTACGAATTGTGGGTTTGAAATATGATGCATAAAGGATATTATTACCATGAAAGGAGGAAGAGGATGGACCAGATAAAGATTGGCGGATTTATTGCAGAAGAAAGGAAAAGGAAGGGATACACCCAGAAGATTCTTTCCGAAAAACTTGGAATAAGTGATAAGACAATTTCTAAATGGGAACGGGGAAACGGATTTCCTGAAGTATCACTTCTGATTCCATTATGCAGTGAACTTGATATAACAGTTAATGAATTGCTCTCAGGAGAAAGGGTTTCTGAAGAGCAATATCGTAAGAAGGCGGAGGAAAACATGGTGAATTTAGTTAAAGAAGCACAGGAAAATAAAAAGAAAATAATTCTGTCGGTAATGGTAGGCATATTAACAATACTTGCCACCGTTCCTCTATTTATGGTTGCGGGAATGTTTGATATGAGGACTGGTGTCAGAATAACATTTATTGTAATTGGTATAGTTGTAATGATAATAGGAATTGCAATTGCGTGCATTATGGACAGAGAAGCAGGGGCTTTTGAATGTCCTGAATGTCATGAACGATTTATACCTGATATGAAATCATATATCATGGCAGCGCATACACTGACTAAGAGAAAACTAATATGCCCTAAGTGTGGTGCACACAGATATTGTAAAAAAGTTCTTACAAAATAATATTAAATCACCCCGGATTCATGTGAATCCGGGGCAGATAGCTTCTTATTTTTCACAGATATGTCTGGCTACATAGACACCGCTTGCGGAGGCGTGTGAAAGGGAGTGGGTAACACCGCTGCCGTCACCGATTATGTACAGACCGTCATATTTACATTCAAGATTTTCATTGAGTTCAACTTCCATATTGTAGAATTTAACCTCAACACCGTAAAGCAATGTATCATCATTGGCGGTGCCGGGAGCAATTTTATCAAGGGCATAAATCATTTCGATAATTCCGTCAAGTATTCGCTTCGGAAGCACAAGGCTTAAATCACCCGGTGTAGCCTTGAGAGTAGGTGTTACAAGACCTTCTCTTATACGGGTCTCATTGCTTCTTCGGCCTCTGACAAGGTCGCCGAAACGCTGTACGATTACACCGCCGCCAAGCATATTGGAAAGGCGGGCAATACTTTCGCCGTAACCGTTGCTATCCTTGAAAGGCTCAGAAAAATGCTTTGCAACAAGGAGTGCGAAATTAGTATTTTCTGTCTGCATTTCCTCACCCTCATAACTGTGGCCGTTGACGGTTACGATTCCGTTGGTGTTCTCATTAACAACAATGCCGTGTGGATTCATACAGAAAGTACGGACATTATCTTCAAACTGCTGTGTCCTGTATACGATTTTACTCTCGTATAATTCATCTGTAAGATGTGAAAAAATAACGGCAGGAAGTTCAACACGGACACCGATGTCAACACGGTTTGATTTAGTAGGGATGTCCATTTCATGACATATTTTTTCCATCCATTTACTGCCGCTTCTGCCCACAGATACGATGCAGTTCTCACATTCAAACTCATCGGAAGCTGTTTTAATAAGATACCCGTTATCGGTACGGTTTATTGATACAACAGGTGTATCAAAGTGAAAATCAGCTTTTTCCTTCAATTCATTGTAGAGATTTTCAAGAACAACATAATTTATATCTGTTCCGAGGTGACGGACAGAAGCATCAAGAAGTTTTAATTTGTTCTGCATACAGATTTTCTTAAACTGTGTACCCGCAGTTGAAAAAAGTCTGGTGCCCTCGCCTCCGTGTTCCATATTAATTTCATCTACATATTTCATTAATTCTATGGCTTTTTGCTTACCTATGTATTCATACAATGTTCCGCCAAAATCATTGGTAATGTTGTATTTGCCGTCAGAAAATGCACCTGCACCGCCAAAACCGCTCATGATGGAACAGCTTTTACACTTAATGCAGGTGGGAATTTTGTCACCGTCAATAGGACACTTTCTGTCAGATAACCGGTGTCCCGCTTCAAATACACCGATGGACAGGTCCGGATTTTTCTTTGCCAGCTCGTAAGTCGCAAATATACCGCCCGGCCCTGCACCGATTACAATAACGTCATAATGTTTCATTCAAAAACCTCCTGTGTTGTTATGGACATAAAAAAACCACAGACAGTTCACCTATAATAGATTATAGATAACTGTTTGCGGCAGCTAGTAGAAACATTCATCCTTATTATG
>OHEF01000764.1_pt1 | contig 11551 bp, 8 predicted proteins | sample 1567171 | NCBI WGS metagenome assembly OHEF01 (sample SAMEA3879576, study PRJEB24766) | human gut metagenome | biome: human-associated habitat; feature: feces | place: USA | collected 1985/1987
TGCGCAGCTTCTTTTCCTTCATCTCGGTCTCGGTCGCAGCGCCGACCTTGATGACCGCAACACCGCCGGACAGCTTTGCCAGGCGCTCCTGCAGCTTCTCCTTATCGTACTCGGAGGTCGTCGTCTCGATCTGGGCGTGGATCTGCGCGATGCGGGCCTGGATGTCGTCCTTGGCCCCGGCGCCCTCGACGATGGTCGTGGTCTCCTTCGTGACCTTGACCTGACGTGCGCGGCCGAGCTGGGCCAGCGTGGTGTCCTTGAGCTCCATGCCGAGGTCGGTCGAGATGACCTGGCCGCCGGTCAGGATGGCGATGTCCTGCAGCATTTCCTTGCGGCGGTCGCCGAAGCCGGGGGCCTTGACGCACACGCAGGTGAACGTGCCGCGCAGCTTGTTGAGGATGATGGTGGCCAGTGCCTCGCCCTCGATGTCGTCGGCGATGATGACGAGCTTCTTGCCCGCATTCAGCACGGCCTCGAGCACCGGCAGGATCTCCTGAATATTCGAGATCTTCTTATCGGTGATGAGGATGAGCGCGTCGTCGATGACGGCCTCCATCTTGTCGTTGTCGGTGACCATGTACGGGGTGACATAGCCGCGGTCGAACTGCATGCCCTCGACGACCTCGGAATAGGTCTCGGCGGTCTTACTCTCCTCAACGGTGATGACGCCGTTCTGGCTGACCTTCTCCATCGCCTCGGCGATGAGCTTGCCGATGTGCTCGTCACCGGAAGAGATCGCGCCGACACGCGCGATGTCGCCGCTGCCGCTCACGGGCTGGGAGTTGGTGCGGATGGCATCGACGGCCGCCTCGGTCGCCTTCTGGATGCCGCGGCGCATGACCATCGGATTCGCGCCGGCGGCGAGGTTCTTCAGACCCTCGCGGATCATCGCCTGCGCCAGCACGGTGGCAGCCGCCGCGCCGATGACCCCGAGCCGGACACGCTGGCCGATTCCTGCAACGCGGCCAGCCTGCCGCGCGCGGGAACCTGACGCCGGAGACCGCCGCAGTCCAGGAGGCGCCGCAAAGCGCGGCACATCAACCGCAAAGCGCGGCTCCCCAACCGCGCCCTCGCCGTCCGGAATCACACCTCACTGGCCACGCAAAACGATCTCATTCTGCGGCCGAAAATCACATCGGCCGCGCAAAAACGCCCCCTGTGCCGTGCACAGGGGGTGTTCGCTATGGTTGGGTTTCCCGTCAGCGCTGCGCGCTTAGCGGTTGGGGTACTTCTGGGCCAGCTCGGCCTCGAGCGCATCCCAGTCACGCTGCTGCGTGATCTTCGTCCACGTCTCGGGCGACGTGTTGTTCACGCGCTCGTAATCGTGGCTGTTGGTGGCTTCCTGCACGGGCTCATAGTACCAGGCGTCGGGGTTGCTGTTGTCCGGCCAGGTAACCATGTCGGGGAGGAAGTGATCCTTGTCCGGCGTGCGGAACAGGACGTTGTTGATGATCTCCATGACCTCGGCGCGGGTGATCTCCGCATTCGGGCGGAACGTGCCGTCCGGCAAGCCGTTGACCAGGCCAAGGGCCGCCGCGCGGTTGATGTACTCGCGCGCCCAGCTGTCGGAGATGTCGGAGAACGCATCGCCCTCGACCTCCGGCGCGTGGAAGAACAGCGCCGCGATCGTGGCGAACTCCGCGCGGGTGATGTGCTCCTGCGGGCCGAATCTGCCGTCCGGGAAGCCGGCGAGGATGCCGGCGTTCGTCAGCGTGGCAACCTGATTGCTGTACCAGCTGTTGGCCTCCACATCCGGGTACGGATACGTGGTGCACCAGACCTGTTCGCGCGCGTCGTCCTGCAGCAGGCGGTAGAAGATCGTGGCGACCTCTGCACGCGTGATGTTGTCGTTCGGGCCGACGTTTCCGTTCGGGTAGCCGACGATGTATGCGTCGTGCTTCTCACGCTCCAGCGGCGGAGGCGGCACTTCGTTGTCCTCGACGGAGAACACGAACGCGATGTGCGCAGCCGCTTCCTGGAACGCGTTGCCCATGGCGGGGTCGACCTCGATGGTCACGTCCAGATCGACCGGGTCAGTCTTGGGGCTGACCTCGGCAATGAAGACGTTGCTCTTGAGGCCCTTGCTCGCGTCGAGCTGGCTGAAGAGCTTCGCGGTCTTGTTGGACGCGAGCACGACGCCGTTTTTCGACACGGTCATGCTGATGTGATCGAGCACATCGTTGTACGTGATGGCGGAGCCTTCCTTGGCGGAGGCGTCGCCGTCGATCTCCGCGCGCAGATAGATCTTTGCGCCCTGCGCGCCGTTTTTGCTGTCGGCCTGCACGCGGATGGTCTGCGTGAGGCTGTCGCCGGGCATGCAGTCGGAGAAGTTCGGGAACAGGTTCGTGTCCGAGCCCTTGCCGGTGTGGGTGAAGGTGAAGTGTGCGTTGGTGCCGTCCGAGCCGTCATAGTACGTGACGGTGGGGATGTTCGCCTCGCCCGTCGCCCAGATGCCCAGTCCGGCGGCCAGTGCGACCACCAGCACGAGGGCGACGATCATGGTAAGCTTTTTGTGTTTCATACCGTTGCCCTCCTTATGGTGTCGTGGTTACCGGAGTCAGCGCGCCGTTGTCGACTTTGACTACCTTCCATGCGCCTTCCACAGCCGTGCTCGGCGCGGCCTGAATGCTCTCGGCCAGCACCGTCACCTCGAGGTGGCAGCCGTCGGGCTTGCCCTCTGTCGGCTCGGTGATGTGCTTGTCCTTCTGCAGCAGGTTATCGGTCGTCATATTCGGTCCGACCGGCGTCTTGTAGTAGTAAATGCCGTCCTGCTCGAACCAGTTGGTAGTATCGTAGCGGACTGTGATGTTCACCGGCTCGGCGGAGACATTGCCGCTCTTATCCACCCAGTTCATGACCAGCTTGACGCGGACATAGGACGTGGCCGTGCCCTCGTTCTTGACGAAGATGCCCGTTTTCTCGTTGCCGCTATCCTCAACATCAACGTGTGTGCCGGACGTGGCAGCCTTGAACGTGTTGGTCACCGGAGCGGTGTTCGCCTTGAGCAGGGCAAAGGTGGTGCCGACTGCCAGCGCGAAGATCAGGCACAGGGAGAGGATGAGCGCGGCTTTTCTCCCGCCTGAACCGTTAAAGATACGTTTCATGTGTCATCCCTCCTGTTCAGTTTGTTTTCTTATGGGCATTGCCGCCGGCCCATGTGTTGATGGCCTTAGCAAGGCTCGTGAGCCAGTTGGTGCCGTTATTTTTGTTTTCGAAGGTCACGGTCGCGGCGCCGTCATGGATGCTGTCGGACTTGAGCTCCTGCGTGGCACCGCCTACCGGCGTGTATTTCCATGACCAGCTCGTGTCCTCGGTGATGGTGTAATCGCCAACCGGGAGGTTCTTGATTACCTGCTCGTTTGCGCCGGTGATCACGACCTGCATATTCACGCCCTCACCTTTGACGCGGAACACGAAGGTCTGGTTCAGGTCGATGTTCTTACCAGTCTTCTTGATCGTCAGGTCGAACACATCGCGCTCAAACTTTGCGTAGTAAGTAGCTGCTCCGTAGCCGTCCTGGTCGCCGTATTTCACGCTCTGCTGCGGCGTGAGCTTGTTGTCGGCGTCAACCCAGCTGTCATCCACTTGGTGCTTGCAGTCGGAATCCGTGTACCAGCCGACGAACTTGTAGCCTTCATTTGCAGTGGGCGTCGAGCCCTGCACCGTGCCGCTCAGCACCTTCACATTGCTGTCCTGCACGTTGTCCAGTGTGCCGAAGCCAACGGCCACATACTTGATATCGACCGTCTGCTCCTGATAATAGAACGTCTTGACGTTCTTATTGGCCACGTTATCCGGATCCTCAATGGCGATGTTGATCGCCTGATTTTCCGCGCTCACCAGCGTATAGCCGGGAATGGTCTCCGCCTTCTGCGTCACCTGTGCCTGATAACGGGCTTTGCCGGTAACGGGGTCCCGAAGCACCGTATTCGTTCCCTGCTCAAGGAACCGGAACTCATAGGGATACGCAATACGGTCGTAGTACAGGTTCAGGACGAGACCGCTTGCCGTCAGCTCACCGGAAGCCTTCGCGGGGTATCCGACAACCGGGTGATCCGGTTTTGCATTGTACGTAAATCCTGCGATCGTCAGCGACGCCTCAGAATAGGTTTGGCCGATCTCGCCATTCAGGTTCGTGCTGCTCTGGTACTCCGTATAACCGTCGCCAGCGATGTTCTGCGTCCAGTGGATGATCTGAACCGGCGCATGTGTATCGTCCTTGACGTACCAGAAGATAATCTCGTTGTTCTCGGCTGCCAGCACCAGACGCTTCTGGTATGCGTCGGGTGCGTAGCCAGAAATCTGCTTGAATGTCTCCGTCACGACGGCATCTCGCGTCTTCACGGTTTTCGGATTTGCAAGCTGTGTTTCTGTGCCCTTCTCCAGATACTTGACGGTGTACTCCACTTCGGCTTTCGGCACATAGACAAAGGTGTATTCGTTCTGCGTGGGATCTTTAATGTCCATGGTGATGGAGTGGCTGGACGTCGTCGGGAAGTAGCCGGACTGATAGTCTTTGTTCAGCTGGTCGCCGGTCTTGGCCTCAAAGGTCTTGGTAGAGCCGGCCAGTGCACTGCCCGTGGTGTCATCCGCGATATAAGTAAGCGTGCCATCCTCATTCTGCACGGCATACTTAATCGTGTACTTCATCAGCGTGTTTGCGCTCCACTTGGCGTAGAGGTTGAGATCCTTTGTCACCGGCATGGAGAAGTCAAACGCGTGCTCCGTGCCGTCAGCGTCCTTGTAGAACCAGCCGACGAAGGTATAGGGGGCATTGATGGGAGTCCCCGGATTCGTGGCCAGTTCGCGGTGATTCACCGTCTGCACATTGCTGTTGGTGCCGCCCACATTGACAGGCTCCGTCTCAGCGTCCGTCAGCCATGTCTTGACCGTGTGGGTAACAGGCGCCCACTTGGCATAGAGAACAACTTTTGCCGCAGGCATTTTTGCAGTCCAATCCACAGGATGCGTGCAGCCGGGGTCAGTATACCAACCACCGAAGGTATAGGCCCCCAACTCCAGCGTGCTGGGATAGGCTGGCTCGTAGTTGTTCTCGTGGTTCACAGATTTAGAGAGTGTCTGTTCATAGGGGAGGCTCTCCGTTACCTCTTTGCCATATTGATCATTATAGACGAGTTTATAGCTGTTGCGGGTATAATAGAACTTCGCGCCGTTGTAGTCGCTTCCATTTGTTGTGCTGATGTTCGCATTGCATGTGAAGCCTTCCAGATCGTAGCGCTCCTCATCCGTAACCGTCAACCCGCCTCCACCGAACCAGTCGCTCTCATATGCCGCGGTATCTGTATGGTGCTTCTTGTAGGTTCTTCCACTTACCGTAGTTCCGGATTCGCCCGGCAACGACTCAACATAATATGTTGCTGTAGCCGTAGAGCTACCAGTCTGCCGCCCGTAGAAAGTCTTTCCGCCCAGCGGCATAACTGCGAGATACGACTGAGCTGTCGTTCCTCCGTTACTGACATACCATCCACCGCCAGGCCACTTGTCGCCGATAAATGCTCCGTATTTAGCCTCGATAACCAAATCGGAGTAGCATCTGCTATCATGGGTGTGCTCGTAACCAACAGGGCACTTACCTGTATTGCAGCCGCCCAAAATACCATACCCGTGAATATGCAAGCTTGTCATTGTGCAGCACTGATCGTGACTATGTTCATGCTCCACTTTTCCGCAAGTAAGCTCGCCTTTCGGGAACGTCACCGTGTACACATTTCGGTCATAGTACACATTGACGACGGTACTGCCATCGCCCTTGATGGTGACATTCTTGTCTGTTTTCTCGTTGTTATAGGTAAAGCCCTGATAACTCTTATCGTTTGAGCCATTGACTGTGGTGCCAACAGTTCCGGTCTTATCAACCTTTTCCACGTAGCTGTAACCATCGTCATTGGCGTTTTCCTGCCAGTACTGGACAACGTACTTTGCATTGCCGACAGTCCACTTTGCAGTGTAGGTTCCACCATCGACCGGCATTGTCGCCGGAAGTTTCGGATTCCAGCCATTGAACGAGTAGCCCGGCTTGGTGGGCGTGCCGACATTGATCGGTGCGCCGTAGCGGGCATAGATGGGCTCGACACCGTAGCCGCCGTCGAGGTCGAAGTTCATGAGGTAGTAGTAGCGGTCGTAGTAAATTTCGACCTCTGTGCTGCCATCGGCCGCGATTTGGGTCGTGGTATCATAGAGCAGGGAGTAGAAACCGGAATAATTAGTATCCGTTTTTGTATTTTTTGCAAGCCCATCGCCAACCGGACTCTCTGTGAAGCCCTGCTTCGTCTCCGTCTCAAAGAGCGTGTAGTTGTCATCATCGACGTTCTGCTGGTAGTGCTTGACGGTGAACTCCACCTCAGCAGGCTGATAAGTAACGGTGTAGGTCTTGGCCTCGGAGGTATTCACATGAACCACCGTTTCGCTGGGCGTATAGCCAACCACCACAGGGCTCTGAATGTCCTGCGTATAAGTGCTGCTGGTGGCGACTGTGGCGCTCCAGGAGGGCGCCGCCTGCTTGCCATCTGCAAACTTATACTCGATGATGATCGTGTACGTGCCATATGCATCGTTCGCGGCCGCGGCGACTTTGGCCGGGCTGCGGAGCACCGGGGCGACTGCAGCGTCAGCGGAGGCGGGCGTGTCCACAGCGGTGGCGGCTGTGACCTCGACCGTGACAGCATCGCTGAACGTGGCCTCGCCGGTCTCGGCGCTGGTCAGTCTGCAGCGGATCTGAACCGTGTTTTTCTCGCTCAGGGCGCTGGCCACCATGGGGTAGCTCAGCTCGAGCGTCTGCGTGTCCGAGCCGAGGATGTTGGCCCAGACGTTCTTCGCCGCCCGGATCTGCCACTGGTAGGCATCGTTCTCGGCGGCGGACTGTGCCTGTGCCGTCAGGCTGATCTTCTGGTTCACCGGGAGGTCAACACGCTTGACGGCCTCGCCGCCGCTGTCGCAAACGGTCAGGCTGTTCGTCACGCCCGCGCCGAGGAACAGGCACATGCTCAGCAGCATGGCCGCGCAGAGGACGAGCGAGAGAATGCGTTTTTTCATGTTTTCGTCCTCCTTTCTCAGGCTGTCGGGATCGGATCGATCTGCGTGCTCGAAGTGCTCGCCTCGACCGTTCCGACGTGCTTCCACACGTCAATGGGGCCGTACTTGTCCAGGTTCGCCGTCTGGACGGCCTCGGCCGTGACGTAGATATGCACCGTGGTGTTCTGATATTCATTGCCCATGTCCTTGCTGAACGTGACGTGGTTGAAGAGCTTCGACGTGGCGGCCTTCGGATCGACCGTACCATTATAATAATAGTATCCGTCCGCGCCGGGGGTCCAGTCAGTGTCGTTCAGGTCGAGCGTGAGCAGGCTCCTGTCCGTGAGCGGGACAAGCTCGCCATTCGCGGCGACCACCTCAGGCGTGATCTTCACGCGGGTGTAAAACGCGCCGGAGCCGACGTTCTCCACATAAACCACTTTGTCCACGACGCTGCCGGGCACGGCGCTCACCGTCGTAAACGGTTGGCCGGTGCCGTCCTCGTCGTGCAGTGCAAGCTTGACGGAGCCCATCGTGATGACGTTATCCGCCCGGCCGACGGCCGAGAAATACGCCCACGTGCCGACCGCAAGCAGCGCCACCACCAGGACGAGCACCGCCGCGATGGTCCACTTCTTCTTCATGCACAAACCACCTTTCTCCTCAAAGGAATGTCCAAAAAAAGTGCTGAGATTCTCCGCGCCCGGGAGGGCGCGCGCAGGAAATTTTGTGGGATCTCCATTTCTGTCTGCGCGCGGACGGCGGCAGCTCCGCCGCCCGCGCCCGGACGGAACCGGGGATAAAGGGCCGAAAGGGGCCGGGGAAGCTTTGGCCCGGCCGGCGTCTGCGCCGGACGGAGGCCAGCCCCTTTCGGGCCCGTAGGCTCCGAGTGGGGCGGCGCGGCGCGCCGCCCCATCGGGGTTGCCGGGGAATTACTTGTCAAACGCGGCAAAGGCAGCGTCCCAAGTGTTGAAGCCGTCCGCCTGAATGGCTTCTGCAACAACATTGATGTTGAAGTTGAAGCTGTCCACAACAGTCTCACCAGGGATGGTGACCTGCGTAAAGACAGGCGTTGCAGCATTCGGGGCAAGCTTGTCCGCATACTTCATGACGAAAGTAAACGTGCCGTCTTCGCCCATGATGACATTGCCGGTGTAGCTCCAGCCAGCACCGAGCTTGAAGACCTTCGCCAGCTTCTCGCCGGTCGCATCATTCGCGGCTTCGATCAGGCCAAGCTGATTGAGCTGCTCCATGTTCGCCTTGACAACGATCTTTGCGCGGATCCATGCGTCGTTCGAGCCGACGTTGGTCACGGTCGGGTCCTTGTCCACGACCAAGCCGGGGTAGACGTTGTAGGTGTTCTCCGTCACACGGCTGCTGCCGGTCGGAGCGTCCGGATTCGCGTTCTTCTCATCGAGCGTGATCGCGACGTTGCCCATGGTGAAGGTGTTGTCCGCGGTCTTCGTATCGGTGAAGTACGCGAGGGTGCCGCCGACGACGAGCGCCGCGACGAGCATGACTGCAATGGCAGCCACAAGAATCGTTTTCTTCTTCATATGTAGGTGTCTCCTTTTCCTATTTTCGCGTGATGGTCACACGGGAAAAAGCGAAGGGTGATTAGGCAGTAATGCCAGTATCCGTCGCAAACGAAGCGTTCCAAGCCGCAGCAGCGCTGCTGAAGCCGCCAGCCTGCACAAGATAAGCATTGAAGACAATGGTGCCCTGACTGCCGGAGCCAATGTTGTTATCAACCGTGACCGTATTGTTTGCCAGGATGTTGGCGTCCGCAACATCACCGTTGAGAATATTCTGATTGGCAGTCTTGTAAACAAGAAGAGTCTTCGTTCCGTTCACCTTCAGGGTGTCCCACTTGGCATCGTAAGAAACCGACAGGCCATTAGCCAGGTTGTTGTCAACAACAACAAACAGATACGCATCTGCCTTCAGGCCAGTAACAGCAACCGTCGGATCCTTCGGCAGATCCACGCCCGGCATAACAGCATCATATTGGTTACCACCATTAGCATAATTGGTCTCGCTCAGCACATATTTGCCAGCACTTGTGTTGCTCTTAGCGGTATCAATCGCATGCTCTTTCAGCGTGAGGCCCCCATCATTGTCCAGGACCTTGCCGACCGTAAAGGTGTTCGTAACAGCAGTGGTGCTCGTTTTCAGGTACGCCCAAGTCGCGCCGACAGCCAGTGCCACGACGAGCACGAGCGCGATGGCGATCGTCAGAGTTTTCTTCTTCATGTAATGTTTTCCTCCCTTAAATTTTGTTCAAAGCTTCCCATGTCCAGCAGCACCGTGCCGGGCGCTGCCAGCAATCACTAAATTAATGCACGAACAGGCAAAAATATTGCACGGAACCTTTATTTTTCCATATTTTCGCCGGAATTTTTGGCATCCGGGGCATCGCCGGGCTTGTCCGCCTGTGCACGGCGGGCAGCGTCGCGCGCGTCCGCCTCCGACGCTTTGCGCAGCACATCCGGCAGGAACGTCAGGATGATGAGCACGAGCGCGAGCGCGATGGCCAGATACATGCCGGGCGGGTTCGAGACCCAGTACGAGACATAACCCAGGTACGGGATGGTGAACACCGGGCGGCCGATGAGGTTCTTGAAATAGACGGGTGCGCCGTCGGGCGCATCGTTTGCGTCTCCCTTCGTATAAAAGTGCTGATTTTCCGCATCAATGGAGACGACGCGGTGCGTGACGACATCGAGATCCTCATTGACCACGAACGTGATCGGATCGCCGACCTGCACGTCCTCGGGCGCGCAGGGCTTGACATAGATGAGCGAGCCGGTGTGATAAGTCGGTTCCATGCTGCCGGACAGGACGCACATCGGCCGGAGGCCGACCAGCCGGACCCCCACCAGAAGCAGCGCCAGAACGACAACCAGGATCACCAGCACGGTGGTGACAGCGTTCCACACCTTCTGAACTCTCTTTGACATCTGTGACCTTCCTTTCCGCTCCGCTGCATTCCCCCCCTTCGCGGAGACGCCGGTCCGTGCCCGGAAACCGGAACGATCATAGCACACGACAGACGCAAAACGCGTCGAAACCGTGCGCGAAAGATTCACGCAGTTTCCCAAAGTATACCACATTCTCCACAAATGTGGAAGGAGAATTGTTCACAATTTCCCGGGTTTGATTTTGGCAATAACAGACAAGAGGCTGCAAAATATGCCGAAAAACGTGCAAATTCTGCTGCGCCGCGGAGCGCTTGTTTTTGGTAATTTCTATTGTACTTTGCGGGCGCGGATGCGTCAAGGGGAAAAGGCCGGATGCATCCGGTCTTTTACATTCATTCAATTCGAGACGGGCGGGCCCCCTCGAGCGCCCCTGCCGAGGCGCCACATTCTTACCTTTTCTTAAATATGACACATGGCGACTTGTTTTTGCGTGAAAAACATGATAGGATAAGGCGATTATGGACATTTATCGGAAAGGAGCTGGCAAGCATGGAAACCAACGTGCTCGACTGGCTGGAAACCACCGCCGCAGCCTGTCCGGACAAGCCCGCTTTTCTCGATGAGGACAGCGCGGTGACGTTTGCCGACGTGCGGCGCGAGGCGCGCATCATCGGCACGGCGGCGGCAAAGTTCCGCGCCGGGCAGAAAAAACCCATCGCCGTCATGAGCGGGCGCAACGCGCACACGCCGGCGGTGTTTCTCGGCGCGGTGTACGCCGGGTGCTGCTACGCCCCGATGGACGGGACGATGCCCGTACACCGGCTCAACTCTATTTTAAATACGCTCGACACCGACCTGATGATCGAGGACCTGAAGGCGCTGAAGCGGGGCGAGACGATCCACTGCCCCGTGTACGACTACGCCATCCACAACCGTACCGACGAGACGGTGGAGATCAAGCCCACCAAGGTGGTCATCGTGGAGGGTATCCTGATCTTCCAGAACAAGGCGCTGCGGGATCTGCTGGACATCAAGATCTTCGTGGAGACAGACGCGGACGTGCGCATCCTGCGCCGCGCCCTGCGGGACGTGGAGGAGCGCGGCCGCTCGCTGGAATCTGTGGTGAACCAGTACCTGACCACGGTGAAGCCCATGCACGAGCAGTTTGTAGAGCCCACGCGGAAGTTTGCAGACATCATCGTGCTGGAGGGCGGACACAACCTGGTGGCGCTGGATATGATCATGCAGCGCATCGCCGGACATATCAAGGAGAACTGACATGGCAAAGGTCCTACGGCGTATATTGGCTGTCCTCTGCCTGCTGGCGGCGGTGTTCTTCCTGCTGCCGCTGGGCATAGGTATCCTGCACTTCGGCATGGTCTGGCCGGCGGCGCTGCTATTGCTGTGCGCCGCGTGGCTCACATGGCCGGACTTCTTCCGCCGCTTGCTGCGGCCAAAATGGCTTCGCGCGCTGGCGGGCTGTGTGATCGCCGTGTGTATGACGGCCATTCTGGCAACGCTGGGTAAAATGGCCATGGCCGCCGCGGACCGGCCCGCCGACGGACAGGACTGCACCGTGGTGGTGCTGGGCTGCCAGG
>OHEF01000769.1_pt1 | contig 11511 bp, 8 predicted proteins | sample 1567171 | NCBI WGS metagenome assembly OHEF01 (sample SAMEA3879576, study PRJEB24766) | human gut metagenome | biome: human-associated habitat; feature: feces | place: USA | collected 1985/1987
CAGCGGATGGAAGAATTGATTTCAGAGAGCTTGTAAAGGATCTGGCAGCAGTATTTAAGACAAGAATTGAACTTCGTCAGATTGGTGTAAGAGATGAAACTAAGATATTAGGCGGAATTGGTTCTTGTGGAAGACCATTGTGCTGTGCAACATATATGCCAGAGTTCATACCAGTGTCAATTAAGATGGCAAAGGAACAGAATTTATCGCTTAATCCATCAAAGATATCGGGTGTGTGTGGAAGACTTATGTGCTGTCTTAAGAATGAGCAGGAAACTTACGAGGAGCTTAACAGCAACCTTCCTAATGTGGGAGATTATGTTACTACACCTGAGAAGTTAAAGGGTGAGGTATCAAGCGTTAATGTGTTAAGACAGCTTGTTAAGGTAATTGTCACACTTGATGGAGATGAGAAAGAGATAAGAGAGTATCCTGTTGCTGAGCTTAGATTTAAGCCTAAGAGAAGAAACGACAGAATGAATATAGATGATAAAGAGTTAAAAGAACTCGAAGAGCTTGAGAAAAAGGAAGGAAAAGCCCATATTAATGATGACTGATGCTAAGATTAATGCAGGTATTAATGCCAATGAGAGAATTGATGACTTATGCAGGGATAATCTCAGACTAATCCAGAATACAGATGTGTTCTGTTTTGGAATGGATGCTGTGTTGTTGTCTACATTTGCGAAGGCCGGAAAGAACCAGAAGGTGCTTGATATGGGTACTGGAAATGGTGTAATACCAATTCTTATGCAGGCGAAAAATCCAGGCAGTATGTATACAGGCTTGGAAATTCAGGATATCAGTTATGACCTTGCTGTCAGAAATGTTGAACTTAATAGTCTGTCAGACAAGGTTAATATTGTAAAAGGTGATATTAAAGAAGCTTCACATATTTTAGGTGGGGCTTCTTTTAATGTGGTTACAAGCAATCCACCATATATGAATGAAAATCACGGAATTGTTAATCCTGAGAGTGCCAAGGCAATCGCAAGACACGAGCTTCTATGCAGTCTTGAGGACGTTGTAAGGGAAGCTTCAAAGTGCCTTAAGGTTAAGGGACATATGTATATGGTTCACAGACCATCAAGACTTGTAGATATATTTACTTCTATGAAGAATAACCACCTTGAGCCAAAGCGTATAAGGCTTGTGTATCCGCATATAGATAAGCCAGCTAATATGGTGCTTATAGAGGCGGTAAAGGGCGGACGTTCACAGCTTATAGTGGAAGAACCACTTATTGTATACAATAGCGATGGAAGTTACACGGAAGAACTTTTAAAAATGTACAATTAGTATGAATTTAAGAGAGGAGCAGTATGGAAGATAATATTACAGATATTGATTATGATAGTGTGCAGGCACTTGAAGAATTTAATGGCTCTCATAATAATAGCGGAGTTGGGCAGTTATATTTGTGTGCAACTCCGATTGGTAATCTTGAGGATATTACGTTCAGGGTGTTAAGGATATTAAAGGAAGTTGATATTATTGCGGCGGAGGATACGAGAAACAGCATAAAGCTGCTTAATCATTTTGAGATTAATACGCCGATGACAAGCTATCATGAATATAACAAGTATGATAAGGCAAAGGTGCTTGTTGAGAAGATGCTTAAAGGAATGTCAGTCGCTGTAATAACTGATGCTGGAACACCTGGAATATCTGACCCGGGAGAGGAGCTTGTAAGGCAGGCACTTGCATCAGGAATTAAGGTATCATCAGTTCCTGGTGCGGCAGCGTGTATAACGGCACTTACAATGTCGGGACAGGCAACAAGACGTTTTGCATTTGAAGCATTTCTTCCGGCGGACAAGAATGAGCGTAAAGACATATTAAAAGAGCTTGAAGATGAAACAAGAACAATGATTATATACGAAGCTCCACACAGGCTTTTAAAGACACTTAAAGAGCTTTCTGAGGTGTTAGGAGGAAGCAGGGCAGTTACTATATGCAAGGAACTTACCAAACGATATGAGAATAGTATGGTTACAACGCTTGCAGAGGCGTGCAGTTATTATGAGAATAACCAGCCAAGGGGCGAGTATGTTCTTGTAATTGCTGGAAAAGACAGAAATGAGCTTAAAGAGGAAGCACAGGCACAGTGGCTTACTATGTCTGAGCAGGAACACGTTGATATGTATATAGCACAGGGACTTGATAAAAAAGAGGCTATGAAGGCAGCAGCCAGGGACAGGGGCGTATCTAAGAGGGATATATATAATAAGCTTCTGGGAAATTAGTTCTTAAAAGAAAAAATGTTACACAAATGTTAAAAACTTATATAAAAGAGTGATTAAAAGAGAGTCTTAGCTAAAATAAATTTAAGAGTAAATTTTAAAATTATAGGTGGAGTGGTACAAATCCCCTTCTTTGTCAGATAATATTTCTGGTAAGGAAGGGGATTTCTTATCTTCTAATCTTCTATTGTATGTTCATTGATAATTGCCTTAATGGCCTTATAAAGGTAAGGCTTGAGCCTGTCAATATCAGCTGGTTCTTTGTAAAGGATTGAGCTGTAGCATGTTGAGCTTATAAGCTCGACAATCATAAACAGCATAATCTCGGGCTCGTTGAGGTTAAGACCAGAGTCTTCAAGCATTTCATAGTAGATATCTTTAAAATTAATGTCGTCATCAGCGACATTGGTTGTAAGAGCCTCTTTAAATATTCCCCACGACAGGTTCTTTGATATAAATGTAAGAAGTGTCTGGTTGGTGTTAAGCACATTAATTATGTGGTCAGCAATAAATATAATCTCCTCAGTAAATGTAATTGTAAACGAATGGTCATTAATCTGCTGTTCTTTTATATGAAGCTCTAATGCACTCACTGCATTTTTAAAGAGCTTGCTTGCCTCGTGAGAAACGAGCTTATTTCTTATATCATATTTATCTTTGAAATACAGATAAAAAGTTCCCTTGGCAATTCCAGCTTTCTGTGAAATCTCGGCAATTGATGTCTTGGAAACACCCTGCGTTGTAAAGAGCTTAAAAGCTGTATCTAAGAGGGAAGTCCTTTTCTGTTGTTTGTTGTTCTCAAGTTTTCCCATAAAATCTCCAATCTAATGCAGGCATAATATTAGTTGTTCTGTCAATTAATATTCTACCATGTTGAAAATAAAAAATCTATAAAAAAATGACTTTTAGTCATTTTGAGTATTGACTATCGGTCATTTTGTGCTAGAATAACACTTGCAAAGAAAATGACCAAAAGTCATATTTGAGAGATCACGGTCATATGTATTGAATTGATAATAAATGTAATTAATTAAGAGAGTTATTAATTATTGAGAGGTTATCAGTCCAATCAAAGTAAAATTACGTCGCAGACGTAGAAATGAGGCGAGTTATGGAAAAGTTTGGAAAAGTAATTGTTAAACTCAGAATTCCAATTCTTATTCTGAGTTTCCTGCTTCTTATTCCATCTGCAATCGGATACTTTAATACAAGAGTTAATTACGATATTCTGTATTATCTTCCGAATGAGATAGAGACTATGCAGGGTCAGGACATTCTTATGGATGACTTCAATAAGGGTGCATACGCGATGGTCGTTGTCCAGAATATGGATACGAAGTCTACTGACAGACTTATTAAGAAGGTAGAGAATGTAGACCACGTTGCACAGGTTATTTCTTACACAGGAATAGTTGGTGAAGATGTTCCATCTGAGATTGTTCCATCAAAATTCAGAAAGTATTTCGAGAATGACAGCACAGATACAACTTTATTTGCAATATTCTTCGATAATACAACTTCAAGTGATGATACTATGAATGCTATCATACAGATAAGAGAGCAGACAGAGGGTCAGGCCTTTATAAGTGGTATGTCAGCAGTAGTTACGGATACTAAGAATCTTTCGGAGAAAGAGACACCACTTTATGTACTTATAGCAGTAGTTCTTGTATGTATCGTGCTTGCTATATTTATGGATTCATTTCTTGTACCAGTATTCTTTATGATAAGTATAGGAATGGCAATTGTATACAACCTGGGTTCTAACATTTTATTAGGTGAGGTTTCATATATAACTAAAGCTCTTGCGGCTGTACTTCAGTTAGGTGTTACACTGGATTATTCAATCTTCTTATGGCACAGCTACAAGGAAATGAAGGAAATATATCCGGATGACCACAAGGAAGCGATGGCAGTTGCCATTAGTAATACACTTACATCCGTAGTTGGTTCTTCTATAACAACAGTTGCAGGTTTCATTGCACTTTGCTTTATGAGCTTCACACTTGGTCTTGACCTTGGTATCGTTATGGCAAAGGGTGTTGTATTCGGTGTTATCGGTTGTGTAACAATCCTTCCATCATTGATACTTACATTTGACAGGGCATTAGAGAAGACAATGCATCGTGAGATTATGCCAAACTTCGATAAGCTTGCTACATTTATAGTAAACCACTCATGGATATTTGTAATTGTCTTTGTTGTATTATTAGGACCTGCTATATATGGACAGAATCATACATCAGTATATTATGATTTGTCTGATACACTTCCAGATGACCTTGCCTGCTCACAGGCTAATAAGAAGCTGGAAGAAAACTTTGATATGAATTCAATCTATATGATACTTGCTGACTCTAGTATGTCTACAGATACAGCTAACGAAATGCTTGATAAGTTAGGTGATGTAGACGGTGTACAGTTCGCACTCGGACTTGACACAGCACTTAAGTCTGGTATTCCACAGGAATTCTTACCGGCTAAGACAGTATCAGAGCTTAAGGGTGAAGATTATCAGATAATGATGATTGCTACAGATTACAAAATAGCATCAGATGAAATTAACAATCAGATTAGTAAGGTGAATGATATTGTAAAGTCTTACGATTCTAAGGCAATGGTAGTTGGTGAAGCTCCTTGTACCAAGGATCTTATCACTATAACAGATAAGGACTTTAAGACAGTCAGTGCGGTATCAATAGTAGCTATATTTGTTATTATCCTGTTCGTACTTAAATCAATATCGCTTCCAATTATACTTGTTTCAGCAATCGAATTTGCTATATTTGTTAATATGGGTATTCCATATTTTACGCATACACAGATACCATTTATTGCATCAGTAGTTATCGGTACTATCCAGCTTGGTGCAACAGTCGATTATGCTATTCTTATGACAACAAGATATAAGAAGGAAAGAAGCCAGGGATACGCTAAGAAGGAAGCAATCCAGATAGCTCTTTCAACATCAATACCATCAATTATTGTTAGTGCGCTTGGTTTCTTTGCCGCAACATTTGGTGTTGGATGTATAGCTTCAGTTGATATGATTGGTTCGCTTTGTACACTTATGGCGCGTGGTGCAATTATAAGTATGTTCGTAGTTATCTTCATACTTCCATCATTGTTTGTATTATGTGATAAGCTCATTATCAATACAAGTATAGGATTTAAGCCTAAGAAGAATCAGGATATGTAATCAGAAAGATGTATGAACGGGTCAAAGGTGTATATGCCGTAACAGATATAAGAATATATCAGGAAGTAAGAAAATGGAGGAATAGTTATGGTTAAGAAGACTTTATTTAAATATAGTTCAGTATTATTAAGTGTTGTTCTTATTGCTTCAACACTTACAGGCTGTGGCACTAGCACAGCATATAATCAGACAGGCAGTGAGGTTGCAATAAGCAGTGAGGCTGCTTCTAATACAGAGAATATTATAACAAATGCTATTAAGAACGAGCTTTCAATATCAAATACAAGTACATTAAAGACAAATACAAGAGACGAGATGGTATATGTATTTGATAAGGCAGACGGAACTCAGGATCACGTTCTTGTAACAGAAAAGGTTACTGATTCTAAGGGCGAAACAACAACTAACCAGAGCACATCTGATAAGACTGCTCCTGTTTCAATAAAGGTTACTTACAAGTTAAATGGTGTTGAAACTAAGCCAGAAGATATGATTGGCAAGAGTGGTAAGGTTACTATCAGATATGACTATACTAACAATGAGAAGAAGAATATAACAGTTAATGGAAAGTCACAGATAGCTTATGTTCCATTTACTATGATTACAGGAACACTTCTTCCAACAGATAAGTTCAGTAATGTAGAAGTTACTAACGGCAAGGTAAGCAAGGTTGGCGATAATATCATTGCACTTGGTATGGCTATGCCAGGCTTAAAGGATACTTTAAACCTTAAGTTTGATGGTGAAAGCCTTGATATGGATATTCCAGAATACTTTGAAATATCAGCAGATGTAGAGGATTTCGAGCTTGATATGTCTATGTCAGTTGCTACAACAAGCACACTTAATGATATAGATACAGATGATTTCTCACTTGCTAAGCTTGAAGATAAGATGAATGAGCTTCAGTCAGCAGCTGACCAGCTTACAGATGGAACAGTTACTCTCCAGAATGGTACACAGACACTTTCTGACAGTATTCCAGCACTTACAGATGGCGTGAACCAGTTAAATGATGGTGCAAGCCAGCTTAAAGATGGTATCTATGCTTATACAGATGGTGCTACAGCTCTGGCAGCAGGTGCAGGACAGCTTAAGGATGGTATCAGTGCATACACAGCAGGAGCTAACCAGCTTGGTGCAGGTTCAGGACAGTTACAGTCAGGTTTAAAGACTTATACTGATGGTGTAGGAGCACTTAATGCAGGTTCAGGCACATTACAGAGTGGTCTTTCAACATATACAGGCGGTGTTGCCAGTGCGGCAGCAGGTGCAGTTTCATTACAGACAGGTTTAAAGGCTTATACAGATGGTGTTGCTAGTGCAGAGGCAGGAGCTTCACAATTAAATGAAGGAATAAAGAGCATTAAGACAGCACTTATTGGAAATGTTGTTAAGGAACTTGCAGCTAATTCAACAGCTTATAAGATGAATTCTGTAGCAGACTCAACAGGAAAGACTGTTATGGAGCAGGCAGCTGATTTACAGAAATTAGGAACAGCATTAGGTCTTAGTGATGTAACTATAGCAACAGACCTTAGTGATCTGGGTAAGAAGAGCAGTAGTGAGGCAGCAACAGATATATCAGCTTATTTTGTAAAGTATCTTACAGCTTATACAACTAATATAATAACAGAGACATATACAGAAGCTGTGACAAGCGGTAAGCCATATACTCCACAGGTATCACAGGCTGGTTCAAAGGATTATGTATATGCTAACCAGTTAGGACTTCTTATTAAAGCCGCTGGTAATATAGGTGCTTCAAGTGCATTAGATGCAGTTGTCAGCAATCTTAGCAATAATGAAACAATTAATGCAGCATTAAAGCAGCTTACAGATGGAAGCCAGTCATTAACAGACGGACTTGGTGAACTTGTTAAGAATAACGATACACTTAACGCAGGTGCATCACAGCTTAATGCAGGACTTGCACAGCTTAGTGGTAACAATGATACACTTAATGGTGGTATAGCACAGATAAGCGCAGGACTTGCACAGCTTAATGGTAACAATGATACACTTAACGGTGGTATTGAACAGATTGCAGGCGGTTTGGGCACACTTAATTCTAACAATGAAGCTTTAAGAAGTGGTTCTACACAGCTTGCTGATGGAACATCAACACTTAAGTCATCTTCTGTAACTTTAGCAGATGGTGTAACACAGCTTAATGATGGTGCTATAACACTTAAAGATGGTATGGCAGAATTCAATGAGACAGGTATTAAAGCTATTACAAGTCTTGTTGGTGATGATGCTGATACAGCAGTAGATACAATCAAGGAAGTAATCAAGCTTGGTCAGAATTACAACACATTCCTTGGTAAGTCAGATGGTAAGGATAATTCAGTAACGTTTATATATAAGACAGCTGAATTAACTAAATAAGCTTACTTTTCCAAAACTCTCATATATAAATTATGCCGGCCCGGTCGGCGGAAAGATTAATAATCTTTCAAAAAACCCCACAGAAATTCATATCTGTGGGGTTTTTGCTATGCAGGCAGTGCGTTAAAAGTTACGCAGCTGCGACAGTATAGTTATATGTTAATATAATTCCATAATCATTTTGAATGTTATGATATGCTTTTAAAATAATCTTCAAGTCTTGTAAATGTCTTAATAAGTACGGCGGCTTCATCTTCGCTTAAATCGTCAGTTATATGTTTAATCATATCCTGATGAAATCTCATATGGTGAGTGTATGCCGCATTACCCTTTGGTGTGAGGGAAGCATATACGACACGGCGGTCTTCTTCACTTCTTGTCCTTATTACATATCCCTTTTTAACAAGTCCGTTAATGCCGACTGTAAGAGTTCCCATAGTCACGCCTAAGGCCTTGGATATTGTTCCCATAGTGCGTGGCTCTTTAATTCCGATAGCTTCAATTATGTGCATATCAGTAACTGTGATGTCAGAAAATTCATCTGTAATTAAAGCCTTTTCTTCAATGTTCATTATATCATTGAATAAAGTTACTAAAATAGAGTTCAATGATTCGTAAATGTCCATAGGTATTACTTTCCTCGCTTCAAAATATTTTTAATTATACAATGAAATGGTGTGTTAATGCAACAAAATACTGCGGTATTTGTGAGTTAATGCGTTAAATACAATTTGCAATTTTATAGGATAAGTAGTATCATTAAATGGAGTATTATTTTGACAATATAGAGCAATAAAAGTACAGATTATTGCCATAAAATATTACTTAATATCAGGTTAAAAGTTTAATGATAGATGGAGGCACGTATGAAGTTCATAGCAATTGGCGAATTGATGTTAAGATTGTCACCACCTAACTATGAGAAGATAGTTACAACCCACAATTTCATAGTTAACTATGGTGGAGCAGAAGCCAACGTAGCAGTTTCACTCGCTAACCTTGGTGTAGATTCAACATTTTTTACAGTATTACCTAACACAGACCTTGGTAAGTCTTGTATCAACTACCTTAAGGCTAATGATGTACACACTAAGCACATTATCAAGTCTGACGGAAGAATGGGACTTTATTACCTTGAAGAAGGTGTTTCAGTAAGACCTTCACAGGTAATATATGATAGAGGAAGCTCAGCATTTGCTGAATATGATTATAAGGATGTAGATTTTGAGAACATCTTAAAGGATTATGACTGGTTACATTTAAGTGGCATCACACCAGCTCTTTCATATAACTGCCGTCGTCTTATAGATAAGGCTATCAAGGCAGCTAAGAAGCTTGGACTTACGGTAAGCTTTGATCCTAATTTCAGAAGTACATTATGGTCTTTTGAAACAGCAAGGGATGTACTCAGCAGATATCTTCCATATGTAGATGTACTTATAGGTATTGAGCCTATCCATGTATACAATGCAGATGGTACAGATGTTAAGGACGGCCTTACTATGGATCCATCATTTGAGGATATGGACAGAGTATTCAAGGCTATTGATGAGCAGTACCATATGAAAGCAATTGCAAGAACAGTACGTTATGTTCATTCAGGAAGTAATAACTCTCTTAAGGCTTTCTACTATGCTGACGGAAAGACTTACGAAAGCAAGACACTCAATTTTGAGATTGTTGACCGTGTTGGTGGTGGAGATGCATTCTCTTCTGGTCTTATCTATGCTCTTATGCAGAATGACTGGAAGCACGAAGATATCGTCAATTTCGCAGTAGCTTCTTCAGTAATGAAGCACGCTATCCGCGGCGATACTAACATCACAAGCGTTGACCAGATTAAGCGACTTATGAATAATGCTTCATTTGATGTGCAGAGATAATAAGCGTAGGTCATACAGAAGGAAGGTCTAAGGAAAATCAGTACTTGAATAATGATTTTCCCTAGACCTTCTTCATATGAGATTAATAACAGATAGATTATGGTTAATATACCGGAGGATATATGAAAAAAATAAAAGAACTTATGCCGGAGGCATATGATTTTAATGGAAAGCTTTCATTAAAACAGGCGATACCACTTGGACTTCAGCACGTTATGGCAATGTTTGTAGGAAATCTTACACCATTGCTTATTATTACAGGAGCCTGTGGTATTGGAGCAGGAAGTGAGTATGCTTCTATTCAGGTTGCACTTTTACAGAATGCTATGATTATAGCTGGTATTGTAACGCTTATACAGTAGGACCTGTTGGAGGAAAGGTGCCTATTATTATGGGTACGAGCTCTGGATTTATCGGAGTGTTCAGCAGTGTAACAAAGGTTATGGGTGGCGGAATATTAGCCTATGGTGCTATTATGGGAGCCTCCATTATAGGTGGACTTTTTGAAACTGTACTTGGTGCATTTATTAAACCTTTAAGAAGATTTTTCCCATCAGTTGTAACAGGAACGGTTGTGCTTTCTATTGGACTGTCACTTATTTCTGTTGGTATCAATTCATTCGGTGGTGGAAACGGGGCTAAAGACTTTGGCTCATTAGAGAATCTGTTTCTGGCGTTTGTTGTGCTTATTGTTATATTATTCGTTAAGCACTGGACAAAGGGATATCTTAGTTCATCATCTATACTGATTGGAATTATAGTTGGTTATATTGTAGCAGCTATTATGGGCTGTGTGCTTCCACATACAGCAGTTAATGCTGAGGGAGTTGAATATACTAAGTCATGGGTACTTAACTGGAATAAGGTTGCAGAAGCTAAGTGGATTGCGATTCCTAAGTTCATGCCAGTTAAGCCAGTGTTTGACTTAAGAGCAATACTTCCTGTGCTTGTTATGTTTGTTGTAACAGCAGTAGAAACTGTTGGAGATATATCAGGTGTTATGGTCGGTGGAGTAGGAAGAGAAGCGACAGATAAAGAACTTTCAGGCGGAGTTATGTGTGATGGTTTAGGTTCATCGCTTGCAGCACTTTTCGGTGTGCTTCCTAATACATCATTCAGCCAGAATGTTGGCCTTGTTGCAATGACTAAGGTTGTTAACAGAATTGCACTTGCATCTGGTGCTGTATTCCTTATATTATGTGGTCTTATTCCTAAGCTTGGAGCATTAATATCAATCATGCCACAGTCAGTACTTGGTGGTGCGGCAGTTATGATGTTCTCATCAATTATTGTAAGTGGTATCCAGCTTATCACTAAGGAGCCGCTTGATGCAAGAAGGCTTTCTATTGTATCGGTTGCACTTGGTGTAGGCTATGGTATGGGTGTAAGCCCTGCAATCCTTGCACATACACCACAGGCAGTACAGCTTATGTTTGGTGAGTCTGGTATTGTTCCAGCAGCATTTGTAGCAATATTACTTAACATAATTCTTCCTAAGGATAAAGCTGAGGAAACGGTTAAAGAAGTTGTTTCAGAAGAAGCAGCAACAATAAAGGAAAAGGCTGTAACTAAATAAGGTACAGCAATTAGCGAAGATACCGGGAAAGACGAATAAGGTCATCAGGAGTATCAATATCATATAATTCATATTCATCCTGTGCAGGAACTAAAACAACCTGTGCAGGATGTTTTTTTGCAATAAAGCCGCCACCCTTGCCCTGTGGAAGTGTAAGGAGCTCATTATAATAGCACTCAGGAAATATTACTGGTGCGCCTGCGTTTTCGTTGAAGGCAA
>OHEF01000770.1_pt1 | contig 11498 bp, 9 predicted proteins | sample 1567171 | NCBI WGS metagenome assembly OHEF01 (sample SAMEA3879576, study PRJEB24766) | human gut metagenome | biome: human-associated habitat; feature: feces | place: USA | collected 1985/1987
TTCATTCGCCCAAAAATAAACCCAGTAGGCACCTACCTTAAAAACCTGAGGCATGTTCAAATCCTCCTTCTTTTGCAAATTCCATAATCAAATGTGCCGTTGATTTAATAAGTTCCATAAATTCTTCAACCTGCTTATCAGAATATCCATTCACCTCTTTTATTTCATAGTTTGGTAAATAACAGGTCATGCTATGAAATCCGTCATTTTCATCAGGTGTTTCAATGTATACTTTTACGGTTCCATCTTCCCTTGTTTCAGAATGAACAATTTCTGTTTCATCATTTAATGTCATAAACGGATACATCATAATTTTTGCCTTCCTTTCTAAATTCTGACACTATACTATATTTCATCGTAAGTATAATTCTTCTTTGTTGTATTTTCTTTTTTGAATATTTTTTATTTTGAACCAATTTTCAAAAAACAATTTACTAATTTTATCTATACAAACATATTTTGAAGCATATATTTCTTTATTTTTCTTAATTCTTCACATTTATGCTGGTGAAGAGTGATGAGGTGGTCGAGTGTGGAAAAATAGGCACCAATTTCCTTTTGTTCCGCTAATGTAGGAATTGCAATTTGATAACTTGCATATTCCTGAGCATTAACCCCCGGTTGCCCAGAACGTTGCGATGTAATTCTAATAAACTTATCATAATCTGCTGTGAGTGTATTCTGAAACACAAATTCCGGAGAATATTCATCCTTAACATGTCCTCGAATCAAGAAACCTGCATAGTACACTAAGCCATCGGATTCCTTGTAAATATAGGTTTTTCCAACACTTGCCCCTGTTCGTGCAAACAAAATATCTCCCTGTTTTAGTTTGTAATTTTTTGTTCCACTCAATTCAATATCAGGAGATGTAACATCATCCTGCAAAAACTCATGAGAATTGTCATCTATGTCAGTAATGCGAATGTATTTATTTTTGCCATCATAATCAGTCGCCGCAACATTCAATCCATACTCAAATGAATCACAAACCATCCCCAACTTACGCTGTTCCCAATCTTCCGTATACCCAGAAAATCTAATTTCTGGAACTTTTTTTCCATTTTGTGGAAACATTTTTTGAAGCATATATTTTTTTAAAATTTTCGTTTCTTCGCACTTTCGCTGGTGAAGAGTGATGAGGTGATCGAGATGAGAAAAATAGCTCGCAATCACTTTCTGTTCTTCATATTTTGGAACATCAACCACAAATTCCTGCATATCTGACGCAAGAATATGTTTTATTGTATTACCAGTAGTAATGTTCTCTATTTTCTTCTTGACTTTATCAGTCTGATATTCATAATTTAAAAAGTAAGGTTCAATTTCTTCTTTTGGATTTCTGAACATGATTAAGGCATGAGCCGCTGTATTGTTCAATTCTTTAGGAATTACAGCTGCATGACCAACATGCCCAGACTGAACCATAACCACATCCCCAGTGTGTAACCATTTGTCTTTTTGCTTTTCATAGAATTCGTCATTTATGAAAATCTCAGAGTTATGATTTATCTGCCCATCTTTTACATTGTTAGACTCCAGATAAAAATGTCCCTGTTCTACATAGTATGGAGTAGCTGTTCCTACGAATGCATTTCCAATCGAACCATATATTTCCCCCAACTTACGCTGTTCCCAATCTTCCACATATCCTTTGAATCTAATTTTCGGTTTTCCCATCTCTCACCCCTCCATCTTCCGAATCAGTTCGTTCAACGAACTTACAATGGTTTCATCTGTAGAAGTCAGTTCTTTCATCAGAGACAGGAATTCTCCCTGCGCCTGTTCCAATTCCTTATCCGTCTGATCCATCTGCGTTAAAAGAGCATTTATATCGACTTCTTCCTCTTTTTCAAAATTATCTACATAACGCGGAATATTCAAATTAAAATCATTCTTCTCAATATCCTCAAAGCTTGCAAGATAGGATTCTTTTTCTACTGTTTCTCTTTTACTGTACAACTCCATAACAGCTTCTATATGTTCATCTGTCATGGCATTTTGCTTTTTCCCTTTGTCAAATTTCTTTGATGCATCAATAAACAACACATCTCTTCCATCTCTGTGTTTCTTTAAAACGATGATACAAGTAGGAATTGAAGTATTATAAAATAAATTGGCAGGCAATCCAATTACTGCATAAATATTCCCTGCACGAAGCAATTTTTCTCTGATTTTTCCTTCTGCTGCCCCTCGGAACAGAACCCCATGAGGTAATACAATTGCCATTGTTCCATTACTTTTTAAATGATACAGACCATGAAGTAAAAAAGCATAATCCGCTTTTGATTTTGGAGCCAATACTCCATAGTCGCTGAATCTTTCATCTTGTAAAAATCCGGCTGTTGCACTCCATTTTGCAGAGTATGGTGGATTCATAAGTACCATGTTGAAATCGGTCTCTTCTCCTGTCGGCCAGTCTCCATCCAGCGTATCACCATTGCGAAGTACCTGATTCTCCGGAGTAATTCCATGTAAAAACATATTCATACGTGCCAGATTATAAGTAGAAGTATTTAGCTCCTGCCCATAATACTTAATATAACCTGGTTCAGTGGCATACTTTTTGGCATTTAACAAAAGAGACCCAGAACCCATGCATGGATCATATACAGATAATCCCTTTTTGTTTTCCTGCCCTGCAATTGCAATCTTTGTTAATATCTTTGAAACTGCTTGTGGTGTATAAAATTCTCCTGCCTTTTTTCCGGTCTCTGACGCAAACTGTCCAATCAAATATTCATATGCATTTCCAAGTATCTCTGCGTCTGAATTCAACAAATCTGCCTTATCAATTTCCTTAACAAGACTGGATATGGTATCACTTTGCTTCTTATCTCCATTTCCCAAACGATTAGAGTACAAATCAATATCTGTAAATAAATCTGCAAACAATGGATCACTCTGTTCAATATTGTTAAAAGCTTTTTGCAATAACTCCCGATTGAATGCATTGTTTCTCGCCGCATCAGCAAAACACGTATAGGTAAGTTGCGGTTCAATCAAGTAATGACATTCTGACTTTATCTGCTCTTTCAGTTCCTCAGCGCTTTCGTCTTCCAGTGCTTCTTTGTATGCATCCAATGCAGCTTTTAAATTCTTCGGCTTTTCATCATAAATCAAATCATAAACTTTAATTAAAAATATATCCGAAAGATATTTATAAAATACAATTCCAAGTAAATAATCTTTATATTCATTTGCATCCATCTTGGATCGGAGAATATCTGCGCCACTCCATAATACACTTATCAAATCTTTACTACCTTCTACTTCTGCCATGCTCTTTCCTCCGCTCGTTTTTCAATTTCAATGATCTCATACTGCTCATATTTTCCAAACAGATAGATTTTAATCGTTTCGCCATTAAAACGCTGATAAGATTATAATAACAAATTACCTTTTTATTTACAATCAAATATTAGAAAGCCCCCCACAACCACAGAGCACACCATCGTGTGCCCCATAGCGCGAAGGGCTTTTATCCATTCTTTTATTTCTTTTACGCCTGCCTCAAATCAGGTTTTATTTGCCTTCGAACTGTACGACAGATTCCACGTCATAATCCTTTAAGACTTCCCGTCCGTTGAGATCGCTCAACTCTATGAGAAACAGCATCTTTACCACTTCACCGCCAAGTTCCTCTACCAGTTCTGCAGCAGCTTTCATGGTTCCGCCGGTTGCAATCAGATCATCCAAAAGTACAACCTTTTCTCCTTTTTGAATGGCATCTTTATGAATCTCAATCGTTGCCGTACCGTACTCCAGATCATATGTTTTTTCAACTGTCTCACACGGCAGTTTTCCCTTTTTACGAATCGGTACAAACGGCTTATGCATGACATAAGCAAGTGGTGCTCCAAAGATAAAGCCTCTGGATTCTGCTCCGGCGATCACATCAAAATCAACGCCCTCCAAGCGTTTCGCTAGTTCATCAATGGAAAGCTTCAGTGCATCTGCATCCTGCAGTACACTTGTGACATCACGGAAAATAATTCCCTTCTCCGGGAAATCCGGGATACTGCGAATGTACTCTTTTAACTCTTTCATCCTCTTACCTCACTACTACACGAATTTCTTCGCGTTTTTGACTTTTGACGTTTCTATTATAAGGCTTTCCCCGTGCAAGCGCAACTCTCACTTGACTTTTTTCCATTCCTGCGTGCGCCTTGTGATCTCTTTTACCGTCAGAATTCCCTCTGCCACCGTAAACCGGATGTCATAATCAGCAAATGCCATCCCGTAGATATAATCCGGCTTTTTGTTGTATGCCGCCCTGGGATCCTGTGCAAGAACCTCAAGAAGCGGTCCCCGCAGATGTTCCGGAATCTGTGCCTGCAATTCCTCCGGAAATACTACCGGTATCTGAAACTCCCGGAATTCTTCCGCAAAACCGTTTTTTGCCTCCGGATGGGCATCCACGTACGGCAGATACGGTTTGATATCGAAAAGCGGCGTGTGATCGAGCAGATCCAGCCCGGAAACCGTAAGAACCGGTCCAAGCTTCTGATCGATGCGCACTTTTTCAAGTTTCACGCACGAAAGACCGATCGAATTCGGGCGAAAGGGGGAACGTGTGGCAAACACGCCCCGTTTTTCTTTTCCTCCCAGGCGTGGGGGCGCTACGGTTGCATGAAAAATATCCTGCTTTGCCCTGGAAAACTCCCAGAGAAGCCACAGGTGGGAAAACTCTTCGATTCCACGCACTGCATCCGGATTCCGGAATTTCGGTGTAAAGATGATCTCTCCACAGGTACTCTCCGCCAGCCCGCTCTGTCTGGGAATTCCAAATTTTTCTTTATACGGGGTCTCTACATAAGCTATATATTCCATATCCGTTCCTACATCTGATAAAACCGCAGATTTTCTTTCAGTTCCGGTGTGATCTCTCCGCCGGCAGCCTCATATTTATCGTAAACAGAACGGAACCGCTGCAGTTTCTTTCTGTTTTCCGCATCAAGTCTGTGAAATGCATTCTGATACTGTGGATTGGTGGCCAGTCCCTGGCGGATATCCTTTGCAAACGGACAATACCTTACCAGAATATCTCTTGCCACTTTATTCAGTCGGAAACTTCCCTGTGACTCATACTTCATCCACGCCTGATAATCCTTGACAAATACCTCACGGTAACTGTTGCGCGCACGGGACAATGCAGTCTTGATCTTTTCCTTTGCATCTGCAGAAAGATCTGAATTTTTGCGATAATACTGAATATAATCACAGTACTCCGCCGTAAGCGATTTCTCCCGGATATCGTTCCAGTATACACCCTGCACACGTCTGCAGATCTCCCAGCGGTATCGGCCGATACATTCCACCATCTGATCATCGAGATCCACTGCGGAAAAGATCGGAAACAGAAAACGCGCTGGTGTATCAATCTTGGCCCCGGATGTCTCCTGCCACATCAGGGTACGGGTTCCGGCATTTGGCATCAGAATCACATCCGGCAGAATTTCCTTTTTGATCCATTCCTGATTGATTCCGCGATCCGGATCGGAAAACATGACATCATGATAGAGTGCAGAATAATCCACACAGCGCACCTTATTGATGGCATCGGCAATTTTTTCTGCGGTAACTGCCATCTTTTCCACGGTGTTGATGAAATCCTCTTCCATCAGAACCGGACAGAATGTAGTCACACGGCCATAGGTCACACGGTTTCCGGAGGTAAACATATTGCGGATCTCAAACTGTACTTTCTGCCTGCGGTCATTTTTATACTGTTGCATCTGCGCTTCCGTAATATTCCCAGTTCTCTTTTCTTCCAGCAGAAATGCATTGAAATCCTGGTCAAATTCATTGCGGGACGGTTCTTTCTTTCCCTGATAAATCTGTACCAGCCAGTCATAAACCGTATAGACATTTGCAGAATGAAACAATCCAAGCGAATCCGTCAGATTATACAGTGCATTTGTGTTAGTTTCCCCCAGCACCTCCGCATCCATAAACCCAAAATTGAAAAACATCATCATGATCGGTGACGGCTTGACCAGTTCCTCAACTGATCTCATAAACGCCTTGGTATAAATATCGTAAAAGACCTTTGTGATTTCCCTGCGCAGCTGTCTCGCCTCATTGTCTGTAGACATCATATCCGGCAGCTCCCGGTACTGCTGCACAATGCTGTGGAAATCCCTGATCATATCGCTGCCATATCCTGCATACTCCATAATATGTGCAATACAATCCTCACGCATAATATTGATACGTCCTTCGGACTCCTTGGTAAAGTCGTAATTCTCGCAGAGCTCATGTGCCTCCGCCATCTGCTTTTTGTCGTATACATCAAGCTTTGTCATGACATCCACCATATTTAACAGACGCTTTTTGATCTCGGAAATGTCCTGCTTTTTCTGCGACTGCTGGACTGCCATTGCAAAAAACAGATGAAAAATATCATCTCTGGAATCTGAAAATAAAATATCCCTGTTGTACTGCAGATAATTTACCATCTCGCCGATTCCCCGTGTCACACGGCGCATCTGTGCCGCCGCCTCCATGATTGCTCCCACACACAGACTGTCATCTTTGATCATCAGCTGCATATATTCTTTCAGATAACTCCGGACCAGACTGTTACTGTTTGCAATCTCCCAGTTTTCCGCACGGTGCTGCATTTTTAAAGCTGCAAACTGTTCCATACGTGGAAAATCCTGTTCATCAAGAAGCTTCTCGCTGCACAGATTTTTGTATTCGCTGTACAACGTTTCCGCAGCATTATGTAAAAGCATGCATTTTTTCTGCAGACTGGCATACAGACACAGTGCCTGATGCCGCTGTTCCACTGCCGTACGCAAAAAAATCGGGCGGAAATTCTCATGTTCGGACAAAATCTTCCGCAGATCCTGTGCATTTTTACATGGAATCACAATCAATGTCGTATCTTCATTTGCCACATAATCGCAGGCAAACCATTCGTTCTCGAGAATACCCACAATTGCATTCCGGTGCATAATGATCTCTGCAAATGCAAACTGCCGGATCACCGATCCCTCCTGAATCAGATACCATTCCATCACCTTGTCCTGTTTTCTGGCAAGTGTTTCTCCCTTTTTTACCTTTAAAACATTCATATCTTACTGCTCCTTGTCTGCGCCCCCGGACAGCTGAAACGCTATATGATCTACCGTAAGTCCGGTTGCTCCAAAATATAATTTCATATAATGATGTCCCTCGAATGTATCAAACCGGATCTGCTGTGTCACCCACTGCCCTTTCGATCCCCGGAAGGACATTGTTCCTTTGATAATATTGTCCAGATATACCGTTACCGGAAGCTGTGCCAGATCATCCAGATTTGATTTCACTTTCATCTGCAGTTCATAACTTCCGGCTTTCATATCCAGATCCGCAAGTATTTCTTTTCCCTGATGTGTATCCCAGCCGCCACCGGAAATGCGGATGTTTCCCTGTTCATCTGCCACAAATTTCATCATCTTTGAGACATCCAGATCATCTTTTGCAGCATTCTTCCGGTCTTTAAGTTCTTCCGGAGAAATCCTATCCATCTCATAAAGCATCGCCGGGGATTTTAGTACAAACTGCAATATATTGATGGCATTTCTCTGCAGCTGTCCTCTCGTAAGATTTCCCTTCTGGAATTCTTCGAGCATATCATCCTGCTGCATATCCTGCGCATCTGCAGTCACCATATATACATCATTCTGTGCCGCTGCCATGACCGCATGTATACGCGGATCCGATGGCTGTCCCTCATGGTTTGCCTTTGCCCACCAGTCAGTCATAACGATGCCGGAAAATCCCCAGTCTTTGCGCAATACAATGGTATTGAGATCATAACTTCCTGCAGTCCACACCCCGTTGACCGGGCCATATGTAGTCATAACAGAGCGGGCCGGTCCTTCTTTTACCGCAATTTCAAATCCCTTCAGATAAATTTCCCGCAGTGCCCGCACGGAAATAATCGAATCTGCCTCATGTCGTTTCGTTTCCTGATTGTTTGCCGCAAAATGTTTGATGGTTCCTGTGGAACCTGCAATATTAAGTCCCTGCAGCTGTGCGGCTCCCATTTTTCCGGTTAAAAACGGATCTTCGGAAATATACTCAAAGTTTCGTCCGTTCAACGGATTTCTGTGAATATTCAATCCCGGTCCGAGCAATGTATCTACACGGTTTAACCGTAGTTCAAGCCCTGTCATTTCATATAATTGACGCACCAGTTCACAGTTAAATGTACATCCGAGCAGCGTTCCGTTCGGAAGGGAAAACGCCTTTGTTCCGCAGTCCATACGTATTCCGGATGGTCCGTCCGATGCACATTCTGCCGGAATTCTAAACTTCCTCAAAGACGGAGTCAGTCCTGCAAATGCCGCTGCAGTACCCGGAGTCACCTTCGGACTGCACATGCCTTCTCCGCGGAACAGCATAATCAGATCCTCGTCCGACAATTGTGCCACAAATGTCTCCATGGAAATCTTTTTGTCATATACATCTTCCAGACGATAGCCTTTATCACCAGTCTGTGAAATCTCTGCCGGTTTTTCCACGCGGTCATACGGACCATAGATCCGTTCCGGTGTATCGGAATATCCGATCACATCACCCGGCTTTCTTGTCATACGGGCAAACGGTTTCTGCGGTGCACAGACTTCCTCAAGCTGTTCAAGTACTGTAAACGTCTGCGGATAACTGCCTGCCTTTTGTGCCGTCCGCACATCGGTTCCCACATAAATGGTATAAGTACCCTCCAGCAGCACAAAACAGTCCCTGTGTCCGGTTACACCACTGTCATCATAGGAGGCAAATGTATTTTTCGGAATCTCCAGAGTAATATGCTCTTCTTCCCCTGCTGCCAGTTCCTTTGTCTTTGCAAATCCACAAAGAACACGCACCGGTGTATCCAGTACCCCCTGTGGGGCTTTGGCATATACTTCAAGCACTTCTTTCCCCGGTTTTGTTCCGGTATTTTTCACTGTTGCCTTTACACAGACCGTGTGCTCGTCCTTTTCTTCTGCAGACGCTTGCACGGAAAAAGAAGTATACGACAATCCAAATCCAAACGGATACAAAACTTTATCTTTGGCAAATGTCTCAAAATACCGATATCCCACATAGATATCTTCTTTATAATAGTTTTTCTGTAAATCCCCGAAATTTGACGTGGATGGATAGTCACTGATATCCTCTGCAATCGTATCGGTCAGTTTTCCGCACGGATTCACACGCCCCATAAGTACATCACAGACACCGTTTCCACCTTCCTGACCTCCCTGCCATGCATAGAGTACCGCTGCCGGATCAAATTCTCTGACCCATTTCATATCAATGATATTTCCCACATTTAAAATAACGGCCGTGCGTGAAAATTGACTGCTCACTTTACGGATCAGGTCTTCTTCTGTCCGTGTCAGCTTATAACTGCCCGGCTTGTCCGTATTGTCCTGGTCTTCCCCCGCCGTACGTCCAAGAATCACCAGTGCCACATCATCCCCGGATGCGGTTTGAAGCATCTCTTCCGTCACGGGCATTTCTTCCTGTGACCACGGAACCAGCCCCCATCCCTCACCTTCGTCATATGGATGGTCTTTGATCCATTTTTCGTAGATCCCAATCAGTTCTTCATCCAGCGCAATATCTTTGCAGGCGCGCAGCGCATCAAGGATTCCAACCACATAGCGTGTATTTACCAGTCCGCCCGAGCCAAGTCCGCTCTTGTAATAATGAAACGCCATGCGCCCAAATACAGCAACTTTATCTCCTTTTTTAAGTGGCAGGGTACTGTTGTCATTTTTCAATAACACGCATCCCTCCGCAGATGCAGTCCTTGCCAAATCTGCATATTTTTCCATATCCAATGCATATCTGCCCATTTAAAATCCTCTCCTTTAGTCTGTAACTAATCGTACCTTTTATTATACGCCAGACACAAAGAAGATTGCAATTAGAAAATATGGATTTACCAATATTTTGGAAGCCCGTAACCAAAAAAGAAATAATAAAAAGAACCAGCCATTTTCCCCAGTGCCATGGCAATCATAACACCACTGAGTCCACGGTTGATATACAGACGCCGGAACAGGATCGGAAAAGTATTTAATATTTCTGCCAGTGCCACCGCAATACATCCCACAAAAATTCCCGCTGCAGTTCCATAAGCGCCCAAAATGACATGCGCCAGCCACGGATACGGCAGCTGTGCCTTCCACTCCACCACAGAAAATACGGCACCGGTCAATACCCCCAGTATAACCGTATTTTCGACCATCAGTATCCGTTCTCCAAAATTGCAGCGTTTGATCATGCGCGGAATGACCCCGATCACCAGAAGAAACGCAAACGTTCCGGCAGAAACCGCAATGCCGCAGGCTGTCGCAAGGCCCGCCATAAAAATGTGTCTAAGAAACATCATGTTCATGCCCCTTTCTTCCCGCGTTCTCTATAAACGCCATATCGACATCCTGTTCATACTTTCGCATCTCAACCTGAATCGGCGTCGGATCTGAAGTGATTTTTTTCTTTCCGATATGGTTAAAAAATACCAAAATTCCCACTGCCAGTCCCAGACAGTAAAAAATTTCGATTTCTGATACTTTCGGTTTTTCTTTTCCCATCACCTGCTGATAAAACCGGTCAAACACTTCCCCCACGGACACGTCATTGTTAAATGCCATAATCGTAAATGCCGCTCCAAGAAAGATTACTACAACCATCACAACAACTTTAAGCGTCTCCAGCCATTTCGGTGCCATCGGTGCATCTAACAATTGCACCACAAAATCCTGTTCCCCGATACTAACAATTTCCACATCCGGGTAATCCGTCTGTATCCGTTCGATCACATTTAGCATCGAAAATACTTCCATTCGTTTTTTCTTTTTTCCTTCTTTTTTCTGGTCATCGTTTTTCTTAAATGTATACAGTGTTTTATTTTTTATTCCGGCACAGATTGCAGAATCTGCACACTGTACAGACATCACATCCTGTATCTTTATTTTTGGATCATGGCAGACACTGTTGCGGTCTGCCTTCAGATAAACTATTTCCCGTTTTTCTTTCATTCCGCACCTCTTTGATTACCTATTTTCTATGGTAGTATGTGCAAATTCAGGAAAAGTACGCGGGAAAAAATATAAGTTTTCCCGATATGACGGAAGACGAGGGACATTCTCTTTCTCCAGAAAAATTTGCAAGTTAGCTCTGGCGTTGATTTCAAGTTCATAAAGTAAAGTTTTTCAGTTTACGCAATTTACTGTAGGCTGTGAGTGCCAGAACAAGTTGCAAATTTATTCTTCCGAAAGAAATGTCCCCCGTCTTCCTGTTGGTTGGAAAAAATATAATTGAAAGGCATCCTGTTAAATCACTTGATGATAAGACATGGTATCTATAGATGAGAAATTAAAGTCTAAGGTGACGTTTTTCCAAAATTTTAGTGCTTAAAATTTTGAAATGTCACCTATATAGTAAAAATTGCTTCTCTGGATACCGCTTTTTTCACTAAAGTGGTATCTGGAGAAGCAATTTTTGATCTA
>OHEF01000771.1_pt1 | contig 11428 bp, 10 predicted proteins | sample 1567171 | NCBI WGS metagenome assembly OHEF01 (sample SAMEA3879576, study PRJEB24766) | human gut metagenome | biome: human-associated habitat; feature: feces | place: USA | collected 1985/1987
TGACCTGCAGGATCAGGGTGTAGAAGATCGACAGATACATGGCGCGGTACTGCTCGGTGAAGCAGCAGCCCAAATCGCCCAGTGTATAGCCGATCTTGTCCTTCATGGAGAAGGGTCGGACGGTCTTTTTCTGGTCCATTGTATTTTATCCTCCTTAAAAACAGTGAAACCAAGAGACTTTTCGCACAAGTCTCTTTTCTACACTTGCATTATACGTTAAATTTCCATCAATACATATCCAAAAAATGATTGAAAACTATCACAAATTGATGTATTATGCAATTATAACAGTTGTACCTTTCTGTTGTGTACAACAATCTGTTACACATGACAGTTTCACGGAGGTTTTTTTGGTGAACTATACAGTCAAGCGTTATTTTTTTGAGCAGAGCGCCGTCCGGGAATTCTATTCCGGCGCGTATTATGATTTGTTTCTGGTCATGCGGGGCAGCGGCGTGTTCCGGTGCAGCGAGGTGGTGCTGCCCGCACAGCAGCAGAATCTCATCATCTTCAAGCCCGGTCAGGGCGGCAGACTGGAATACGCCGGTGCTTACGGCCCGCTGGAACTTATTCGGGTGCAGCTGTCCCCCCAGACGCTGGCGCAGCTTTCGGACGCGGACACCGACCTTGAAAAAAGCTTCAACGTGGTGCCCTTCCGGCAGGTGGCTGTGCGCCCGGACAGCCAGATCTATATGCTGCTGAAAAACCTTGCCCGGAAGCTGCTGATGCTCCCGCAGGAGAGCACCCAGTTCGGTGCAGCGGTGTTCGAGCACGGTATTCTGCAAATGTTCGTGGTGCTGGCGCTGCGTGCCTGCATCCATGCGGAGTTCCACACCGCATCGGTCAGCCGCCACCACCTGATGCTGGACGAGGTGTTTTTGTTTATTCAGGCGCACCTTACCGAGGAACTGACGCTGGAGCGGCTGGAAAAGGAGTTTTTCGTCTCCCGGGAACATATTGCCCGGGAATTTAAACGCCAGACCGGGCAGACGGTGCACCGCTATATCGTAAAGGCGCGGTTAGACCGCTGCTGCACCCTCATCGAGCAGGGGCTGCCCATTACCGAGGTGTACAAGACCAGCGGCTTTGGCGGCTACAACCACTTTTTCCGCGCCTTTAAAAAGGAGTACGGCATGACCCCCAAGGAGTACTTCCACACCACCCGGCAGGACGCCCGGGGATGAATCCGGCAAAAGCAGCGCCGTCTGCGCCTGTGAAAAAAGCCGCCAGGGAAGATCCGCAGATCCTCCCAGGCGGCTTGCTTATCCTATTTTTTTCTTTTACTTGCGGCGGGTGAGGCAGTTCAGCGCCATCACCACCAGCACGAGAAAGCCGATGACCAGCAGGATACCGGTCATGCCGATGAGCATCATGGGCAGAGTGGTCATCCAGGAAGAAAGATGAAGCATAAAGGCACCTCCGTTAAGCCATCAGGGAAAGGATCAGTCCGCCGGCAAGGACGGATGCGATCTGCCCGGAAACGTTGACGCTGATGGAGTACATCAGCAGGAAATTCTGGTTGTCCTCGGCCAGACCCATCTTGTTGACCACGCGTCCGCTCATGGGGAAGGCCGAGATGCCTGCCGCGCCGATCATAGGGTTCAGCTTTTTGCCCTCGGGCAGGAAGAGGTTCACCAGCTTGGCGAACAGCACGCCGCCAGCGGTATCAAAGATAAAGGCTACAAGACCCAGCGCCATGATAAGCAAAGTGTCCGGCCGGACGAACTTGTCGGCGGTCATCTGCCCGGCTACGGTCAGACCCAGCAGCAGGGTGATGAGGTTTGCTAGTACGTTCTGGGCGGTCTCGCTCAGGGAGTTCAGCACTCCGCATTCCCGCAGCAGGTTGCCGAACATCAAAAAGCCCACCAGCGCCACGCTGGCCGGGGCTACCAGACCGGCGACCACCGTGACCACAACAGGGAACAGGATCTTGGTCAGCTGGGTGACGTTGCCTTTTTCGTAGGGCATACGGATGCGGCGCTCCTTCTGGGTGGTCAGCAGACGGATGACCGGCGGCTGAACGATGGGCACCAGCGCCATGTAGCTGTAAGCTGCCACCATAATAGCGCCCAGATACTGGGATTTCAGGGTGTTTGCCACAAAAATGGCGGTGGGGCCGTCCGCTGCGCCGATGACCGCAATGGACGCGGCGTCCTTCAGATCAAAGAAGAACCCGGCCAGAAACAGGGTGAAAAAGATGCCAAACTGTGCTGCTGCGCCAAACAGCATGAGCCACGGCTTTTCCAGCAGCGGGCCAAAATCGATCATAGCACCGATGCCGATGAACAGCAGCAGCGGGAACAGCTCGTTGGACATACCTGCCTCGAACAGGGCAGAGATGGGGCCAACGGTGTCTCCCTGCGTGATGGCACCGGATGCGGGAAGGTTGACCAGAATGGCACCGAACCCCATGGGCAGCAGCAGACTGGGCTCCATCTTTTTGACGATGGCAAGGTAAATGAGCAGGGCACCGATGCCCCACATGACCACCATCTGCCATGTCAGCGCCCCGAAGTTTGAAAAGAGCGCGGCGAATGTGTTCCAGAAATTCATATTGTTTTTCTGCCTCCTTTTGTTTTGATGCTGCGGCAAGAAAAAAAGAGACCCTTGCCACAGCGTAAGATCTGTGACAAAAGTCTCAAGCGAACACATGACATCGGGCATTGCTGCCGTGATGACGCTGCCATGCAGCGGCCTGCCGGAAAAAAGCCTTGACCGGCGGGCTGCCCTTTACTCCCCTTTATCATTTTTATTGATACCAGAAACTGCCGCTTCTGTCAAGGGGGAAAATGCGGTTTTGCGCAAAAATTCAACCGTTTAAATCGTCAGTCCACCACCGGTACGTCCAGCCCGAACTCCTGCGGGCGGAAGCGGGGACAGACGTTCTCGGTGATGCAGATGACCGAAGCAGCAAGACGGCTGCCGATCTCGCAGGATTCTGCCAGCGTTTTGCCGTAGGTCAGGCCGATGACCGTGCCGGCAAAGAAGGCGTCCCCCGCGCCGGTGGTGTCCATGACATCCACCTTTTTGGCGGGCACGATGCCGCAGCTGCCGTCTGCACAGGCATATACCGCGCCCTGCCCGCCCATGGTCACCACCATGCTGGGAATGTTGGCGCTGCGCACGTTGCCCGTGAGCACCCGGCACATCTCGTCCGGGGAGAGGTGGTCGTAGTCGTCCGAGAACAGCAGCCCGGCCTCCTGCTGGTTGCAGACGAAACAATCGATCTGCTGCAAAAAATCCCGCCGCTCCATGGCAATGCTCATGTTGGAGACCACGGCAAACACCTTTTTGCCGTACTTTTTGGCATAGCGCAGGGTCTGCTTCACCGTTTCTTTTTCAAGGTCCAGCTCCAGTGCAATGGAATCACAGTCTGCAAAGATCTCGTCGCCCTGTTCTTGCAGAAGGCCGGTCAGCGGGGTGGTGTCTGGCCGCTTGGAGATGGCGGCGTGCACATCGCCGTCGTTGTCAAAAATGGCCAGCCATGTGCCCATGCCGTCCGGCTTTTTCTGGATAAAGCGGGTGTTGACCTTGTGCCTTGCCAGCTTGTCGATGACGTCCTGTCCCATGCCGGTGTCATCCACCAGACCCACAAAGGTGGGACGCAGCTCTACGTTGGCGATATCCTCCACCACGTTGCGGCTCACACCGCCGTGTACCTGCTCGATGCGTCCGGCGTTGCGCCCGCCGGGGATATAGGTGGAAAGGGGATAGCCCTTGATATCCACAAAAACAGCTCCGATGACTACGATGCCCATAAACGATAAACCTTTCTGACTTCAGTTGATTTTACCTGTATTATACAGGAAGCAGACAAAAGATGCTATCCCTTTGCCGTTTTTTGCGGAAAAATATCTTCCGCTAAGACCCTTCCGTGAAAAGGCCAATCGGGAAAATCCGCAGATTTTCCCGATTGGCAAATATAAATAGTCTTTCCGCTGATGATGCCCAGAGCGCAGCGGAGGGCATTCTGTATCAGCCCCTGTCACATCGCCGTGCGGGCGGTGCGCACCAGATACTCCATGGCCTGCACCGGGTACTGCCCGACGGCGGTCTCGCCGGTGAGCATCAGGCTGGATGCGCCGTCCAGTACGGCGTTGTAGATGTCGCTCACCTCGGCGCGGGTGGGTACAGCCCGGGTGTGCATGCTGTCCAGCATCTGGGTCACCACCATAAAGGGTACCCCGGCTGCCCGGCAGGCAGCAGAAAGCTGTTTCTGGCAGCGGGGCAGCTCCCACAGGGGCATGGCGTTGCCAAGGTCGCCCCGGGCAATGACCACCTCGTCCACCAGCGGCAAAAACTCTGGCAGCGCCTGTACGCCCGCAAGGTTTTCAATTTTGGCAAGGATCTTCAGCTGCGGTGCACCGGCCTCTGCCAGCGCCTGCCGCAGGCTGCGGATATCCGCAGCGCCGCGCACAAAGGGCAGCATGACCCCGGTAACGCCGCAACCGGCGGCGATGGCAAGGTTCTCCTTGTCCTCGGTGGTCAGGGTGGGCATCTGGATATCCGCCCCCGGTGCTGCCAGACTTTTGCGGCTTTGCAGCACTCCGCCCCGCACTACGGTGCACACGAGTGCTTCCGGCTCTGCGGTGTCCACCCGTGCCAGCAGCTTGCCGTCATCCAGCAGCAGCTCCTGCCCGGGCTGCACACCCTGCACCAGCGCGGCAGGGCAGGGGATGCCCTGCGCGCCCAGACGCACGGTCTGCCCGGCGGTCAGGGACAGCGGCTGCGGCAGACGGCCGATGCGCAATTCCGGCCCCTGCAGATCAATGAGCAGCTTTTTGACCCCGGCTTTATGCAGCATCACCAGCCAGTCCTTGTGCGCTGCCAGCGGCCCGTGAGAAAGATTCATGCGGATGCCGGTCATACCGGCTTCCACCATCTGCTGCAAAAGCTTTACATCGGCACAGGCAGGGCCGATGGTTCCGTAAAAATCCATAATTCCTCCTGCAATTCACGTTTTCTTTCTATTGTAGCATGACCGCGCTGCAAAAGATAGCCCGGCGGCGCACAAAAAAACACCGGAAGCTGATGCAAAGCCTCCGGTGTCTTTTTATGATGCCTTATGGGGTTTACTGCTACACTTTGCACCGCCTGCGTTCAGTACAAAGCTTACAGCTCCCTCTATTTTTAAAGGTTGTACTTAGTTTACAGCATTTCAGGCATTTCGTCAAGGGCATTTTCCAGCTTTTGCCGGGAAAAACTGGAATATCACAACATTATCACAACTGCAGCTGGTGGTAGCACACGCCCTCCATGGTCTTCCAGCAGGCGGTGCTTCCCTCCAGGGTCATGTAGCTGTGGGCAGTGTTTTCCTTGGGGATGCTCACAGAGCCGGGGTTCAGGTAAAGGTTCCCCTGCCCGAAGTCTGTCCATGCGGGCACATGGGTGTGGCCGTGGAGCAGAATGTCCCTCGGGGCAAGGGGCGGCAGATGGTTTAGGTTGAACACATGGCCGTGGGTGACGTAGACCAGCCGCTGCCCCACCGGCAGCACGGCGTAATCTGCCAGCACCGGGAAATTGAGCACCATCTGGTCTACCTCGGCATCGCAGTTGCCCCGCACGCACAGCAGCTTGGGCGCAAGGCTGTTCAGCAGCGGAATCACCTTTTTGGGGGCGTAATCCCGGGGCAGGTCGTTGCGGGGGCCGTGGTAGAGCAGGTCTCCCAGAAACAGCAGGCGGTCGGCCTGCTCCCGTTCAAAGGCCTGCTGCAGCTGCTGCGCATAATAATAGGAGCCGTGCAGGTCTGATGCGATCATCCATTTCATATATAATGCCCTCCCTCAGAGCCGGTTTGCCTTATTGTAGCGCCTGCTGTAAAAATGGTCAAGTGATCACAAAAGTCATACTTTTGCACCAAAACCCCTTGACACGCCGCTGAGGATGTGGTATTCTGCTAAAGTTGCAGCCCGCAAATGCGCAGGCTGCATATCGCGGACAGCTGCCGCGATCATAAAAACCGTGTGGATTTTTACAGCAACATTGCTACTTTTCGCCACACAATGACCTCACAAGGGCCATTGTGTGGCTTTTTTGTGCGCCGGAAACCGGCTGCAGGCCGGTGCTGCGCCTTCCACATTTTTACTTTTTACAGATAGCAGGTGAAATTTTTCAATGAACGAAACTTTTATGAAGGAAAAGCCGGTGCTGCCGCTGCTGCTCTCGATGGCACTGCCCAACGTGGTCTCCATGCTGGTGAACAGCCTCTACAACATCGTGGACAGCCTGTTTGTGGCGCGCATCAGCGAGGACGCCATGACCGCTTTAAGTCTGGTGTTCCCTATCCAGAACTTTTCCAACGCCATTGCCATCGGCTTTGGCATTGGTATCAACGCCATGATCGCGCTGTATCTGGGCGCGGGCGACCGCGAAAAGGCCGAGACGGCCGCAACCCACGGCTTTGTGCTCAGCCTTGTGCACGGCGTGGTGATGATGGTGGTCAGCATCGCCATCATGCCCGGCTTTCTGCGCCGCTTTACGCAGGACGAGACGCTGATCGCCGCCGGCATCACCTACTCTACCATTGTGTTCCTGTTTTTGGTCGTGAACATGGTCTCGCTGGCCTTTGAAAAGATCTTTCAGGCGGTGGGCCGCATGAAGGTGTCCATGGTCGCGCTCATCACCGGCTGCGTGTGCAATATTTTGCTGGACCCGGTGCTCATCTTCGGGCTTGGGCCGGTGCCTGCCATGGGCATTGCAGGCGCGGCACTGGCTACCGGCATCGGTCAGGTGCTCAGCGTGGTGGTCTACCTTGTAGTCTACCTGCGTGCCGAGCTGCCGGTGCGGCTGCGCCGCAGCTGTCTGCGCCCGGATGCAGTGCTGGATGGCAGACTGTACGCCATCGGCGTTCCGGCGATCCTGAATCTGGCGCTGCCCTCGCTGCTGGTCACTTTCCTTAACGGATTGCTGGCGGCTTTTTCTCAAAGCTATGTGGTGGTGCTGGGCATCTATTATAAATTGCAGACCTTTTTGTACCTGCCTGCCAACGGCTTCGTGCAGGGCATGCGTCCCCTTATCGGCTATAACTACGGTGCGCGGGAGCACGCCCGGGTGAAAAAGCTGTTCCAGCTGACCCTGCTCATGAGCGCTGCCATCATGGCGGCGGGCACGGTGATCTGTCAGGTTGCTTCCGGGCAGCTGATGGGACTGTTCACCCAGAACCCCGAAACCATCGCCGCCGGACAGACCGCACTGCGCATCATCAGCATCGGCTTTGTCATCTCGGCAGTCTCCACCACCGCTTCCGGTGCACTGGAGGGGCTGGGCAAGGGCGCGGAATCGCTGGTCATCGCCCTGTGCCGGTACGTCGTTTTCATCATGCCGCTGGCTGCACTGCTGTGTAACTGGCTGGGCGCAGACGGCGCATGGCACGCCTTCTGGCTTACCGAGGTGCTGGCGGCAGTGGTCTCCGGTATCGTCTACCGCCGGGCAGTCACACATAAAAAATAAGAATTTCTGATAGGGGCGTTTCATAACGTCCCTATTTTTCATTGACACTACGGGAAAAGTACGGTAGAATAATTTTCGTGTTTTGACAAAAACTGTCAGTGCGCAAGATATTACAGAGGATGTGGAAGTATATGATCGAGACCATTGCCGCCGTCAATCAGGCGGTGAACAGCTTTATCTGGGGCATCCCCGCCATGGTGTGCATCATTGGCGTGGGGCTGCTGCTCAGTGTCCGCACGGGCTTTTTGCAGATCCGCAAATTCCCCTACGCCATCCGCACCACCGTGGGCCGGATGTTCCGCAAGCGGGACGCCTCGGACGGTGCCATGACCCCCTTTCAGGCGGTGTGCACCGCGCTGGCGGGCACAGTGGGCACCGGCAACATTGCCGGTGTGGCGGGCGCTATCGCCATCGGCGGCCCGGGTGCCGTGTTCTGGATGTGGTGCTCTGCGCTGCTGGGGATGTGCACCAAGTTTGCCGAGGTGACGCTGGCCGTGCATTTCCGGGAGCGCAGCGATACCGGCGAGTGGGTGGGCGGCCCGATGTACTATATTAAAAACGGCCTTGGCCGCCGCTGGCAGTTTCTGGCCGTGCTGTACGCGCTGTTCGGCGTGCTGACCGTGTTCGGTACCGGCAACGCAACGCAGGTGAATACCATCGTGGCAGCGGTGGATACCGCCCTGCTGGAATACGGGCTGGTGGGCGGCAGCTTTCTGCCAACCCTCAACCTCATCGTGGGCATCCTTGTGGCGGTGCTGGTGGCGCTGGTGCTGCTGGGTGGTATCAAGCGCATTGGCAGCGTGAGCGAGAAGCTGGTGCCCTTTATGGCACTGTTCTACATTGTGCTGTCGGTGGGCGTGGTGGTGCTCAACTTCTCCCGCCTGCCCTATGTGCTGGAATCCATCGTGGCGGGTGCGTTCAACCCCGCTGCCTTTACCGGCGGCACTATTGGCAGCCTGTTCGTCAGTATGCAAAAGGGCGTTTCCCGCGGCATCTTTTCCAACGAGGCCGGTCTTGGCACCGGTTCTATCGCCCATGCCTGCGCCGACACCAAAAAGCCGGTCAAGCAGGGCATGTTCGGTATTTTTGAGGTGTTTGCCGATACCATCGTCATCTGCACCCTGACCGCGCTGGTCATCCTGTGCAGCGGCACCCCGGTCAGCTACGGCGCAGCGGCGGGTGCTGAGCTGACCATCTCCGGCTTTACCACCACCTACGGCGGCTGGGCGTCTATCTTTACTGCCGTGGCGCTGTGCTGCTTTGCCTTTTCCACCATCATCGGCTGGGGTCTGTACGGCTCCCGCTTTCTGGTGTTCCTGTGCAAGAGCAACAAGGTGGCGCGCCCCTTCTTTGTGGTGTATGCTCTGGTAGCCATTCTGGGCGCTACCATGGATCTTGGTCTGCTGTGGAGCATCGCCGACACCTTCAACGGCCTGATGAGCATCCCCAACCTCATTGCATTGCTGCTGCTTTCCGGTACGGTGGTGCAGCTGACCCGCGCCTTTTTTAAATCAGAAGGGTGAGCAGCAGCTCTGCCCATAGTGGACAGAAACGCCGGAACGCGGTATACTGAGAAAAAACAACGGTGGCTATGCACCACAGGAGGTTCTAACGTGGAAAACTTTAACGAATTGCTGCAGAAGTATGCAGATTTTATCGTCCGGGTGGGCGTGAACCCGCAGCCGGGACAGACCCTGATTATCAACTGCCCGCTGGAGGGTGCCCCGCTGGCACGGCTGTGCGTGCGCAGCGCCTACGAGGCCGGTGCGCGGGACGTGCAGGTGAACTGGCAGGATGACGCCGTTACCCGCATCCGCATGGAGCTGGGCAGCGAGGAGGCACTGACCGACCACAAGGGCTGGCAGCTGCGCCGCTATCTGGACTACGCCGAGAGCGAGGGCGGTGTGTGCGTGCTGCACCTTATCGCGGACGACCCGGAACTGTTTGCCGGGCTGGACGGTGCCAAGATCAGCCGGGTGAACAGCGCGAACCGTAGCTTTATGCAGCCGTGGCGGGAGTACACCATGAACGACCGGGTGCAGTGGTCCATTGCCGCCCTGCCCGCAGAGCCGTGGGCAAAGAAGATGTTCCCGGAGCTGGACACTGCCGCCGCCATTGAAGCACAGTGGAAGCTGATCTTTGATACCTGCCGTGTGACCGGCGGTGACCCGGTAGGGGAGTGGCAGAAGCATCTGGACCGCCTGAACGAGCTGGGCGCAAAGATGAACGCCCTGGATTTGGAAAGCGTGCATTTTGAAAGCGCCAACGGCACCGACCTGACCGTGGGTCTGGCCGAGCAGGCGGTGTGGGAGAGCGCCGGCAGCAAAAACGAGAAGGGCGTGCCCTTCCTGCCCAACATCCCCACCGAGGAGGTGTTCACCGCGCCCCATAAGGATAAGGTGGACGGCATCGTTTACGGCACAAAGCCCTACGTCTTTAACGGTCAGCTCATCAAGAATTTCCACGTCACCTTCAAGGATGGCAAGGTGGTGGAGCACGGCGCAGACGAGGGCGCAGACCTGCTGGGCCAGCTGCTGGACACCGATGAGGGCGCACGCCACATTGGTGAGGTGGCACTGGTGCCCGCCTCCAGCCCCATCAACCGCAGCGGCAAGCTGTTCTACAACACCCTGTTTGACGAGAACGCTGCCTGCCACATCGCCTTTGGCGACAGCTACCCCGGCACCACCGTGGGCGGCACCGGCCTTTCCAAGGAGGAACTGGCAGCCCGCGGCATGAACCACTCCTCCCTGCACGAGGATGTGATGGTGGGTGCAGAGGACAGCCGCATCACCGGCAAATGCCGCGATGGCCGCACCGTGCAGCTGTTTGAAAACGGCGTCTGGGTGCTGTAAAAAAAGCCCCAAAGGGCGCGCAACTGCAAAAAAATTGCGAAAATGCTTGCATAAATCGCAAGAGTATGCTATATTCTAGTAGTACGATATAGTTTAACCTGAAACGTGGGCCGCAAGGTCCGCGTTTCTTGTTTGTTTGGAGGTTTTTTATGGCGAAGCAGTCTGGCGGCAACACCGCGCAGAGAGTGGAAGCGCTTGTCCGTCCCACGGTGGAAGGCATGGGTCTGCGCCTGTGGGATGTGGTTTTTGAGAAGGAAGGGCCGGACTGGTATCTTCGCATCCTCATCGACCGGGACGGCACCATGGATACCGACACCTGTGCAGAGGTGTCCCACGCACTGGACCCCATTCTGGATGAAGCAGACCCCATCGACCAGAGCTATTATCTGGAGGTGGGCAGCCCCGGCCTTGGCCGCAAGCTGACCCGCCCGGAGCACTACGAGGCGCTGAAGGGTCAGAAGGTGCGGGCAAAGCTGATCCGCCCCAACGCTGACGGCGTGCGGGAACTGTCCGGCATCCTGACCGGCCGCGAGGGCAGCACCGTGACGCTGGAGACCGAAAACGGCCCCGTGACCTTTGAGGTGAACGCAGCCTCCGGTGTGCAGCTGTGCGACGACGAGGATCTGTTCAACTGAAAAGTACCGTCTCTGATGGAGAAAAGAGAACAAAATATATAGGAGGAACCCGAAAAATGACAGCAGCGAATAAGGACTTTTTTGAAGCGCTCTCCATGCTGGAGCATGAGCGCGGCATCACCGCAGAGTACCTGATCGAAAAGATCAAGGCGGCTATCATCATTGCCGTCAAGAAGAACTATGAGGTCGAGGAGGATCACATCCGTGTGGACATCGACCCCGACACCGGCCGCTTTGATGTGGCGCTGATCCAGGATATCGTGGCAGACGAGGACTGGTACGACGAGCACGCCGAGATCGGTGTGACCGAGGCACGCAAGATCCGCAGCAGCTACGAGGTGGGCGACCGCATCATCACCCCGCTCAAGACCAAGGACTTTGGCCGCATTGCCGCCCAGACCGCAAAGCACGTCATTCGTCAGGGCATCCGCGAGGCCGAGCGCAGCCAGCAGCTGAGCGAGATCCAGTCCCGCGCCCATGATATCATCC
>OHEF01000778.1_pt1 | contig 11336 bp, 8 predicted proteins | sample 1567171 | NCBI WGS metagenome assembly OHEF01 (sample SAMEA3879576, study PRJEB24766) | human gut metagenome | biome: human-associated habitat; feature: feces | place: USA | collected 1985/1987
TAAAGGCATGATCATGTTAATCTGTGTCTCTGGTTTGATAGGCGATGCTTTTATTCCGTCAACCCCCCATCTAAGGAGTTGAAGTGCGGCGAAGCGATCAAGCATGCAAACAGAGAAGGTATGCGGAGGAGCTCCCCCGCATACCTCGGAAAATTTATTGTGCGTTGGCAAAAACCTGTCCGTGCGCTTTGCGCATAAAGGTGTAGGTTGCAAGACCGATCAGCATCGTCGCCACTGCGGCAACCATCATATTGCTGCGTGCGCTTTCGCCGAATATGCCGGCAATAAAGGGAACGACATATCCGCACAGGAAAACGCCAGAGCCCTCAAAGGCCTGAAGCAGACTCATTGCAGTGGTAAGATTTTTGCCTTTAGTTCCGAGACCGATATAGGTCTGCAGGGCGGAGATTGCGATCATGATGCCGAGCTGGCAGCCGATTGCTGCGATGTAGCAGCAGGCAACGGTGGGAATAACGGTGGGGAGAAATGTGCAGAAGCCGCCGAGCAGCAGCGCAACGGGGAGTGCCCACCCCTTAAAGGCTTTCATCCAGAAGGAAACTGCGATGCAGCCGACCATGCTGACCGCGGTGCACAGTGAGTTTACGCCGCCGACAAGTGTGGAGTCGCCCAAACGCGCCTCATTGATAATAAAGTCGGAGTTGTTCAGATACCAGCCGTTCCAGAAGATGCAGCCGAGGAAGTATGTTCCGAGCAAAAGAATCGCATACAGGGGCATACGACTGCCGGATTCCTCTGCTTCGCTCTTGCTTTCCTCAACCTTATGTTCAGCTTTGGAGTCGACGGATACATTGGGGTAAAACAGCATGACAAGAACAATGACGGGGATGATGACATATACGGTCTTAAAACCGCCCGCCCAGTTGCCGCCTCTTGCAAAGAAACCACAGATAAGGGCAAACAGCGTCTGACCGAGCATAAGAGCCGCCTGATGGAAGCCCATGACCTTGTCCTTCAGAGAGTCGGGCGCGATGAGAGGGAGCACAGATGCGTTGGCTGCCGCTACGATACCTGCGGGAATGCCCATAAGTGCGGAGCAGGCGACGATACCGGCAATGGGGAGCTCAACATATGCAACGACAAGGCCCGCAGCAACGGCAATGATGAGGCTGATTATAACAAGAGCCTTGCGGTTGAATTTTGCGAGCAAAAACGCCGAAGCAAAAGCAGAAAGCATCATAACCACAGCGGGGAGCGATGCGATGAGTACGGTTACGCTGTCCTGGCCGGGAAAAGCGGCGTAAATATCGCCGAGGACGATAGTTGTAAACGAATAAATGTACACTGTGAAAGATGACAACAGTACAACAATAAGCGAAATGGCTTTTTTCATAATACTCTCCAATCGAAAATTGTTACGCAGGCGGCGCGGCTTGGTCCGCCAATGCGCGCGCTTCGTTTTCTTCGACGCATTTTTGATATTTCTTATCACTCAGGCCGAAGAAGAACTGAAGTATAAGCTGGCAGGCGGCCATGATTGTCGGAATTATAAAGGTACCGAAGAGAATTCCGTTTTTGGCCGCGAAGGTCTGTGCGACATTCGGGATATAGTTGACGATATCGAGTACGACCGTGGTGAGTTTTCCGCCGATGGCAGCGCCAAGGGAAATATCAAGGGCGTAAATCCCGTAGATAAGCCCTGTCTGCAGCTTTCCGGTCAGCCAGAAGCCGTATTCAATGACGTTGGGAACCAGGAGATTTGCAAATCCGTAATGTGCGCCCTGGAAAACGGCGCTTGCAATAAATATAAAGAAGAGAACGCCGAAGTGCATCGATTTTGCGGCAGCGGCGGGGCCGATGGCACGGCAGATAAGGAAAAACGCCGTGTTGAAAACGATGCTCAGCACGAGCACGCATATAAAGCCGCGGCTGCTGTCCTTGAAAAGACGCACAAAATACTTAATCAGCAGTGCTCCGAGTATTGTAGCAACGGTGAACACACCCATTGCGATCGCATAGAAGTTTTCCATGTCAAAATAGTATTTGAATGAGTAAACCATCAGCGCGCTTTTAATGGTCATCAGAGTGTTTGCAAGAAGAACACTGATGAGAATGATAACGCAGGGGCGGTTTTTGGCAACAAGACCGAACTCTGATAAGAGATTTCGCTTTTCGGTTTTTTCTTTGCCTTGAGTTTCGACGATTTTTGAAGTGCCGTCGGGGTTGAGCTCGTATTTCTTCTGAACCAGATAGTTAAGGCCCATGCTCAGGAACCCGATAACTGCAAATACAACGGCCGCCCAGAAGAAGCCGCGTTTTTCGCTGCCGCCGCCGAAGGCGTTTACAAGGGGAAGAAATGCTGCGGAAACAAGAAACATCCCGATATTGAAAAACACCTCGCGAATGCCGATAATCTCGCTTCGCTCATCGACACTGGTCGTCATGTTGACAAGCTGCGCATGGGTGGGCGCACAGACGATGGTGTTCCAGATGCAGCCGTAGGTGCCGAAAATCAGCACGATCCAAATTATCCTGAAGGTCATACTGACGTTTTCCCAAGGAGCAAAAATAAGCGGAAGTCCTATGGTCATCGGCAGAATTCCGATTTTGAGCCAGCCTCTGTATTTGCCGCTTTTCCAATGGCATCTGTCGATGGCTATTCCAATCAGAAAGTCCGTTACTGTATCGCAGGACCTCGCGATCAGTATTATGTTGCCGGCAAGACCGACAGCAAGTCCGCAGACGTCGGTGAAATAATAAGTGAGGTAACTCGCAAAAATATTCCATGCAAGCAAGGTGCCCATACCGTCGCAGGACGACCATGCGAGCTTATCCGCAAATGGGATAGCTCCTTTTTTCGCTGCTTTTTCTTTCATAACAATTCTCACAATTCAGTATTATTGTCGTAATTTCGCACGGCTCATTGATAAATCGCTGACATTGTTTCCCGAAAATGTTTGCGGGAGATGCAAGACCACCCGCAAACAGGTTTTTATTCAAAGAGTATGTTTTTAATTATATCTGCCGGGCGGTGAGGTAGCCGGCACGAACTGCGGGTCCGACAAGGCCGACCTTGACCGCATCACCGATGATCCTAACGTCATATCCGGCCTGAATGAGTTCGTCGGCAAGAGCTGTGTTGGGAGTGTGGCCGATGGAGATAACGACGGTGTCACACTCGATCTCCTCGTTGAACTTTCCGGAAACCACGACGGAATGATCTTTGATTTCACTGACGGAAGTGCTCGCGCATACGCGCACCTTGTTCTTTTCGAGGTCTGCAAGCAGGGCATTGCGAGGCGTGTCAACTTCGTCCATCGCAATATCTTCCTGAAGTTCGACAATGGTGACGTTCTTCATGTAGGAGGCAATATGGTTAGCTGTTTCCGCGCCTGCGTGCCCGCCGCCGATGACAACGACGTTGTGACCGGTGTTAGCTTTGCCGGAAAGCACATCTGTGCCGAGCACGACAATGTCCTTGTCCCAGCCGGGGATCTTGCGGGGCACGACGGGAGTGGTTCCCGTTGCTGCTATTATAACATCGGGCTTTACAGAATCAACAAGCTCCTTCGTGACGACAGTGTTCAGGATGACGGGAACATTGAGCTTCTTGAGCTCGTGCATCTGCCATACGATGAATGCGCCCAACTCGCCCTTGCAGGGAGGCACGGAAGCGAGTCTGTATTTGCCGCCGGCCCAGCGGTCCTTGTCATAAACGCTGACACGGTGACCGCGTTTAGCAGCGCCTATTGCAGCCTCGAGTCCGGCAGGGCCGGCACCGATAACAAGGACATTCTTGGGACTGTCGGTCATAACGGTCTGATACTCCGCCTCGGACTCGTGTCCGATGATGGGGTTAAGTTCGCAGGTGCCCGACTGTTCAAGGTTTACGTTTGCATCGCAGCCGTGCAGACAGCCGACGCAGGTGCGTATGTCTGCAAAGCAGCCTGCTGCAGCCTTGTTAGGCGTCTCGGGGTCAGCTATAGACTGCCTGCCCATCGCCACCATGTCAGCTTTGCCCGACTTGATGATAGCGTTGGCAACACGGGTGTCGTTAATTCTGCCAATTGCGTAAACGGGAACGGAAACAACCGATTTGACCTCTTTCGCGTTGTTAGCGATCCAGCCGTGCTCGGTGTACATGGAGGGGATTATCTGATCGCCGGATCTGTAAACGCCGACGGAAACACCGAAATAGTTGACGCCGGCTTCCTCGAGAAAAGGAACATAGGCCTTCGTGTCTTCAATGGTAAGACCGCCGGAAACCCATTCGTCGCTGGACAGTTTGTAGCCGATGATGAAATCGGGACCTGTCTGTTCGCGGACCTCGCGAATAATTTCAAGGGCAAATCTCATTCTGTTGCAGAGGTCGCCACCGTATTCATCGGTTCTCTTGTTGGAGTAGGGGGACATGAACTCCTCAATGAGGTAACCGTGCGCTCCGTGAAGCTCGCAGCCGTCAAAGCCGGCGGCCTTCGCTCTTGCCGCAGCCTGACCAAACTGTTTGACTACGAGCCGAATTTCGGCGGCGGTCATTTCATGGGGCATCATTTCGGGGCTGAAGGGGCAAGGAATGGCGGATGGCGCCCAAGGAGTGTCTGCGTCGATTACGCCGACCTGGCGACCGGGGTGATGGAGCTGAACGATGCTCAGCGCGCCCCACTTATGAAGTCTGTCGGTGTATTCTTTGAAGCCGGGAATGTGCTCGTCTTTCCAGAGTCCGCCGATATACTGATGACCTTTGCCGGCGACATTTGTTATCGCAAAGTCCTCCGTGATGATCATCGCAAAGCCACCTTTGGCCTTGGCTTCGTGGTATGCGGCAAACCTTTCGGTGCAGCTTCCGTCCTCCTCGCACAGGTTCATTACCATTGCGGGAACGATGCAGCGGTTTTTGAGTTGTCTGTTATTTATCGTGATTGGGCTGAACAAACTGTCTAACATTTGCAAGTCTCCTTAAATAATGTGTCAACAGCAAGCAGGACGCAGGAAATCGCTTCGTTTTAGGGAATCGTCCGTTTCCTGCGTCCACTTACTCGAGACAAATCAGATTTCTATTTGATAGAGGGTATTACCACTGGATGACTTCGTCGTCCCAGCCGTCCTGAGGAGCTGCGCAGAGGGTATCATAGAAGGAGAGCTTGCTGATAAACCATTTGCCGTTGGGGTCAAGATTGCCGTTTTCGTCGATTTTGACATACTCGTCGTTGTACTTGCCCTGCTCGAGGAAGCTCTTGCTGCCGGTTTTGGCACGGCCTTCAAACATACGGAATGCGCCGAACATGTTCCACTTGCCGGTGGCGTGAACGCCGTCGTCAGCGACAGTGATCTGAGGAGCCATGGGGTTATGGCCGAGAACACCCTTGAGGGGAACGCCGTCCATCTGGGTCTGGTAGAACTGGAAGAGCTTTTCGATCTCTTCGCGGTTGTTTCCGCCGCCCCAGGGCTGAGTGGGGTCACCGACCCACTGTGCATCGGGAGCAAAGAGCTCCTTGATCAGGGTCCAGTTGTGGTTGTCATCGCACATTGCGCTGTAGCGAGCCTTGAGAACTTTAATCTCCTCAATATCCTTGAGCTTCTGTACTTCCTTGGCGAGTTCTTCGAGTGTGATAGCCATTTTTGTTTCCTCCTTAAAAATTTTATTTGTTTGTTAATGATCGAGCATTGACCGCAATCATTGGTTCTGTTATATTAATATCACACTCAGCAGCACAATTCTTTTGATATTTCGTTAAAAAATACAAATATATTTTATTTTTCAGCATAAATATTGTGATTTTACACATAAATATAGATATTTTACAATGGACCATTTGCGCTTCACCGAATTATTCCGAAGAATTTATACGCTTTGCTTCGCTCTGCACGCTAATATATAGAAATAAATTATTTTAATACGATATAACTATTTTACAATCGAGGTGTGTTTAATGGGCGTTCTTCCTACTATGCGTTCCGACAAATCAGAGATCCTACCGTATAATTTCAAGGACTATTATGCGTTTATAGGTCTTGAAAAGCTATCTGACCACCCGAGCTTCCGGATGTTTAACCACTGGCATGATGCTGTAGAAATAATCGTGCCAATACGCGGGCATATGGTGTACAGTATAAACGGTGAGCTTGTTCACCTGGATGAAAACAACGGTGTTTTCATCAATTCCAACCAGATACACTACGGTTTTTCCGCCGACAACACCGATTGCGAATTTGTTTTTGCATTGTGGCATCCGCTTATCCTGTGTGCCACAAACAGTATAGAAAAAAACTATGTGAAGCCGATTACAGACAATGCGGCAATACCTTATATACGTCTCAATCGCGAGATCGATTGGGAGAAAACAATCATGGACGATGCGTGTGAGCTTAACGCGCAGCTATATGCACCCTCTGCACCACTGGCTCTTCAGAGTTTGATTTTTAAAATGTGGAAAACGATTTTTGATAATACTGCCCACGAAGAGGATGACAGTTCCCACGTTTCCCCACAACTTTCGATTCTGAAGGATATGCTCTCTTATGTTCACGAACACTATCCCGAGAAAATTTCGCTAAACGACATTGCCAATGCCGGCAAGATCAGCATAAGCAGCTGCAATACTATATATAAGAAATACTTAAAAGAGTCTCCGATAAAACATTTGCTCAATTATCGCCTGATGAAAAGCTGCGAACTGCTGATAGAAAATGCGCTGTCCGTAACGGAGATTGCATTTGATGTGGGGTTCGCGAATACGAGCTATTATATAGATACTTTTAAGAAAAGATATGGCTGCACGCCGAACGAATACCGGAAACGCAACAAGCTGTCGGAAATATTTACACCGAACCCCGGCAGTATTTTATAACTTGCTTCACCCTACCCGTAATCCTAATGTGTACCCTTTGTCAAGGACACTTTTTGTTTGATGGGCTTCATTTTCCGAACAATTAATTATATTGTATTTTTCTTGGAGGGCAGCATCATATTTGGTGTTGCCCTCTTTTGCTCCGCCATTTGGGGGAGGAATATGTATTTTACAACAGTTCATCTACCAATCTGTTCATTTTCAATGATGCAGCGCACTCCCCCACTCCGGTGCTATGATGTGTGCTGGAGGTGAAAATTACATGACCATCATACAGCAAGTAGCGCAGCGGCAGGGGCAGATCGTCTCGGGCGTGTACCAGTCGGCCTCACACCGCATCGTCCCGGTCAGCGACTGCCTGATCGAGAACACCGTCGCCGATGAGATCATCGTCACGATCCGCAGTCTGCTCAAGAGCTTCAAGATCCGCCCCTATGATGAGGACACCGGCCGCGGCACGCTGCGGCACGTGCTCGTGCGGCGCGGCTGGCGCAGCGGGGAGATCCTCGTCGTGCTCGTGACCGCACACGGTATGCCGCCCGGCAAGCGCAACTTCGTGCGCGCGCTGCTGCAGCGGCACCCGGACATCACGACCATCGTGCAGAACATCAACGCCGGGCAGACGAGTCTCGTGCTCGGGCCGCACAGCGAGGTGCTCTACGGACCGGGATATATCCGCGAGCAGCTCGGTGATTTCACATTCCGCATCTCGCCGCGCGCGTTTTATCAGATCAACCCCGTGCAGACGGAGGTGCTCTACCGAACGGCGCTCGAATACGCGGGGCTGATCGGCACGGAGACCGTCGTGGACGCCTACTGCGGCACCGGCACGATCGGCATTTTCGCGAGCCGAAACGCCGCGCGCGTGATCGGCGTGGAGAATAACCGCGACGCCGTGCGCGACGCGATCAGCAACGCGAAGGCGAACCGCGCGGACAACGTCCGCTTCTACACCGCCGACGCGAGCGACTTCCTGCAGGACATGGCCAAGGCCGGCGAACACGCCGACGTCATCATCCTCGATCCCCCGCGCGCCGGCAGCGACGAGCGCTTTCTCTCCGCCGTCACGACTGTGGCACCGGAGCGCGTGGTATACGTGTCGTGCAACCCGGAGACACTCGCGCGCGACCTCGGCTATCTCACCCGCCACGGCTACCGCGTCGAGCGCATCCAGCCGGTCGATATGTTCCCGCACACGGAGCATATCGAGACGGTGGCTCTGCTGAATAAACTATCTGAATAAGGCGGTGAAAAAATGTCATTACCGAAGTACAGCGAACTCTATCTGCCCTTTTTGACAACGATTCAAGATGGCGCTGTCTACTCTGTGAAAGAAGTTAGAGATCGTCTGGCATCCAGCCTTCACCTGTCGGAGGATGATCTGTCGCAATTGATTTCCAGCAATCGTCAGTCCGTATGGGCTTCAAGATTTGGCTGGGCAAATACATACTTGAAGAAAGCCGGACTCGTGATCGCGCCGAAAGCCGGTCATTGCCAGATAACCGATGAAGGGAAGCGTCTTCTTAACAGCGGTGTTGATATTACGAATCATTATCTTGCGGAGCATTATACCGACTTTGCAGCGTTTCGGAAAGGAAAAAAGGTTGACATCGCTCCTTCTGGACCGCCGGAAATTGATCTCTCGGACACCCCAACGGAAACTTTTGAGCGCGTCTATTCGATCATCAACGAGCAGCTGGCGGATGAGTTACTCACCGCCATTATAGGTCAAACGCCATCATTCTTTGAAACGCTTGTTGTGGATTTGATGAAAGCCATGGGATATGGTGACGGCTTCGTTACAAAGGCAACCGGTGACGGCGGAGTTGACGGCATTATTTACGAGGATAAGCTCGGATTCAACTTGATCTACATTCAGGCAAAGCGCTGGGACAAGGATTCAGTGATCGGAAAGCCGGAAATCCAGAAATTCACTGGTGCCATGATGGGTCCTCCAAAAGTGGAGAAAGGGCTGTTCATAACGACCGCAAAGTTTTCGCAAGGTGCAATGGATTTTGCAAAAGCGCAGCATATCATCCTTGTCGATGGCGAAAAATTGACGGAACTCATGATTGAATACAATTTGGGCGTATCCGCGCAAAAAACATATCAAATCAAGCGGATCGACAGCGATTATTTTTCGAATGACTCGCAGTGATTTGCATAGCGCACGATCAAAAACAAGCTGTTTTTGCAAAACTCCTCTTGCAATGCACCAGATGTTGTGATATAGTAACTCCGTTATATTAGATGATTTCCCCTATCATGAAAGGATGAATACCATGACTACTTTGGAACTGATTCTGACGATTATCCAGCTGATTTCCGGTCTCGCCGTGACCGTGATCGTGCTGATGCAGTCCGGCAAGAGCGCCGGCCTGTCCGGCGCCATTGCCGGCGGTGCGGAAACGTTCCTTTCCAAAGGCAAAGCCAAGACGCTCGATGCCAAGCTCGCCAAGGCGACGAAATGGTTCGGCCGGACCTCTTCCCACGCCGGGACGACCTGCGTGCAGATCTCTGTGCAGTACTTGCAGCGCGTGTGGAACTTGCAGCCCTTCGGCGGATTCACCGGGCTGGGAATGTCGCCCTCAAGGATCGACAACTCCTTCGCACCGACGGTATCCGTGGTCGGGATCGCGTTGAGCAGTGCCTCGGTGTACGGATGGATGGGGTGATGGAAGATCTCGTCAGCCGCTGCCAACTCGACCATCGTGCCGAGGTACATGACGCCGACGCGGTCGGAGATGTACTTGACGACGGACAGGTCGTGCGTGATGAACATGTAGGTCAGATTCTGCTGTTCCTTCAGATCGAGCAACAGGTTGATGATCTGCGCCTGAATGGACACGTCCAGCGCGGAGACAGCCTCGTCGCAGACGACGAACTTCGGCTTCGTGGCGAGCGCGCGGGCGATGCCGATACGCTGCCGCTGGCCGCCGGAGAACTGGTGCGGGAAGCGGTGCAGGAAGTACGGTGCAAGGCCGCAGTCGTCCATGATCTTGAGGACCATTTCCTGCATACGGGCGTCCTTTTTCTTGATCATGTTGTGCGCCTGCATGCCCTCGCTGATGATCTGGCCGACGCTCATGCGCGGGTTCAGCGAGGAATACGGATCCTGGAAAATCAGCTGCATGTCGCGGCGCAGGCGGCGCATCTCGTTATACTCGAGTCTGGCAAGGTCGATGCCGTCGTCGCGGTAGGCCTCGTACTTCTGGAACTCGGGGTCGTTTGCATACGGGACGCGCAGCGCCTCAATCTCTTTGCGGCCAGCGTTAAGCTGCGCGCGCAGAGCAGCAATCTGGTCGTCACACTGCTTCAGCTTTTCCTGCGCTCTTTGCAGCTGGCCGTCCTTGGCAGACTTGCCCGCTTTCTCAGCAGTTTTCTTCGCATATTCCGCGTCGTCTACGTCTACCTGCAGTTCCTGCCGCTTTTCCTCCATGGAGGACAGATTGTGCGCAATGGCGTAATCCTTGGAATAGGCCGCAATCACGGGATCGAGATTATCAACCACGAGGAAGCCGCCGACGATCTTTGTGATATCCAGCAACGCATCCTCTGCCAGCTTGCGGGCAGCGTCGAGTTCGCCGTGCTTGGCGTACTGCTCCTTCTCGGAGAGCTTGGCGTATTCTGCTTCAAGCTTGTCGCGCTTCTGCTCCAACTCTCTGAGTTTTGTGCGGCGGGATTTAAGATTTTTGACAGTGTCAATGACGTATTTCGGCGCCAGATCGTCCAGAGAACGGCCATAGTACATGGTACGGCCATAGGTCTGGTGATACAGCTGAAGAATCGTGCGTCCAAGAGTGGACTTGCCGCAGCCGGACTCGCCGACAAGGCCGAATGTTTCGCCCTCGTAGATATCCAGCGAAATGCCGTCATTGGCCTTGACGAAACGGCCGCCCTTCAGGGGGAAATACTGCTTCAGGTTGCTGATGCGAAGCAGAACCTTCTTGTCATTATTTTGCATGTCTGTCCTCCTTCTTCGCGTAGAAGCAGCGAACCTGCTGGGTGTCGGAGACGTGGATCAGCTCCGGCTCCTCCTCCAGACAGCGCTCGGTCGCGTACTTGCAGCGCGGGGCGAACTTGCAGCCCTTGGGCAGATCCAGCGGGTGCGGAACCGCGCCGGGGATCGCTTCAAGCCGTTCGTCGCTGGGGGTATCCAGACGCGGGATGGAGAGCATCAGGCCCTCGGTATAGGGATGGGAATACTCGTTCTTGTGGAAGATCGTCCCGGCGGGTGCGTATTCGACGACCTGGCCGCAGTACATGACCGCGACGTTGTCGGCCATCTGGTTGATGACGCCGAGATCGTGCGTGATGAACAGAACGGCGGTGCCGTTTTTCTCACGCAGCTCGTTCATGAGCTTCAGGATCTGCGCCTGAATGGTCACGTCGAGCGCCGTGGTCGGCTCGTCCGCGATCAGCAGCTTCGGACGGCAGGCCAGCGCCATGGCGATCATGACACGCTGCCGCATACCGCCGGACAGCTGGTGGGGATACTGCTTTACCACAGCCTCCGGGTTAGGGATCTGT
>OHEF01000780.1_pt1 | contig 11324 bp, 9 predicted proteins | sample 1567171 | NCBI WGS metagenome assembly OHEF01 (sample SAMEA3879576, study PRJEB24766) | human gut metagenome | biome: human-associated habitat; feature: feces | place: USA | collected 1985/1987
ACCAGAAAATACTTTACGCCTGCCAGTGCGCCGGGCCGTGTGACCGAGTAGACGGCAATGACCACCGAGAGCACCACCAGCACCGGCATCATCACCTTGGAAACACGCTCCACGCCGTTGCGCACACCCGCAAAGATGATGCCCAGCGTGATAAAGGTGAACAGCAGGAACGCGATCTCGGCCAGCAGACCGTTGGAGATGAAGCCGGAGAAATACCCGTCCGATGCCAGCGCGCTGCCGTGGCCGGTGAGATACTGGGCCAGATAGTGGATGACCCATCCGCCGATGACCGAATAATAGGGAACGATCAGGATGGGGATGACGGCGTTGATCCAGCCGCCGAACGCCAGCCCCTTCCCCTTGCCAAAATGGCTGTAAGCGCCCACCGGGCTTTTGCGGGTCATCCGGCCCAGCGCCGTTTCGGCAATGATCATGGTGTAGCCAAAGGTGACAGCCAGCAGGATGTAGATGAGCAGAAAAATGCCGCCGCCGTATTTTGCGGCCAGATACGGGAAGCGCCAGATGTTTCCCAACCCGACCGACGCACCGGCGGCGGACAGCACGAATCCGAGTTTGCCGGAAAACGCACTGCGCTTGTGTTGAGTTTCCATGTTTTTTTCCTCTTTTCCAGTTGATAAAATCAAGTGTAACATAGAGAAAACGGGATTTCAACGAATCGCAGGCGTTTCACCGGTGGAGAGATTTCAGGCGAAAGATGAAGAAAAGTGAATCACTTTCGGGTAAAGGGCTCCATACCGTGCTCCTCGGGGGCGTAGTATTCCATCAGGGAAATGTAGTTTTCCGGGTGGTGGCAGAACGCCGCGCGCAGAACGCTGTCCAGCTCGCCCCGGGCGGTGAGCAGACGGATGATGTACTGGGCCACCATCTGCACCACATCGGTCTCGATGCCGTAGCACAGGCCGACCGCCAGCACCGGGATAAGGATCTGCCGGGCCAGCAGGGGCACGTTCTGGCCGTACCGCTCAAGGATGGGGCGGCTCATGGTGGAGGCGGCCCAGACGCTGCCCACGATCTGCCAGTAATCGATTTCTTTCATGTGGGAAAGGCTCTGCAGTCGCTCCACGATCTCGCCGTCGCTGAGGATGTAGCCATCGACCACCTCTTTTTCGGAGCGGATAAAGGCACACTGGATCATGTCCATGATGGCGGCTTCGTATTTCTGGTGGAAATTTTCCCGGGAAACGCAGAACTTGGCCACGATGTTGATGAGGGCACTGGTGTCCTCGGCGGTGGCAAGACTGCTGACCACCAGCGGTGTGGGGCCGAATTCCGCCCCCAGCGCGTCCAGGTCGGCCAGCTCTTCGGCGTTCCGGGTGGCGGGCAGAAAGCGGTCGCAGCCGTTGCGGTGGTAGCCCCAGGCAGCGGGCAGCACCCGGGCCACCGCGTCGCCGCTGGAAATGATATTGAAGATGTTGCTCTCGGGCCAGTTTTCTAGCAGGGTGCCGTCCGGGGCGTGATTGGCATCGAAATCCTGCTGCAGGTCAGGCCGGTCGGCGGCAGTCAGGGCTGCAGGCACCGCAAAGCCGTAGGCGTAGATGTTTTCCCGCCCCAGCTGGGGGAGCTCCCGGGCGATCTTTGCCGCCAGCAGATTTGCAATGATGGAACCGCGGCTGTAGCCGCCCAGCCAGAGCTTGAAGGCACCGCCCTGCCCTGCCCGGGCCAGATAGGCCTTGAGGGACGCAAACACCGCTGCCACAGGCGTGACAAAGCCGGTGTGCGCGCTGGTATCACCTGTGTGGAAGTTGCTGGCCCACTCGCCGCCGTAGCCGCCGCCCCGCAGGACAAGCGCCACAAGGGTGATGCGCTGGCCGTTCAGGGTCAGGGTCTTGCGGGCCAGCGAGTAGCCCACAAAGTCCCCGGCCCGGCCGGTGTCGAGATCGTAATTGTAGAACAGCGCGTCCTCAAAGCCCAGGGCCTCGTAGGCGGCGGCAATGTGGGCTTCCCGCCCCACAGAGCCGTTGACCCAGTATTCCGCATCGCTGGCCACGGTGTTGGCCGCAGCGCAGACCAGACCCAGCGTTGCCAGCGCCAGCTGGTGGTCATATTGGGTGGCCGGGTGGGTGAAAAAGCTGTCGGAATAATAGAACGCGTGGGTCAGGTCGCAGCCGCTCAGGTCGCTGCGGATGCCGATGGTGTAGCGGCCATCCGGCACTGCATGGCCCACGGAGCCCTGCCCGGCGGCCTGGACCATCAGCCCGGGCAGCAGAGTGCTGCCGGCCGCAAACCCCAGCACCTTGCAAAAACTTCTTCGATCCATAATTTTTCCCCTCAAAAACCAGAATGGATTTTTTCTTAGTATACCGTATCCCGGGCGGGGATACAATCCAAAGTTTTCCGGGCGGCAAAAAACGGGCCGGTGTTGCGCACACCGGCCCGTTATGTTACACTGTTGTTCAGTCCAGATCCTTGCAGTACTCCACGATGTGGTGGAACATCTGCTCCACGGCGGGAGCCATGGCGGTGGGGCGCTGGACGGCCAGACCCACCACGCGGTCCTCTTCGGGCTCGATGGGGTAGATCTTGACCGCTGCCGTGCAGTTGCGCAGCAGCATCCGGGGCATGATGGAAATACCCAGGCCTGCCTCGACCATGGCAATGTTCGACTGGTCGTCGATGACATGGCAGCGGCGCTCCGTTGAGAGGGAATACTTCTTGAGGAACTGACGCATCTCCGCGTCGGTGGCATCCCACTGCACCACAAAGTTCTGCCCGTTCATCAGGGCGGGGGTCATCACGCCGTTGGGCGGCTCGGGCCAGTCCATGGGGGTGATGCAGAGCAGCGGCTCGTGGAACAGCTCGGTCAGAACAAACTCCTCCCGGCAGTTGTTGGAGAGGAAGGCAATGTCCACCTGACCGGTGCGCAGCCACTCCTTAACATCGTCGTAGGTGCCCTGATAGACCTCGACTTCGATCTGGGGGTAGTGGGCCATAAAGCCCTTGAGGATGCTGGGCAGCAGCCCGGAGCAGATCGAGTTGAAGGCACCCAGCTTGACCTTGCCCTTTTCCAGGCCGTTCAGGCGGGCAATGCTCTGCTGCAGGGCCTCGTCGCTGTTCAGCACCGCACGGATGGAGGGGTACAGCGAAGCGCCGTAGCTGGTCATGGTAACGCCGTTTTTGCCGCGATTGAATAAGGTAAAGCCCAGCTCAGCCTCCATCACGGCGATGGCGTGGCTGATGGCTGAGGGGGTCAGATGCAGTTGCTGAGCTGCCTTGTTAAAGCTGCCCTGCCGTGCAACTGCGTCGAAAATCTCATAAGAAAACAGCGTCATTCCCAATGCCTCCTTCCGGTCTGATCTGGTTCGGAGACGCTCGATCCTCTGTGAATCTTTTTCATCTTTGGTTTGAGATAGTTCAATTATCTTCTTGATTTTACTATCCTGCGCCCGTCCTGTCAAGCATTTTGGGCGGATTTGTGCACGCTCTATGCAGATTTTGCCGCAGCAGACGGAGGAAATGCCACCTTTCCTCCGTTATAGTTCTTATAACGATTTTTTACAAACTGACCGAGGTGTTTTTTATGACCGCACTTTCCCCGCGATGCAGCTTCAGCGGCACCGCCCTTAAAACCATTGCCTGCATCACCATGCTCATCGACCACATCGGTGCATCCTGCATCGAGGCCGGCCTTTTGCTGCCGGAGCTGGAAACGGGAGAAGTTTCCGGCGGCGCATGGGATCAGCTTTCGCTGTTCCAGCTGGACAGGGTCCTGCGCTTCACCGGGCGGCTGGCCTTTCCCTTGTTCTGCTTTTTGCTGGTGGAGGGCTTTGTACATACCCACGATGTGAAAAAATACGTCCGGAGGCTGTTCCTGTTTGCCCTCATCAGTGAGGTGCCCTTTGACCTTGCGTTTTTCCGCACGCCCTTTGCACTGGACCATCAGAATGTTTACTGGACGCTGGCGCTGGGCGTGCTGGCCATGGCAGGTCTGAAGCATTTTGAAAAGCCGGACGGCTCTGCCAGCTGGAAAGGGCTCTTGTGTGCGGCAGGCTGCACGCTTGCGGCGCTTCTGGCTTGTACGGACTACGACGGTAGCGGTGTGCTCATCATCTGCGTGCTGTACCTGACCCGCACAAACCGCAAGCGGCAGTGCATCGTGGGAGCCGTGCTGTTTGCCTGGGAACTCACCGCACCGCTGGCCTTTGTGCTGGTCTGGTTCTACAACGGGCAGCGGGGCCGCTGCACCCCTGCCATGCAGAAGGTGTTTTACTGGTTCTATCCTGTGCACCTGAGCGTGCTGGCTGCGGTGACGAATCTGATCTTGTAATAGAAAGGCCGCTTTCACGGAACAAATTCCGAGGAGGCGGCCTTTTGGTTTCTGAAAATGGAAAAAGCCCGGTGATTTCAAAGAATCATCGAGCTTTTTCTTGGCGGAGTAGGAGGGATTTGAACCCTCGCGCCGTTGTTTAGACGACCTACGCCCTTAGCAGGGGCGCCTCTTCGGCCTCTTGAGTACTACTCCAGAGCAAAGTGCATTACACTTATTCAATAAAAAATGGCGGAGAGAGTGGGATTCGAACCCACGGTACGTTGCCGTACGGCAGTTTTCAAGACTGCTTCCTTAAACCACTCGGACATCTCTCCTTGTGGACACTCGCGTTACGCCGTGTCGAATGCCTATTTACTTTACCAGATTTGCGCCGTTCTGTCAAGCCCTTATGCAAATTTTTCTTTTTTCTGTACGATAGCTGCACAGCAGGCGCATTTATCACAACCTTTATTCGAAGTTTTTTTGGATTTTCTCTTTACAGAAACATCCTTTTGTTGTATAATAAAACCAACATAAACCACCCATTGGGAAAAGGAGCATCATCATGTCGTTTTCAGAGCTATTGAAGCAGTGCCGCAAAAAGCAGGGCGTCAGCCAAGCGGAGCTTGCCTCCAGACTGGGGGTCACCCAGCAGGCTGTCGGCAAGTGGGAAAGCGGCAAGTCCTCCCCCGACCCCTCCACCGTGGCCCGCATTGCGGAACTGTTGAACACCACGGCGGACTATCTGCTGGGGCTGTACCGCCCGGTCAGCAACGTTTCTGCCCCCGAGGAGCGCTTTTTCGGCAGCTATACCGAGAGCCTGATCCCGGTCATCGGCACGGTGAAGGCCGGTTACGGCGCACTGGCCTTTGAAGAGGACTACGGGCAGGAGTACGCCCGCGTGAAGGACCCCTCCAACTATTTTTATCTGGTGGTGCGCGGCGACAGCATGGAGCCCCGCATTCAGGATGGCGACCTTGCGCTGGTGCACAAGCAGGACACGCTGGAAAACGGCGATCTGGGCGTGCTGATCTACGGCGACGAGGGCGAGGGCACCCTGAAGCGCTACATCCAGCGCGGCAACTGCGTGGTGCTGCAGCCCTTCAACCCCGCCTACAACGAACTGGTGATCAAGGGCGAGGACCTGAACCACCTGCACATCGCCGGCCGCGTGGTGGAGACCAAGGCCAAGTGGTAAATCTTCTATTTTAAAATGGCCTCCGTTTCACTCTGGCCATATTCAGCGGAAAATTTGTTTTTTATTTCGTGTTTGTCGTGGCCTGCGGGCCACTCCAAACACATCTTCACGAAAAAAGCGAGCAAACAGGTTTTCTGCATGCATCTGTTTTTTGAATCAAAAGCCATTTGCAGTTTTGCGTATGGCTTTTTCTTTTATACTCTTTTTTCCATTCGGGGGTGCATTTTTATGGAACAGACACTCATGGATAAGCTGACCATTCTGGCCGACAGCGCCAAATACGACGTAGCCTGCACCTCCAGCGGGGCTTCCCGCACGGCGCGGACCGGAACCGTGGGCAGCTGCTATGCACCGGGGTGCTGCCACGCCTTTACCGCCGACGGCCGCTGTGTGAGCCTGCTCAAGGTGCTGATGACCAACTGCTGCTCCTTCGACTGCGGCTACTGCGTCAACCGCCGCTCCAACGATATCCCCCGCGCCACCTTTGCGCCCCGGGAGCTGGCAGAGCTGACCATTGAATTCTACCGCCGCAACTACATCGAGGGGCTGTTTTTGTCCAGCGCAGTGCTGGGCACCCCGGACTACACCACCGAGCGGATGCTGGCGGTGCTGCGGCTGCTGCGGGGTGAATACCGCTTTGGGGGCTATATCCACGCCAAGGCCATCCCGGGCACAAGCCCGGAACTTTTGCAGCAGCTGGGGTATCTGGCCGACCGTCTGAGCGTGAACGTGGAACTGCCCAGCGAGCGCAGCCTGAACCTGCTGGCCCCGGACAAGGGGCGGCATTCCATCTTCCGCCCCATGAAGCAGATCGCGGTATCCGGCGCCGCCAGCCGGGAGGAGCTTACTCTTTACCGCCACGCGCCCAAGTTCGCCCCCGCCGGGCAGAGCACCCAGATGATCGTGGGTGCTTCGCCGGAGACGGACTACCACATCTTAAAACTGACCGAGGGGATGTACCAGAAGTACGGGCTGAAACGGGTGTTCTACTCTGCTTACATCCCGGTAGCCGAGGACACCCGCCTGCCCGCGCTGGACACAAAGCCGCCCCTTCTGCGGGAGCACCGGCTGTATCAGGCAGACTGGCTGCTGCGGTTCTACCAGTTCGAAGCGGACGAAATTTTAGATAAGGATAACCCCAACTTCAACCCCTATCTGGACCCCAAATGCAACTGGGCGGTGCAGCACTACGGGCTGTTCCCGGTGGACGTGAACCGCGCCCCCTTCGAGATGTTGCTGCGGGTGCCGGGCACCGGCCCCAAAAGCGCCCGGCGCATCTGGCGCGCCCGCAAGCAGGCGGCACTGGGTCTGGACGAGCTGAAACGCATGGGCGTGGTGCTCAAGCGGGCGCAGTATTTCATCACCTGCCGGGGCTTTGCGGGGGCGCACCCGGGCCGCGGCAGCGCCGGGCGGGAGCGCATCACCCGGGCGCTCATCGACCCCAACGTATTCAGCGGCAGCTGCGAGCAGCTGAGCCTGTTCAGCCCGCCCGCCGTGGACAACCTCATCGGGCAGGGCGTGCCGCCCCGGGCGGCTGTCCGCATGGTACGGGAGGAGGCGGTGCAATGTCTTGCCAAAGCGCTGTAAGCCCCAAGGGGGCGCGCAAGCTGCACGATGCCGACGTGGTCTACCTGTATGACGGCAGCTTTGAGGGCTTTCTGTGCTGCGTGTACGAAAGCTTTGCCCAGCACGAACTTCCCTTTGCGGTGTGGACGCCCCAGCGGGAGACCGCCACCCTCTACCCGGTCAAGGAGATTGCCACCGACCCCGCCGTTGCCCGGCGGGTATTCGCCAGCTTTGGCAAAAAGCTGGGCGCAGAGACTGAATACCTCGTCAGCCGGGATTTTCTTTCCGGGCAAGAGGACAAGGAGCTGCTTTTGCTCCGGTTTCTGCATCTGGCCTTTGCGCTGGGTCCGGGCACAGTCAAGCGGGAGGGGCATCCGGTGGTCGCGCCCCTCTACGCCATGAAAAAAAGTCTGGACTGGGAGGTAGACAAGTTTCAGGGCTTTGTGCGTTTCGAGGAGCACAATGGCATGCTGGGCGCGGTCATCCACCCCAAAAATTATATCCTCCCCCTGCTGCGCCCACACTTCTGCGGACGCTTCCCGGAGGAGGATTTCATGATCTATGATGCCGTCCATCAGGCGGTGCTGCTGCACGAGGGACACAAGACGCAGCTGCTGGAGTTGGCAGCGCCCTTGGAGCTGCCGCCGCCCAGTGCGCGGGAGCAGCAGTTTCAGGCGCTGTGGACGCAGTTCTACAAAACGCTGGAAATTCAGGCGCGCCACAACGAAAAAGGCCGCATGACCCATTGCCCCAAACGCTTCTGGGCGGATATGGTGGAAATGAAGGAGGAATTACAATGAAAACAGGAAAAAAGTCCGGACGTTGGAAATATGCCGTCCCCGTACTGATTCTGGTACTGATTTTGGCACTGCTGGGGCTGCTCTGGAACAATGTGAATAATACGAGCAACTCCACGGACGAGATCTACCTCTACGGAGAATGGCACAGCGATTCGCATATCTTGGATCGGGAACTTGAGATCTGGGGTGAATATTATAAAAAGGGAATGCGAGATCTGTTTGTAGAATACCCGTATACGGATGCACAGTTCCTCAACCTGTGGATGCAGGCAGACGATGACGAATTGCTGGATCAGCAGTTCAAAGACTGGGAGGGCACAGCAGGCGGCACCGAGATCGTAAAGAACTTTCTGAAGCAGATCAAGAAGAACTATCCAAAGACCGTGTTCCACGGCACCGATGTCGGCCATACCTGGCATAGTACCGGCCCTCGGTATCTGAAATATCTGAAATCCACCGGGCAGATGGACACCGAGGAGTATCAACGTGCCCTGCTGAATATTCAGCAGGGAAAGCGATATGCACGGATTTGTCAAACCAATGAAGAGGCGGCTGAACAGTACCGGGAAGATCGGATGGTGGAGAATTTCCAGCGCAGCTATCAGGAACTGGAAGAGACTCACCGCACCGATATCATGGGGATCTACGGGAATGCACATATTGTTAACACAGGCTATTTGAATGCCGAATATTATATGGCAAAGCAGCTGAAGGAGAGCTACGGGGAAAAGCTTCACACCACAGACCTGACGCAGGAACCGCAGCGGATCGACACGCTGGAAGTCAGCGGCAAAACCTACACAGCCTTCTATTATGGCGAACAGGATATCTCCGCGTTCACCGACTACAAGTCCCGGAAGTTCTGGCGGCTCGAGGACGCATACGAGGACTTCAAGGATCTACCGAAAATGCATGAGTTCCTGCCGTCTGACAATTACCCCGTCCGAATCGAGGCCGGGCAGGTGTTTGCCGTCGAATATCTGCTGTCGGACGGTTCGACCGAATGGCGGTATTACCGCTCGGACGGCACCATGCAGGACGGCCAGCTCATCACAATGCGGATAAAAATGGAGTAAGCCAGCTTTCTGCCCCGGCAAAGGATTTTTAGCCGAATTTTTACAAAGCGGTGCTGCTGCACGAGGGGCGCAGCACCCGGCTGCTGGAGCTGGCAGCGCCCTTGGAGCTGCCGCCGCCCAGTGCGCGGGAGCAGCAGTTTCAGGCGCTGTGGACGCAGTTCTACAAAACGCTGGAGATCAAAGCGCGCCACAACGAAAAAGGCCGCATGACCCATTGCCCCAAGCGCTTCTGGGCGGATATGGTGGAGCTGCAGGGGGAGTTATGATTCTTTTTCCTGTGCTTCCAGTGCGCTTTCCACGCCCTTGAGCAGATCCTCTGCCGGGATGCCGTAAAGCCTTGCCAGCGCCATCAGGTTGGAGGTGTTCGGCTCCGAGGTGCCGGTATCACATAGTTAAAGATATTGGTATCATTCAATCAATTTTGCCGATAAAGCGGTAGAAGATTTCTACCTCCTGTTCCCGGCTTCCGTCCTCACCTTTGACCGCTTCATGGACAACGATTTTTTCAATCAGCGTATTCAAAAGTTCGGCGGTCAGTTCTGTTGGATTGACGCACTCTTTCATCAAGGCAATCCATTTTTCTGCGTCTGCGGCGTTCTGGCTTTCAGTGGCGATAGCGGATTGAAGCTGTTCAATCTTTGTGTCCAGTTCAGCCTGTTCGCTTTGGTACTTCCCGGACAACATAGAGAAGTTGTATTCCGTGATACACCCCGCCGCCCAGTCCTCATACATCCGGGCAAACAGGGTATCGACTTCGGCTTTCCGCTTCTCTGCCTTTTTCAGTTCGGCGGCCTGCTTCTTTCTTGCGGCGGCCTGTCCCTTATCAGTGGCATTTAACAGCCGCTTCAAAAGCCGTTCTTCATCATGCTGTACCAGCCCCGACCAGTATTGCAGACGGGAGAGGACATAGGCGTAAAGCACATCATAGCGGATATAGTGCATGGAGCATTGGCGTGTGCCCTGTCCGTACTTGCTACAATGATAATGGCCGTAAGGCTTGCTGTTCTGCCTGTTCTCCCCATAGGACAGCGACCAGCCGCAATCCGCACATTTTACCAATCCGGAAAAAATCTGTGTTGTACCGTCCTTGCATTTTCTGCGGCGGTTTGCTATCTGCTCCTGTACCTGCCGGAAAACCTGCTCACTGATAATCGGCTCCTGCGTGTTCTCCACCCGCACCCATTCACTTTGGGGCTTGCGTACCCTCCGTTTGTTCTTAAAGGAAATGTTCGTTTCCCGGTAGTGGATGGTATGGCCGATATAGGTTTCATCTTTCATAATGCTCTTGACCTGGGCTATCGTCCATGCGTAGCTTTTTTCCTCCGGCGCACCCGCATAGATGTTTGCAAAAGTCCCGTCACGCTGAAAGTTGATAAATCCCGGCGTAGGAACCTTTTCCTCAATCAGTATTCTTGTGATACTGGCCGCCCCTCTGCCATGAATAGCAAGGTCAAAAATCTTCTCCACTATCCAGCGGGTTTCCTCGTCGATTATCAGCTTGTTTTTGATTTCCGGGTGTTTCCTGTACCCGATAGGAGCATAGGCGCCGATACGCTGTCCTGTGGCAAACTTCGCTTTGAAAGCGGCCTTTACCTTGCGGCTCGTATCTTTCGCAAACCATTCATTGAACAGGTTTTTGAATGGGACAAAATCGGAAAGCCCTTTTTCTGTGTCCTCATTCTCCGCAACGGCGATGTAGCGCACCCGTTTTTCCGGGAACAGAAATTCCAGATAGTAGTCCATCATCACATGTTCCCGCCCGAAACGGGAAAGGTCTTTCGTGACAATGCAGTTTACTTTTCCGGCTTCCACATCGTCCATCATGCGCTGAAAATCCGGGCGTTCAAAGTTCGTCCCCGACCAGCCATCGTCCACATACTCACCGACTACATGAAGCCCCTGTTCCTTTGCGTACTGTTGCAGGATTGTCCGCTGTGTTTCAATGCTTACGCTGTCACCATAGTTTTCATCGTCCCGGCTCAATCTCATATAAAGCGCCGTGTTGTAAATCGTAGTATTGTAAGGTTGTTTCACCGTTAAAAATCCTCCTTCTAAAGAAACAACCCACGCTTACAATACTTTTGCTCTATGGCAATTATATCATAAGCGTGGGCGTGCTATCAATGATGGGCTATCAGGTTGAAGCGGCTTTTTCTGCGGTGTGCCGCACCACATCTACAATCAGATCACCGAGGGGCTTCCCGCCTGCGGCGAAGTGTTCGGAGATTTTTATACGGTTGTTCCCACATACAAAATACTGCGTGCCGTTCTCTGCTTGTATGACCTGCCCTGTCCGGGGTGTAAAAGTATCGCTTTCGCTTTTTGCCATCCAGTGTCCTCCATATTCAGTTTTCAAGGTACAATGCCGCACAAAGGCGGCGAAAATTTCTGCTTATATCTATCACCTTTCCTTTACC
>OHEF01000781.1_pt1 | contig 11318 bp, 7 predicted proteins | sample 1567171 | NCBI WGS metagenome assembly OHEF01 (sample SAMEA3879576, study PRJEB24766) | human gut metagenome | biome: human-associated habitat; feature: feces | place: USA | collected 1985/1987
TTACAAGATGACTACTTAAATTTAATAACCATTTAGTACCAAGTGGTTGCTGTGTGTTTTCGTAAATTGACTCATAGTTACGCTTAATTATGAAATCTTCACCAATATCTTTTGCAATATAATCTGTTATGGTTATAAAGAAACTGCCTGTTACAAGGTCTACTGGATCAAGCCCGCTGTCTTTTATTTTCATAGTATTAGCATTAGTATCTCTAAGTTTTTGCTCAACTTTTCTCGACGGAACAAAATTTTCTTTATTCATTGCAGGAAATTCTTTTTTTACTTTATTTAATTTACCGTTTAAACTCCCCTTAATTAAATGAATATCTTTAAATAAAGCTGAAAGATTATCAAAACTTCGCCTAATTAAATCTGTTATAGCTGAACCTGAAATTTTTAACGGATTTGAAGCAAATTCTTTTACACCATTTACTAAAACCTGAGTTATATTCAATATATTTTTAGTTGCTTTTTCTGTAGCTTTTTTGGTAGCTGCCTTACCTACAGCTTTAACAATTCCTTTGACGCTTTTTTGCGTTTTTGCTATTTTAGATGCGGCTTTTATACCTTTAGAAGCTACTTTACCAGCTGCAAAAGCATCACCTATACCTGGAACAGAACATACAGCTGAAACAGCAGCCTGTGTATAATCTCCTTCAATAGCATAAAGCCCAGCATTTGCCATATCTGCCAAAAAACCGACAACTGGTAAAAATCCTGCAACATCTAATGCTGCATGAGCAATATCCGATGCACTTGGTCCTTCATCAGATGCTTCTTCTTGCTTATTTTGTTCTTCTTTTGTTTCCATTTCTTTTGCAGTCTGATGATTACCTCTATTAAATCCCAGCTGACGAAATAGTGGCGATTTTATTAATAATGCTTCTTTGGATATTTCTATCTCACTTGCTCCAGATGTTATCTTTAAATTATCTAGTGCCTGAATTTTTAGCTTTCCTTCTTTTGGGGTATCTTCTTTCTCATCTGCTACTTTTGCCCCACCAACACCTGCTGTTGCTACACTTCCTACCATTGAGGTACTTATATAATTAGATAATCCTGTCGTTTTCCCAATATAAAACGGTTGACCACTTTGAGCTATATCATCTGGCTCTAATCCTATATTGTCTAATAATTCTTCGTTACTATCATTTGAAGCACTTCCACCATGAGCAATATATTCTTCTTCGCCTTCTTGATGTCTTGCTTTAAAGGCTGCAAATGTCGTCTGTTTTACTTTTTCATCTGAAGCCTGCATTATTAGTGTATTTTCTGCTGTTATTTTTATATTTTGTGTACTTTCAATACTTATTCCACTACTATCATTCATTATTATTCGGGCATAATTACCACTTGATGAATCACTTGCTCCTCTTCCTGCTACAAGTTCTGCTGTATTTGGCGTAAAACGAAGCATTTTATCTGTACTTGTAAGACTTTTATTTTCTGGCGTTTGGTAATCACTGTTTTGTCCGCCGTCTGTTCTTTGACTTCCTAATGCTATGGCTTTACCATTATTTTCAAAATAGACAAATACACTATCGCCTATATCTGGCATGGAATAAATGTAATTATTCATTACATTTTCATACGGTAGCCACATAGCAGTATTTGTATCTTGCGTGTCATCACAGTCAAAGTGAACTTTTATCTGTGTTCCCTGTACGGCAATTACCTTGCCTTTTATGAAATCTCCCATATCTTTTTTACCAATGGTTTGTCTACTATCTGGTTTACAGCCTTCTTTATTATCAAGCGTTAAATGATTTATGACTTCTGCTCCGTTATAACTTACGATACGACTTTTATAGCTTATTTTTTCTCTGTCGCCTTCATATTCTATTAGATAGTTTGCACCAATGGTTAAATCATAACTAATTCTGAATATTTTTTCATATTCATATGGCATTGCCTCACTATTTACGTTATAGTGAACTTTTACATATTTATCTATATCTTTGAAAATATGCTTTTGCCTGCTTTCATTATCCAGCTTTTTTCTAGCAAAGGGATATGTACCAATGGCAATTCGCATTACATCTGTTTTACTGTCTGCAAAAATATATTGTCCATATAAATTGGCAATTCTTTTTAAAAATTCCCAATCTGTTTCATTATTTTGGTACAGCATGGCTTCAATGGCAAAATCTTCTTTTACTGCACCTTTTATGCCATAAGGAGCAAGCACTTGCTCTAATACTTGACTAATTGTTTTTGTTGTATCTTGAAATGTTCTATATCTTTTCTTGCGGTCTGTTTGCTCGGACAGAGTTTTAGCAATAATAATTATTTCACTATAATCTGCTTCATTTTCTAGATTAATCTGTACTACTGTACCAAAAAAGATAATATCCCCATCTTTATCTGTTAGCTTAATGGGCGCATCTTCAAGGCGAAGTGTCTGTTCTGCTTCAATTAAGCCTTTAGCGACAAGTCTTATTTTCATAAAACCATGATTATTTGCTTCGTCCACAATTACAAGATTTTTAATATATCTGTATTCAAGAGCAAATTCTACTTTTAAACTACCAAGTTCTACCATTTGTTTTGCCATAGCTGCACCTCCTCATCTATTTAGTTCCATCGAAGAAATTTTCTACCCAGGCATCATTTTCAAAACTGAAAAATTCCTCTCTACCCAGCATAATAAATTCTTTACTTTGACTTTCCTGACGATAAACAGGAGCTACTATAAAACCCCAATGTTTTGCATCTATCCAGACAAAAAATTTTACTTCTCGTCCTTCAATAATATCTGTTTCATCTTGAGGAATATTATCTCCATAAATATCACGTACATCTTTATAGTGCATTTCCTTAAATTCATCTAAACTGCAACTATAAGTAAAATTGTACCTGATTTTTTCTTCCATATCTTTCAGATACAATTTTAAAGTTAAATCGTCCATATTTCTGGAAATATTTCCTCTATTTTTCCCTTGCGTAAGTCCATGTATTAAAATGACTTCTTTACCTGTATGTGTATAAGCAGAAATAATATATGGTAATTGCGGAGATTTGCTTTTTATATTTACATCAGCAAAACCATATTTTCTGTCTTTTAGATATTTTAAAGCTCCATCTATACAAGTCATTTTAAGTTCAAAATCATCTGTTAAATCACCCGATTTTCGCTTAAATTTTATTGTTTTTCCTGGAACAAATTCCTTCAAAGCATCTCTAAATATATCTATCTTACAAGATTGTCCTGTGAGTTTTATAAAAGAATATTCATCAAGCTCACCTTTTTCATACATATCATTCATAAATTTATGAATAATACCGTATATATCAGCTCTTAATAATAAATTAATATCAAAAATACTGAAGTAAATAGACGGAAAAGTTTTAACGGTCATAAGTTCTTTTCCTTTTCTTACGGTTAATTTCCATTTATCTACAAAAAGTGCTGTTGTAGCGTTTTCCTCTGCTTCTTTTGATGTAAGCATAACTCGCAATGTTCCTACACGATTAAAAAATTCTTTTTTTAATCGTTCAGCTGTATCAAATAAAAAATAATAATTATTTTTTACTTTATAATAATCAACACGACTCAAATTTTCCCAATTTGAAAATTGTGTAGGCAAAAATACTTCTGCTTTTTGATATTCTGTATTAAATTCCTCATATATTTTATGTGGTCCATGTTCATCTACATAGCGAAAAACATCTATATCAAAAGCCGACAACAAGTCATCTATTTCTTTTATATTATGTTTTATTTCAGGTGGCGCTAATTCTTTTACAAGCTTCAATTTTAAAAGCTGCATCAAACGAAAAGTCAGATTATTACCACCAAAATCAGTATCGCCATTTTCATATCCTGTTTCAATATCAATCTTATATGATACTCTTCTATTGCTATAGTTGAATATACATGAAGAAAGGTCTGTCGTTCCTCCACCACAATCAATTATAAGTGCTTTATAATTTGTTTTTTCTTTTGCTGTTTTCTGCAAAATCATTTCTGAAATTGTATTATATAAAACAGCAACACCTTCATCGAGCATATCTTCTTTTTCTATAGCATATTCAGGTAAGATATCAGCGAACATTTTTTGAAACAAATACTTTTGTTTTACAGGACTTGATATATGCACTTCATGAACTTGACATTTGAACCGATTTTTCATGGCATCTATAATATGCAGAAAATAAGCTCTTAAAATATCTTTTCGTTTTACAAAAGCACGTTTTCCTTGTTTATCTATAATTTCTTCACTTTTTTCATAATCACCAATCCATCGTTTAATATCGTAAAATACACAAAAACCTTCATCAATATAACTAGAATTAGCAAGCTTTACAGCTTCATAGCCGAATACATAATCAACATTTTCATTGTCTTTTATTGAAAGTATACCGACAACACTAGGAAGTAGTGTTGTTTCATGCCAATTCTGGTTTATGTTGTAAAATACAGCATAATTAACATCGTTTTCTTTCAGACCAAACTGCCCATTTTTTAATCCTGTCCGTTCAAAATACAGGCTGTCTAGATAAACTCCAGCTGTTGTATTAGACGTGCCAAAATCTATGGCAAGTGGTATAGTAAGTTTTACTGGCTCTTTTACAGTAAAATCAAGCAGTGGCACACGATATACGACTAAATGTTCTGGCACATAATTATAATCACCATTATATATACGATGTAGCATTTCAGAATTTATTTTATCCATACATAAAAGACTATAATTTTTTAAATCAGCTTCTTGACAAGGAAGTTCTTCATTTTTGGTCAAGTATAATACATCTGTATCTGTACCTTTTTGTTCCACATTCAAAATACCACATAGTTTTCCATCAGCACTTACTATTAATGCGTTTGTCCCAATAAATTTGGAATAAAATTTTATAACTAAATTGTCATAGAAGTCTAACGCTCTATTTTGATAAACAGTTATTTTAGCACTGCATTCAAGATAAATATCATTTTGATAGTGCATTTTTACTTTGGATATAACATTTCTCAATGCTTCATATCCTTTTTCATTGTATTTCTTTATAAGTAGGTTTTCTTCTGCACCGCGATAACGCAGTATTACACGAATCAAATCATCTCTATCCAAAGGATTTATAACGCCTGCCAAGATTTTTTCTTTAATACAAATTTCCCGAAGCAAAAATGTTGTCATTAGCTCTAAATCACGTTTATAATAACGACCTTTAGTTGTGCTATTAATATTGCCTGTTTGATTTAAAACGTAACGATATCTATCTTTATGCATCAATATTCCCTCCCTACTTTTTATTATTGTGGCATAGTTTCCATAACAGCCATATCTATATCAATCTCGTCTAAGATATTGTTTATTTCATCTACTTTATCTTCTCTACCCAACGATTGATACTCTTGTTTCGCTTTCAAGTACAGTTGTTTTGCTGAATTATATTCATTTTGTTTATATAAGCCGTCCGCCTGCATCATAAGATTAGCTGCACTTTGTATTTGATTTGAAATTTCCTGTTGTTTAGTTGCCACTTGTTGTAATTTAAGGCTTATACTCTGGCACATACTACTATCACCAAGAGCAGTATACTGTTCAAGTGCCGTATTATAATAAGCATTAGCATTTGTATAATCTCCAGCAGAAAAAGCATCATCACCACGAGCAAGCACCAGTGCTGCTGTCATATATTTGTCTGACTGCTCATCAATATTTTTTTGTCTTTGAGCCTGTGCTTTGGCTTTTACTTCATCTAATTTTTCTAAAGCAGATAAAGCTTCTTTTTTACTATCGGCATCATAATTTTTAGCAGCTAATTCTTTAGCTTCCATATATTTTGCCTCAGCTCCTACATAATCTCCACCTTGCTGAAGATTATCTCCTTGTGTTATTAAATCAGAAATATCTTCAGATAATTTTTGTTTATCTTTTTTATCTTGTTCATCTTGCATTTGTTTTTTCTGTTCATAAAGTTTTTCTAGTGCCTCTTTTGCCTGCTGATTTCCGTTTAAATCATGAGCTTTTAGTGCCATTTTCTTTGCTTCAAAATAATTTTTTTCTGCTTTGTCAAAATCATTTTCCTCTAGTGCTTTATCACCAAGAGCGATTAAATCTGATACACTTAAATAATTTTCACATTGCATGATTTGTTTATTTATATAACTTTCTCCTAAATTATCAGCATATCGACTTATATCGAGTGCATTTTGATATGCTTCGTAAGCATCTGTATATTTTTCATTTTTATAATCGTTATCTGCTGCGATAACGGCATCTATAAGACGTGAATAATTGTTTAATAAATTTATTCTTTCTTCATCATCAAGATTTTCGGCAAGGTCAATACCTTTTTTTACTTCACTTTGCGCACGAATATAATTATTATCCTGTATGGCTGTAACTGTATTATCCATGTACAAATTCATCTTATGCTTTTTATCTTGTCTATTACTGTACCAGATGTAAAATATAATACCTAAGATAAGTAAAATAATAAAAACAATAATTGCTATTCGTATCATGCGTCGTATGCGACGTGCACGATTAGGGTCAGTGAAAATTTTATCTATAAAGATTGTAGCTATAGTATAATTTGTGAGATTTTTCGGTTGTCTTGAAAGTAATAAATCCTCAACTTCATCTAAAATTGGCTGTGGTTCATCACCTGCTTCTGAAAAGACATCATCTAATTCGCCTTCATCAATATTTTCCCAGATACCACTTGTATATAAAGAAACAATATCTCCGTTTATAAGCTTAATAGATTGAGATATGTAAGGCGAAAAGTCTTTTTCCTGTCCTAAATAAGTATATAAATTATGTCGCTCTTCATGTTTTGACAATATATTTTCGGGCAGTTTTTCATCTTCTATTAAGTCTTGCGTAAGCGACATATCATGCGAAGCAAATGCTACTATTCCTTCTCTGTACAAGCGAAAACGAGTATTGCCTGCTATGCCAAAACGCAATTTTTCATAATCCGTTACAACAATGCAGATAGAGGCTTTTAGCTTTTCATTGCTATTTGCTGACAAAAAATCTTCATTTGTCGCTTTTAAATATGATTGCATTGCTCGTCTTCTCATGGACGGATTTTCCTGAAAATGTCTAATAGCATTTTCTACAGCTACTTTGGCACTTTCAGATTCTATTCTATCTGTTATTGAATTTGCTATAACATAGCAGGCATAATCATCAAGTTCCACATAGGCGAAGTAGTCATTATTTTTTAAAGCCGCACCTGCTTCTGATATAAAGGCTGTTTTAAATGTGCTGTTTATTTTTCTCATAATAATAAAATCCTCCCTCGCCTAAATCCTGTATAAAACTATACTGGCGTTATCTTTATTAGGTTTTTTACTTAAATTCACCCGTTCTATTATTTTCAATGCTTTAGATTGGGCATCACTTCTTACAGAAAGTTCACTTTCTATTTCACGCCATGATAACGTATCGTATACCCCATCACTCATCAATGCGACAATATCACCTTTTCTCAGTAGTAGCGGTTGACTGAAAAATTCAATCTCATGAAATCCGTCTTGACCAACAAAATTATATAATCGGTGATGTTCTAAAAGTTTTAAAGCATATTCCTTTGTTATCAATCCTTTTTGATATTTTTGTTTTGCCAATATATCAATAGTATGACCTTCACTTACTGGCACAAGGTCACCGTTTCTAAAAACAGCAATTTTTATATTACCGACTAAAGCATAATATAATGTATCATTTATAATAACAGCAGCTGCTACACTTGATGAGCCTCGCCCATCTAATTTATTTAAAATTATACGGTTAGCTGCGTTAAATGCTTTACGGAAATAATATTGCGGTTTTTCAAAAGCCTTATACTCCTTAAATAAATCTATAAAAGTTTCAACAGCTATACGTGAAGCAATTTTACCACCATATTTTTTACCCATACCATCAGCAAGAACTAATAAAGTGCCTTCTTTTGCAGTAAGTTTTCCTAAATTATCTTCTTGAACTTCCCTATCTCCAATAGTCATACTTTGACCGAATGATGACGGAATATGCCGTATTGGCATTTTTAAATTAGAACGCATGATAAATAATCCAATTATAATGGCAATCATTAAAATCATTACCATTAAAGTAAACTCATTCATTCTCTTTCTCCATATCTTCCCACATAAAATGTTCACCACAAAACGGTACAAAAGTAAAACGGCTATTACCTATTTCAATAGTATCATAAGTGTTTAAAACCTTAGGCTCATAAAGTGCATCACCTTGCAAGTATACAAGTCCGTTAGAGCTTCCAGGTAAAAGCACTGTTTCTTTTTTCTTCGGGTCAAATACAATTATGGCATGATTTCTACGGTCTATTTTATTATCTCCCAAAATCTGAATATCCATATCATCAGCACGTCCGATAAAGTTTTTACCCCTTTTTATCTTGTAATCTTTTCCTTGACGTGGACCTGCTATACATACCAGCCAACCGCAAACTGGCTGTATTTCTTCCAGAAAAAGAAGTTCTTCTGCATCAACATCGCTTTGACCAGTTTCCTTTTTCTCTTTTGTAGCAGTTTCCACATTGCAATACGGACATACTGTTCCGTAACGGCGGGCGCTGAATAAATGACCGTTTTGGCAGCGTATTAGATTACTCATACAAAATCCTTCTTTCTATCTTAATTTCAATCTTGTTAATCCGATAATAATAATATCTCCTTGTTCTAACCTACATGGTTGATATGATGATAACCTATATTTTCTATTATCAATCGCTTTTTGTACTACCACTCCGTTTTTTGAACCTAAATCTTCTATATACCAACTGCCACCAGCATAATTTAAAACGGCGTGCTCTATATCTATCATTGCTGCATATGGACTTTGATTTAAATTCACATCTACATGATTTTCTCGAATATCTTTTCCGATTACTAAAGATATTTTCTCAAACATATCCCAAGTAGCTATTATTTTATCTTCTTCATTTAATAGTGCAATCTCACTTATAGTTCCATCATTTAATACAGCATTATTTTTTATTTTAGGTCGCTTGATACCTCTCAATCTATTCCACAAATTTATAACAGCTACAACTATAAAACAAACAGCAGCTAAAATTATACATACAAAATCAACAAGTGTATTTCCTAAACCAATATAACCTAAAACTATCACAGCCACACATAAAATCATTATTGCTATATCAATTTTAGTTTTCTCTTGCACTTACATCACCTGCCTATTTCTTAAACCCCATAAATCTTTCAAAGACATCTGTCATATCCAAAGGATTTTTCTTCTTTTTCATATTGGGATTAAGTTTTTCTTCATGTACCACATCACCCGTATTTGGATTAAAGCCAAAAAACTGTTCAAAATTATTTCTAACTCCCTGTGTTATATCATTGATATCAAAATTTTTCTTTGGTGTGGCTTTTGGTTTTTCTTTAGCTTTTGTCTGCTTTGGTTGTGCTTTTTGCTGTGAGAACGGATTTTTCTTTACATTTTCCCTGTTGAACTTATCTCTAGCTTCCTTATTTTTGATAAGTCCATATGCCATATTAATTTCCATCATTTTCTGTTCAGAGGACTTATCATTTTTATTTCTGTCTGGATGATACTTCAAAACAAGCTTGCGATATGCCTTTTTTATTTCCGCATCTGTAGCATTTTCCGAAACACCCAATACTTCATAAGGATTTTTCATGCTCATTCTCCTTCCTCATTTCTATACTTATATGCAAATTTCCTCTATTTTAAAATTTGTTATGTATCAGGCTCTCAAAAGAGAGCCTATTAAATTTAATTGTCTTTCATATTTAGCAATTCTCTAAAATAAAATCTAATAAAATTTTTTTCTTCAAATAATATTAAATTTTGCATATCCCATGATATAACAGGACACTCATTGTTTTCCATTTTACTTGTATCTAAACAATATACAAATTCATCACAATCTTCTATAACTACATATTCATTAGGTAATCCGTATTTACGATAATCTTGGGTTTCAGTAACTACTGATGGAGGTGTAGTCTTATCATACCCTAAAATTTCAACACCATAAATAAAACCGTATCCAAAAGTTTTCAAAAACCATTTGTAACTATCTGGCAATTTAACATTTAAATTATTTTCTATATAACGAATTTTATCTGTATCAACACCTCCTGTAAACATACTTGAATTAGAAGTATCTTCTTCTATCATTTGTATAATATCTTTTTCAGTTGCACAAATGATTTTTATTTTTTCAGAAAGAAAAGAAATAAAGTCTATATCAAACTTATAACTTTTTAAGGTACTCTCTCTCCATAAAACAACAGGACATATTTTTCCTATTATTTTACTCGTATCCAAACAATAAATTTCATCTTCATTATTAAATCCAATAACAATCAATTTTTTAGGTAAATTTTTTTTACGAAAAAATTTTGTTATTTTTATAGTAGATAATGTACCTGTATCTTCACCAAAAACTTTAAACTCTTTTATCTTTCCAGCACCAAAAGTTTGTAAAAACCATTTATAATCATCTGGTAATATAGTATTAAGTTCACGTTCTATTCTATCTATTGCTACATTATTTATACCACCACTAAAAAATATATTTTTTTTATTTCTATTAATTAACTCAATTAAAACTTTTTTATTCATCAAATATATCTCCTAAATTTTAATCCAAATTACTAGCACGCCATTTCCAATATTCCTGCCTAAATTTATTATATTGATAATTTAGTCCTGTAATATTTCTAAAACTTTCTCCTTTTTTCTTTAATCCATGTAAAACTTTATGATATTTTTTATGTGTACTATAAAGAACTTCAACCATAGTTCCAGGTTCTGTTTGTGTTAAGTGATGTAAATTTATTTTCTTTCCATCTATGCCATAAGGTGCTTCTCCTTTTAAAGCTAATTGTTTATTTGTTAATCCAGATTTTTTTTCAACATAATTCCAATCAATATCATTTCTTTGATAAACTTTTCTACTAACATCAACTGTTTCATTTTTATATTTAATACTTCCTTTATATTGAACAGGCGTATATTTATTTTTTTCAATAAGATTTTTATCTTTTGGACCGTTACAAGCACTATATCCGCTAGGATCATAATAGATTATAGGATTATTATCACAATACGTATAGAGATTTAGACCATCGCTACGGTAAACATCTTCCTGCGTAAATCTGGCAATTACTGGATTATAATACCTAGCTCTTAGATAATATTGCTGTGTTATCTGGTCAAATTGTTGTCCTGTATAAAGATATCTATTTGGTATTATTTCTTCAAAGGTAGTAAGATTGCCCCAAGCATCATAGTCATATTTATTACAGATTTTATCTTCATCTGTAATAAATATGGTGCTTCCCTGTTCAT
>OHEF01000782.1_pt1 | contig 11308 bp, 7 predicted proteins | sample 1567171 | NCBI WGS metagenome assembly OHEF01 (sample SAMEA3879576, study PRJEB24766) | human gut metagenome | biome: human-associated habitat; feature: feces | place: USA | collected 1985/1987
CCACAAGGTCGACCACCACGACGCTCGCACCGGACGGCGTCTCGAGCACGTAGGACAGCACCATGCCGAGCAGGAAATTCGCCACCGACACCACGGCCGCGCAGATCGTGACCGAGCGGAACGTGCCGAACACGCGCATGGCCGTCAGCGCCGGGAAGATGATGAGGCTCGAGAGCAGCATCGCGCCCATCATGCGCATACCGAGCACGACGGTGACCGCCGTGAGCACCGCAAGGAGCATATTGTACGCCTGCGTGTGCACGCCCGTCGCGCGCGAGAACGTCTCGTCAAAGGTGACGGCGAAAATGCGCGGATAGCACAGCACGAACAGCGCCAGCACCGCCGCCGACAAGATCAGGCTCAGGCGCAGGTCGGCCGACGACAGCGACAGGATGCTGCCGAACATGTAGTTATTCACATCGGTGTTCATGCCGCTGGTCATGGACACGGTCATCACACCGATGGCCAGCGCGCTGCTTGAGAGCAGCGCGATCGCGGCGTCGCCCTTGAGCTTTCCGTTTTGCGACAGGCGCAGCAGCAAAAACGCCGCCACGACCACGACCGGCACCGCCACGGCCAGCGGCGCGAGATTGAGCGCCGTGGCGATCGCGAGCGCGCCGAAGCCGACATGGCTCAGCCCGTCGCCGATCATGGAATAGCGCTTGAGCACGAGCGACACGCCGAGCAGAGACGCGCACAGCGACACGAGCACACCCACGACGAGCGCGCGCACGAGAAACGGATACGACAGCATTTCGAGAATGACTTTCATAGCTTCCGCCCTCCCAGGAACCGGCGCGCGGCGTCGCTCTGCTTATAGGCCGCCGCCGTGCCGAAAAAGAGCTGCTGGTGCCCCAGGTGCAGCACGTGCGTGGCGTAGCGGAGGGCGGCGTCGATGTCGTGCGTGACCATGATGACCGTGATGTCATTGCAGAGGTTCACGAGCTTGATGAGGTTATACAGCTCCCCCGTCGCCACGGGGTCGAGCCCCGTGACCGGCTCATCGAGCAGCAGGAGCTTGCGCGTGGCGCACAGGGCGCGCGCAAGCAGCACGCGCTGCTGCTGGCCGCCGGAGAGCGCCTGATAGCTGTGGTGCGCCAGATCCTCAATGCCCATGCGCTCCATGTTCTCCTGTGCGCGGGCGCGGTCGGCCCGCGAATAAAACGGGCGGCCGTGCATCTGGTTGATGCAGCCCGAGCGCACGACCTCCGCCACGCTCGCGGGAAAGTCGCGCTGGAGCTGCGTCTGCTGCGGCAGATAGCCGATCTCGTTGCGCACGAGCCCGTCGCCGAGCGTGATGCTGCCCTGCTCCGGCGCCTTGAGCCCGAGCAGGCCCTTGATGAGCGTGGACTTGCCGGAGCCGTTTTCGCCGACCACGCACAACAGATCGCCGCGCGAGACCGTGAAGTTCACGTCGCGCAGCACCGTCTGCCCGTCGTAGCCGAGGCAGACGTGTTCACAAGTAATAAGTGCCATCGTTAATTCAATGCCTCCCGCAGCGCCTGCACGTTGCGCTCCATAAGCTGCAGGTACGTCGCGCCGTCTGCAAATGCCTGCGCCGTCACATTGTGACAGGTCGCAAACTCCAGTTTTTTCGCGCCCGTGGCCTCGCAGATCGTGTCGGCGAGCTTGCCGTTCGAGAGCTCGATCGTGAACACGACCGGGATGCCCTCCGCGCGCACCTTGTCAATCAGAAACGCCACTGTGGCCGCCGAGGGCTCGGCCGCGTCCGCGCAGCCGGGATAGGCGGCGTAATAGTCCAGTCCATAGGCGTCGGCAAAGTACCGCAGTGGGAACCGGTCAGCAAAAACCACGGTTTCTCGTGCTGCATGCTCCACTACATCCTGAAATTCCGCATCTAACTGGTTTAATTTCTCCACATAGTCCCCACACCGCTGCGCATACGCCGCCGCATGCGCGCTGTCTGCCGCAGCGAACGTATCGGCAAGCTTCTGGCAGATGCGCGCCGCGTTGCGCGGGGACGTCCAGACGTGCTCGTCCGGCTCCGCGTCATCGGCCGCATGGTCATGGTCATGCTTTTCCGTCTGCATGCCCTCAACGGTCTCCTCGTCGAGCAGCTCCACGCAGTCCATGAGCGTCACGACGCGCAGGTTCGGGTTATCGACGCCGTCAAGCACGGTCCTGACCCACGCGTCCGACTCGCCGCCGACGTAGATGAACACATCGGCATTGCGGATGGCAATGATGTCCTTCGGCGTCGGCTCATAGGCGTGCACCTCGCAGCCGGGGCGCAGCAGCATCGTGACCGACACATCGTCCCCGCCGACCTGACGCGCAAAATCATAGGGTGCGAAGATCGTCGTGACGACGTGGAGCTTGCCGTCGTCCGAGGCCGGGTTTCGCTGCACGGTGCAGCCCGAAAACGCCGACACAGCCAGCACCATTGCCAGCAGCACACACAGGAGCTTACGCATGGCCGTCACGCTTTCTGCCGCAGGCGGCGCACGTGCCGTAGATCGTCGTGCTGCGGCCGTCGACGGTGAAGCCGGCCGCGCGCAGCAGGTCCGACTGCAACGCATCGGACACGCCCTCGTCCAGATGGATCAGCCGCCCGCAGTCCACGCACTTGAGGTGCAGGTGCGCGTCGCAGTGGCCCGGATCCATGGCCTGATAGGCCGCGCTGCCGCCGCTCTCGGGCGCGAAGCGGCGCACGGTGCCCTCCTCGACCAATCGGTCGAGCGCACGGTAGACCGTGCTGCGGCCAGGGGCCTCGTCGCCCATGGCCGCGAGCAGCTGCTCGACCGTGAACTGTTCATCCGCGTGCGCAGACAAAAACGCCAGCAGCGCACAGCGCTGCTGCGTGTGATAACTGTTTCGCATGGTTTCGCCTCCAAATCGGGAACGAATCTCGAATTCAAGCCGTAGCATACACGCAGTTTACCCGGCTGTCAAGAGCAAAATGCAAAAATCCCGCCGGACATTGCGTCCGACGGGACTTTGGATTTAGATTCAGGCGAGGGCAGCCTCGGACTCGTCCGCGCCGCCGAGTTCGTCGGCAATGAACTGCGGCACCTGCTCGCGCGTCATGTTCAGCGCGACGGCCAGCTCCCCGTGGAGCATCTCCTCGGCGCGCTTCATATAGCGCTCATCGACGAGGCCGAGCTTTTTGCCGCGCTCGGTCATCTGGCGGCGCTTGGCGCGCACATCCTTGATCAGCTGCAGGAGGTCGGCGCAGGTGTAGTTCTGGATGCACTGCTGATAGTGCTCGTTGAGAAAGCGGAGGTTGGAGTTTTCATAGACTTCCGCGGTCATCTGCGGAATGCGGTCGATGAGCGCGAGCGCTTCCTCGCGCGTGATCACGGGCCGCATGAACACCTTGCTGTCCACAGGCGTGAACACCTTGCCCTCGCGGTAAATGGGGGCAAGCGTATAGTAGTCCCGGTGCTTATCTACGCCGGAGATCTTCGGCGTGCCGATCTCCTCCACGCGGCAGACACCCTCGTTGCCATACACGATCAACTGACCAATTTCGTACATCTGAATATCCTTTCCTCAGCCAAACAAAACCAAAAACAAACAAAGCAGGGCGGCATTGCAGCCGCACTGCGGCCGCAACCCTGCCCCCTGATAGATAGTTTAACACAAAATTTGCAAAAAGGTAAGACTTTTTTCATTTAGGGCTTGATTTTTTTGCGGAAACGGATAGAATAAACAATTTATAGAGAGAAAAAGCAGGAAAGAAAATCCGCATTTGCTACTTTGAGGGGGAAATTGGGATGCATATTGGGTGGAGCCGCATCTGGAAGGTGCTGCTCGGCTGTGCCTGCGCGGTCGGGAGCATCGTCCTGCTCGCCTGCGGGCTGGTCGGCTGGGGCATTGCGGCGCTGGAGGCGGCCGCGCTGTTGCTCGCGCTGCAATACGCGCCGCGCGCGGCACGGCTGTGGAAAACGTGGTGGTTCGTGGAGCTGGTGCTCGTGCTCGCCGCCACCGTGGGGTACGCCGGCTTTGCCGCCGTGCGCACGGCGCAGGCGCCGGCATCCGCCGTCGTCATCACGACGGAGCGCGACGCGCCTCAGGCCGCGCCGGTGCCGGAAACCGAAACACCGGAACCGACCGCCGCCCCGGAACCGACGTCCGCACCCGACACGGCGGAAGCAACCTGTGTCGCCAGCCGCAAGGCGAAAAAATACCACCGGCCGTCGTGCCAGTACGCCGCCAAGATCAAGGACGAGAACCTCGTGACCTTTGACAGCACCGCGCAGGCGCAGGCCGCGGGCTACGCGCCCTGCGGCGCGTGCAAGCCATAAGCAAAACCGCGCTCCCAATACACGGGAGCGCGGTTTTGCTATGAGACGTTACATGTGCAGATCCGGATACAGCGGGAAGCACGCACACAGATCGAGCACCTGCGCACGCACGGCGGGCACGGCGGCCTCGCCCTCGTCGATCAGGCGGCAGATGAGCGCGCCGATCTCGCGCATCTCGCCCTCGCCCATGCCGCGGGTCGTGACGGCCGGCGTGCCGAGACGCACACCGCTCGTGACGCGCACGGACTGCGTGTCGAACGGGATGGTGTTTTTATTGGCAGTGATGTTCGCCGCGTCGAGCAGATCCTGCATCTGCGCGCCAGTGCGGCCGCGGCTGTAGACGTCGGCCAGCATGAGGTGGTTGTCCGTGCCGCCGGAGACAAGGCGCACGCCGCCCTGCTGCAGCGTCTCGGCGAGCACGGCGGCATTTTTGACCACCTGCTGCTGATAGGCGCGGAAGGCCGGCTGCAGCGCCTCGCCGAAGCAGACCGCCTTGCCGGCGATGACGTGCATGAGCGGGCCGCCCTGCGTGCCGGGGAAAACGGCGCTGTCGATCTTTTTGGCGAGCTCGTCCCGGCAGAGGATGATCGCGCCGCGCGGGCCGCGCAGCGTCTTGTGCGTCGTGCAGGTGACGACATCGGCATACGGCACCGGGCTCGGGTGCACGCCCGCGGCGACAAGGCCGCCGATGTGCGCCATGTCGACCATCAGGTACGCGCCGACGGAATCGGCAACAGCGCGAAAGCGCGCAAAGTCGATCACGCGCGGATAGGCGCTCGCCCCGGCGATGATGAGCTTCGGGCGGACCTCCTCGGCCGTGCGCGCAAGCGCCTCATAGTCGATGGTCTCGGTCTCGGGGTCAACGCCGTAGAAATGCGCCTCAAAATATTTCCCGGACAAAGACGCCTTGCTGCCGTGCGTCAGGTGCCCGCCGTGGGAGAGGTTCATGCCGAGGATGCGGTCGCCCGGCTGCAGCAGCGCCGCGTACACGGCCATGTTCGCCTGCGAGCCGGAGTGCGGCTGGACGTTGGCGTGATCGGCGCCGAAGAGCCGCGTCACGCGGTCGATGGCCAGGCGCTCGACCTCGTCGACGTAGTCGCAGCCGCCGTAATAGCGCGCGCCGGGGTAGCCCTCGGCATATTTGTTCGTCAGGTGGCTGCCCACGGCCTCCATCACGGCCTGGCTCGTGAAATTCTCGGACGCGATCAGCTCCAGATGGTCGCGCTGGCGCCCCAGCTCCCGCTCCATAGAGGCGTACAGCTCCGGGTCGGCCTGCTTCAGATGTTCATAATTCATATCGGAAACCTCCGTTTGTGTCAAAATCGCGCCACCAGTTTACCACAACTCAGACGTATTTAACAAGAGGAAGGCGCGTAAACTTATACTATCCCGATCTCGTCCGAGGTGATGCAAGTTGAACAAATGGAAGCGCATCCGCCCTTATATTGTCTTCTGCGCGATCGCGCTGGCCGTCGGCGGCGCGTCGAGCCTCGCTACCCGCGCGGGCATGGCCGGCTTTGACCTGCTGACAAAGCCGCCGGCCACCCCGCCGGACTGGCTGTTTCCCATCGCGTGGACGATCTTATACCTGCTCATGGGCATCGCGATGGGGCTCGTCTGGCGCAGCAGCTCCGGCCGCGCCTCATAGAGGAACAGCAGCACCGCAGCCGTGATGAGGCCCTCGATCAGGCCGATGGCCAGATGAATGGGCTGCATGATGGCGCAGAACGCGCCGAACGGCAGATCCGTGATACCGGAGAGCGTCGTCTCCAGCACGACCGAGAACGCGCCGAGCTGCAGCGTCAGCACACAGCCGAGCACGGACGCAAGCGTGATCTTGAGGCGGTTCGCCGCCCGCTCGCCGCGCCGCGCAAAGCAGCGGCTGCGCATCAGCGGCCGATAGATGAGAAAATATCCGACAAAGCAGCCGTAAAACGCCATGTTCCAGATGTTGCACCCGAGTGCCAGAAGTCCGCCATCCGCGAACAGCAGACACTGAATCAGCAGCACACCGATCATCGTCAGGAATGCGGCGTACGGTCCAAGCAGTGCCGTCAGCATCATACCGCCGCAGAGATGGCCGCTCGAACCCGTGCCTGGAATGGTAAAATTAATCATCTGCGCCGCAAAGACAAACGCACCCATCACTCCCATCACTGGGATCTTTTTCGGGTCGCTCTCCAGGCGTACTTTTTTTACAGAAAAACCAGCTGCTCCGCCGGAACAGACATACATTGTTGCAGCCACTGCAGGCGCAACCAGCGCATCAGCCATATGCATAATGTTCTCCTCCTTTTCGTTTTCTGTTTTTTTCTTTTTTTACTTTACTACGCTAAAATTCGTCCTGCAAGCCCCCGTGGGGGTTATTTCTTCAGATTTTTCCGCGATCTTTTTTGTTCACTTTTACCGATTTTTTATGAACATTTTGTTTAAAATTAAAGGGTGACTTTTTAACATTTATATGGTATTCTATAGACAACACAGACGGATATCCCGGTGTCGGGAGTCCGTACACACACTATCTCGAGGACAGGATTCCTGTCCGATCCGCGGCCGCCTGCACGTCATCGGGTCGCCGCGGTTTTTTCTACAGAAAAAAGCCCTCCGGGCAGGATTCTTTCTTAATTGTAGTGCCAAAACCGGCCCTTTACGGGTTCTGGCTATATTCTGGCTGTATTTTCGAGTATTGGTGTGAATTTTATCCGACGAAAAGGAGACTCTCTTATGAGCACAGAGAACTTAGAACACGAAGAACAAAACAGAACAACGGAACCGATCATCGATATCCGGGACAATGAAGCGCCCGCTGATCCAGAACAGGAAATTGTTTCCCAGGGTGTCCACAACTACAGCGCCGCTGAAACATATGTGTGCCCGACCGATCCGGCTGTTCTGCAGCAGCTCGAATGGTTCCGGGATCAGAAGCTTGCGCTGATGATGCATTTTGGATTGTACTGCCAGCCCGGCATGGTTGCTTCCTGGGCATTAAGTGACAAGGATTCCGACTGGTCCCGCCACCAGGTAAACTGGACGGACGGCGAAACCTTTAAAAAACAGTATTTCGGCCTGAATCGTTCGTTTAATCCGGTCCGCTTTCAGCCGGAGGAATGGGCGCAGATGGCAGAGGACTGCGGATTCCGTTATCTTCTTCTGACCACAAAGCATCACGACGGATTCTGCCTCTGGGACACCAAATATACAGATTATAAAACAACTGCAGAGGACTGCCCGTTCCATGAACATAAAAATGCGGATATTGTAAAATCCATGTTTGATGCATTCCGTGCAAAAGGCATCGGCATCGGTGCTTATTTTTCCAAAGCCGACTGGCACTGCCCGGACTACTGGAAAGAAGATCTGAGAAAAGATGGTCTGACATCCCGCGGACCTTCCTACGATCCAAAGGAATATCCGGAAGTGTGGAACCGTTTTAAAGAATATACGAAAAATCAGGTTCTGGAGCTCTGCGAGAATTACGGTAAGCTGGATATTCTCTGGTTCGACGCGGGCTGGGTCTCTGAGAGCAACGGCCAGGATATTGAGCTTGGAGAGATCGTTGAGGAAGCACGTAAGATTCAGCCGTGGATTCTCTCCGTTGACCGTACAATCGGCGGTGCTTACGAAAACTACGTGACACCGGAGCTCTGCATTCCGGAAGAACCGCTGAACGTTCCGTGGGAAAGCTGCCTTACCCTCGGCGTTGACTTTACATACGAATACGGCGACCATTATAAATCTCCACGTGAGCTTGTCGGCATGCTTGTCAACATCGTTGCCAAAGGCGGCAACATGGCACTGAACGTCAGCCCACAGCCGGACGGCCGCATCCCGGTCGATGCCTGGGACAGCCTGAACGGTTTTGGCCAGTGGATGAAAACCTTCGGCGATGCCATCTACGGAACCCGCGTCTGCGCGCCGTACCAGAGCGGAACCCTTTCGTTCACACAGAAAGGAGATTCCGTCTATGTGTTCCGACTGTATCCGACGGTACAGGAATCGGTAGAGACGGAAATTTTCGTACCGTATACCGAGGCGAAAATTTCAGAGATCTGTATGGTGGAAAATGGAGAAACTGTTGCGTTTAAAGAAGTTGAAGGCGGCCTTTGCATAACTGTCCCGGCAGGATACAGACGGGGCTCCGCACCGATTGCGTTGGTGTTTGAGATGAAGAAAGAGCGGTAAATTTTTTACAATCGAAAAGGGCTGTACAGTGTGACTGTTCAGCCCTTTTCATAATTATTAAGATACCTTGGAAAAATCTGTTACTTTTTACAGTCAAACGATGACAACACACATTTTTTTACGCCAAGATCGATGTATCCCAAACAAAATGGGGGCGATTTCAAATCGCGACTTATATGTTCTGTTCTCATTCTACTGTTTATCAGATTTTCCTTAATGTTTATCTTATTTTTTTTGTATTTTTATCACAGATTCGGCAGATGGATTAATCTTCACCAAGATACCCTCTTCCAACTCCAGATAACCTTCCGTGAAATACAGACCTTCTCTCGCAGTCACTTTTGTTAATGTTCTTCCGTTTACGATAGCTTCTGTATTTTTCCAATGAATTCCCGCCAGCATTACATAAAGCTCTGCTGTTCTTCCTGAAATTTGGAGCTGTATAGTTTCGCCATTTTTTTCCATGCCACAACATGTTTTGGCACCGGATCTCTCATACAATGTTTCTTTTACGATACTGTCATTCTGCGGCACCACGGCCAAAATCATTTCGGTTTCCGATTCGCTCATACTTTCTCCAAGTTTCAGACTTTCATTCAGTCGAAGTGGAAGAAAACTTCCTTCTCGAATGTACACCGGTATTTTATCAATTGGCACCTCAACGCTCCTCTGCACCGGACCGGAAATTTCATCATTTAAATTCCACAGACTAATCCACCGTCCCTCAGGAAAATAGATTTCCCGCTCTTCTGTTTCATCAGAAACCGGCGCAACCAGAAGATCTTCTCCGAAAAGATATTCGTCCCACACCTTTGTTGCTTCCTGATCTTCTGGATACATCATCGCAAGCGGACGCATCATCGGTATTCCCAGTTTGTGAGCTTCTGCTGCTACACTTACAATATATGGACGAAGATTTTCCCGCAGCCACGTATAATAACGATAAACTTTCACTGTAAAAGCATCGTATTCCCACGGCTCTCTCGGCTCCGTTCCATGGAAACGCATCAATGGACAAAATGCAGCATACTCTGTCCACCGGAGATATGTTTCCTGATCTGGGAATCCATCATAACCTCCCGCATCAACACCCCAGAATGGAAGTCCAGAAGCAGCTGCAGAAAGGCCTCCTGCAATCGCATATTTCAGTCCCTGGAAACTGGTCAGCTGATCCCCGCCGAACTGACACGCAAAGTGTTGAGATCCGGGTGCAGCGCCTCTTGTATAAAGAACATGGTCATCTCCATATTTTTGTTCAAATAACTCTCTATAATTTTTCGCATACTGATAGGCATACGCGTTATGCATCTCATCGCCGCGTCTTCCATCATAAAAAACTGCCTCGTCCGGTACAACATCTCCAAAGTCAACCATACTTCCACGAATACCTGCATCCATACGATCCTTCCACTGTGCTGCCAGAAGCTCTTTCGCACGCGGATGGGAGAAATCGATATACACCGGAAGTTTTTCTTCCTCATCATTTTTATTTCTCGTAATCGGAAGCTCCTCCTTCGGGCATTCCGGCAACAATTCCTGCGCCAATTCCTGCGTCATATTAGGGAACTGCCAGGAAAACACCTTGAATCCATGACGTTCTCCAAACGATACAACTTTGTATAATTCCTCTTTTTTATATTCTCCATAAAAGGTAGCTCCTGCTCCTTCTGCATAAAAGCCGGAATGCGGAATATCGAGTTCATGGAATTTTTTCATTGCCGCCATCTGCTCCAGCGCAATATCCTGTAACGGACCGTTTCTCCATCTTCCGCCGCCACCGCCAGCCCATGGTTCAAATACCCATTCCGGTGGGAAAATCGGAAGCCCTGTGAGCGTTCCGTAAGCAGTCATCGCCTCACGTGGTGTTCCGCTCCAAATATAAAAATCAAAAACATCTCCAAGTGCTTCCACCGAAAGATAGTCTTGCACAGCATCTCCCACATCCATCCGCATCCGATACGAAGTATTTGCAAAAAAGCTGAAACCGTCACTTGTATGTACCAACGGAATATTTTTATACGCCTGATTTCCAATGGATGCAAGACATCCCTCACAAGCATCTCTCTGCCACAGCGCAACGGTTTTTCCATACTGATTCACGCTGTCAAAACGCTCTCCAAATCCATAAATGGCGCTGTTTTCATGAATTGAAAATTGAATTCGCGAAGCCGAAACACTTTCCTTTTCAAATATAAACGAAATATTTTTCAGATTTGTGATTGCTTTTCTATCAATAGAAATTTCCAGTGTTTCTTTCTTGAGTATCATCTCATGCTCTTTACTTCTGATTATATATGCATGCTCGGATTCTTCCATAGAAAATGCTTCCGGCTTTCCATCAAAGAAGCCTTTCTTTCCAGCGACCATTCGAAAACCACCGACTACAGGATAAATCATGAGCTCCCATGTTCTCTCTTTTGATTCAACACAAATCGTTACATGATCTTTCGTTTCCAGAACATGTCTAATTTCACTACATGATGTCCATTTTTCCAAATCCTGGTTTCCAAAGCTGTGATCCGCATACCACCATGCACTGCAAGTTCTTAAAAACGTGAGATAACGATCCAGCTCAGCAGCTGCTTCCTCCCATCGGTTTTCTCTTAACCGCTCATTCACTAAACGCTTTTCTACCCATGGATCCATCGGCTTCCATGGATTTGCAACTTCCTGGTTAAAGAAAAAGTCAAAACCTTCCAATGTCAGACTGTCCTGCCAGCGCTGTGCAATTCGGATTCTATCTATCAGATTTTCTCTCGTTGTTGGTTCTGCACTCTTTTGTAGCTGATAAATTTCCTTTCGTTCTTCCGTACTAGTTTTTTCCAACACTCCTGGTCTCTGCCAGTGGCAAATTCCGG
>OHEF01000785.1_pt1 | contig 11292 bp, 19 predicted proteins | sample 1567171 | NCBI WGS metagenome assembly OHEF01 (sample SAMEA3879576, study PRJEB24766) | human gut metagenome | biome: human-associated habitat; feature: feces | place: USA | collected 1985/1987
CGGCGCTGAAGTCCTCCGGGAGTTGGAGGAAGAAAAACAGAATAAGGAAGAAAAAACAGCATAGAATACTTCTGAGCGGGTATGGCTAAGAATGTTTTGGCGTATTGACAGGACATTTAAAATGACGTATACTAAGCTCAGTGATCGTTCTGTAGAAACTTGAGAAGCCTACAGGCGGGGGAGAGCCTGCGGGTCTCTCCCTCTTTTGTTTTAAGGAGAAATGAGATGCAGACACCGAAAAAATTCTCTTCTTTTAGTGACCAGGTTTCCTGGATCAGTGATGAAAAGGGAATAAAAATAAAAGACAGAGAATATGCGGAAGAGATGTTACGCCAAATAGGATATTTTCCTCTTATGGGAGGATATAAACATCTTTTTAGAATATCAAACACAAAAAAATATAAAGCAGGAACAAGTTTTGAAGAAATAGTCAGTCTGTATAAGTTTGATGCAGAGCTTAGAGAGTTGTTCTTTAAATATTTACTGCAGATTGAGCGACAGATGCGTTCTTTGATGTCATACTATTTTACTGAAATGTATGGAGCAGAGCAGAAGCAGTACCTGAATGCTAATAATTATAATAATACAAAAAGAAATCATGCAACAATCGTAAAGTTGATAGCGACCTTGAAACGGGCAACAACGACCACAGATTATACATATATCAACTATTACCGCAAGACATATGGTGAAATTCCATTATGGGTTTTGGCAAATGTACTTACGTTTGGAAACTTATCAAAAATGTTCCGAGTGTTTCCGCAGTCCTTAAAATCAAAAGTATCAAAAAATTTTGAACCTTTGAATCAGCATCAGATGGAACAGTTTCTATCTGTTCTCACTAAGTATAGGAATGTATGTGCCCATGGGGAACGACTGTTTACATACAGAACAGTAGATGCTATTGCGGATACACTGCTTCATAAAAAACTTTCATTACCACAGAGCGGTAATCAGTACGAAAAAGGAAAACAAGATTTGTTTGCTGTGGTGATTGCTTTTAGATATCTATTACCTGGAAAAGATTTTCTGGAATTTAAAAGAAAGCTCATAAAAGAGATTGACCGAGTAAACAGAGAAGTAGAGCATATAAGTGAAGTTGAATTATTGAATAAAATGGGTTTCTCGGAAAACTGGAAAAGTATTACCAAATATCATTTAAAGTAAAGAAATATCCTCTAAGAGATAGTGAAATACCTATTGTTTTAGAGGATTTTTTATTGAAGAATTTTAATATTTAAGAGTTTGTTTTTTCCTCTTTGACATTAAAGCTAAGATTTCTTGTGGGTTTGTCAACTGACGTCCGGGAAGTGTCTGCTTTGGTGTGCGGTCACGGTCAGCTTCATCAATCGCTGCGATAAAATGTTTCACGCTATTTGGATTGGATATGACAAAATTATGAGTAATACTTGAAGTAGCCATACGAACACCTCCTCTTTTCGTTTTTTTGTGTATTAATTATACGATTGACAGAGAAGTGCGTCAATAAGAAAAATAAGTACTGAAAATATTTGGAACAAATACTAAAATAAAGTTGGGACATTGAATGGAAGTTATGTTACGAGATAATAAGAATTGTAGGTGGAAGGTTTGAACATAGAAGCATATGATGCAGATTCATTGAGAAAGATGGTTAGGTTGCTTGAATATGAGAACAAGATATTAAAAGATAAATTGAAGAAAGCAGGCATTTCATATGAAGAGGTGAATCCTTTTGAAGAAAAAATAGAAAGTGCAGAAGAATATGACCTGGATCAAGGGAATCGTATTGTAAATCCACCGTATATTACAGAGAAAATGGCAATACGTTTCTTTTCGATGTTTTGGGGAAGAGAAGATGTATATGCCAGAAGAGGAAAGAACGGGGGCTATTTTCCACAATGTGCGAATCGTTGGAATGACCGGCTTTGCCCTAAACAACGTAAAGAGAAGGTGTTTTGTGATGAATGTGAAAATACCAAATGGATAAGTCTGGATGTAAAAAAAATAATTGCTCATTTGTTAGGCACAAAAGAAGATGGATCAGATGTAATCGGTGTATATCCTTTATTGTCAAATGGTACATGCAGATTTATTGTATTTGATTTTGATAATCACGAAAAAGGAGCAGAGGTTACGGACTTTGCAAATACGGATAATGAGTGGCATAAAGAAGTGGATGCGCTTAGAAAAATGTGTGTCCCTATTTTTTATATTAGGGCATTCCATTAGGAGTGCCTTTTTCAATTCAATTTCAGAAGGAGGTTCACTATGAACAACACAGCGTTAGGAGCAGTAAGTAACAAGAAAGAGAACATTCGCTTTATTAGCGAAGCACATGAGAAATTCTACTATGAAAAATTAAAAGAAGTGTTTGCAGATGAGTAAGATATGCATGGAATACCTTCGATTGGTGTCAATATGCACATTGATGGTACAGAAGAATGGGAAGATGAGGAAGCAGATATTATCAGAGGAAATTGCATAGATGTGGATTTTCTGAATTACACACCAGAGCTTCGGGATACTCCCACAGTGCAGGATGCCCTTAAAAAACTGATTGCAGCATATCCGGATAAAGAGGTTAATGACAGGGAGACAAAGGAAGCAAAGATACAGACGCTTGCGGCAGAACTTGATCAGTTATCTTATGATATTGACACTTTTGAATACAGAGATTCGGTGCCGGACAGGGAAGCACAGGTTCAAATGATTGCAAATGATATAAAAAGCGGTAATGTGAAGCCATTACAGATTTTTTTGCAGACATCTATTGATGAGGGAATTGACGAGGACAGCGAAAGACAGGCAAAAAAGCTGATTGCTAAGCTGGCAGAATATAAGCCGCTTGCCAAGATCGAGGAGCTGGAGGAGCAGAATTATAACATGATTGATGACAGGCTCAACAATGGCGTGGAGAAATTCAATCATGAGGAAGAAAAGAAAGAACAGGCGGAAAAGCCGCAGGCTCGTACTTCCTTAAAGGAGCGTCTGGCAGCCAAGCAGACGGAAGTGGCACAGGGCAAGAAAGATTCCAAAGAGCAGGAAAAATCAAAGAATACACATAGGGAGATGTAAGAATGTGAATAATCCATTTACAGTTGAAGAAACAAATTTGATATGTATTTTCCAGAGTGACAGCAGGACAAAGGTTATAGAGGATATTCATAAGGCTATGAAGCATATCGACGATGATGAGCTTGTGGAATTGTCGGTGCGTGTGGCAGGAAAACTGGAAAGCATAAGTGATGAAGAATATGCCAGATTAGTGTTGGAAGCGGCAGAATAAAAATATGGTAGTCATTAGGTGTCCCTTTTGACTACCGTTTTTTTTATTAAAAATTAAAGAGGAGCCGGATCACTCCGACTCCTCCAAGTATGTGTCCGCAAACACATACCCCAATTGCTATCTATAATATACTATAGGCAGGTAAAATATGCAAGCATTATATGGAATTTTTTAAGATGTTTAAGCGAGAGAACAAATCAGGATGAATCGAAATAGCTGAAACATTCGGGTTTACAGAAGATCCGTATTCTCTTGTAATCTTTTCAAATTCACGGATGGATGATTTGATCTCTGTTTTAGAGACTTTCAGTAATTTTAAGTAGTAACAGATAAGGATAATGTAATCGCCGATAGTCTTGAAATTTATGTACGGCATCCCCCATTTCTAAAATCAGGCATTGTTTCATTGGTCTTGAAGGATCCATTTTTTTGAAACGGGTATCATATACCACATCGTTGTGAGCAATGGCATTTTGTATGGAGCCTTGAAGATTTAGTTTGTTGTTCTGGTATTTCTTTTTTATATCTTCACGGGTTCCGGCTGGTGCATTTTTGTAGCTGCTGATTGCTTTATCGTACATATCATAGATACTGCTGGAATCAATTTCTGACATAATGGTGTTCAAAGCAATATTTTTAAGCGCAGTTTCTATAAACATCATTTTTCCATATAAAAGAGATTTTAATTTTGTATCATATTGTATGGTTGCGTTAATCTCATTATATGAAGTGAATGGAAGTCTGTTAGAGGAAGATACAAAAAAACGATATCCTTTATATTAGTGAAAATATCCGGTATTGATTAGTTGTTGCTTTTGTGAACTCCCTGAGATGGAAATTCCATTATCCCTAAGATGCCGCATTAAAGCATCAGGTGATTTACAATCTGTATGTTCTTTTTGAATGATAAGAACAGGATACAATATAATGACCAGTGCAAGCAGAATAAAGGATAAGTGTGTTGCCAGAGGCAGCTACCTGCTCACACATTCTGATGATGCCTCAAAAATGAGGAATCTTTTAATCATTTTAAGTGCATAACCCGTTATTATATATATACAGATATTCAATGGAAAGGAGTCTGATGCGTGTTGAGTGATGACGAATTAGTGGAACAGATTCTACTTGGAAATGAAAATGCAGCAGAAGAATTGATAAAACGCTATTATACATCTATTTTACGTTACTGTAGGTGGCATTGCTCTAATCTGGAAAAAGCAGAAGACCTGACTCAGGAAACATTTTTGAAGTTGTTTAAGAATTTATCCGGATATAAAGGGAAAAAGAAATTTAAGGCTTATCTATACACAATTGCAAATCATTTATGTATTGATGAAAGTAGGAAGGTTGAGTTTTATCCATTAGAAGATGAAGAAAATATAGTGCATGAGTATAACGACATAGTCCGGCTAGAGGATAGGGCAGAGATAAGCTATTTTTTGGATTTTTTATCATCAGAACAAAGGGAAGCAGTCATTCTACGCTTTGGAGAACAACTTAGTTTTGGAGAGATTGCAAAAGTGATGGGATGCAATATGCGAACAGCACAAAGCAGGGTTCGTAATGCTTTAAAAATTATGAGAAAGGAGCAAAAAAATGAAAGATAAAAATTTGAAGGGCTATTTACAGCAATCTTTAGGAGAGAAAGTACAGCCTAAAAGATTAGAGGAAACGATTAAGCTTTGCACTGAAATTGTACGAGAACAGGAAGTGACTAGGGCAGAACCGAGGACAGGTTTCTTTCACTATCTTTCAGATGTATTTCGCTTTGAAGGTATTCCAATATTTGGTTTGCAGGCAGTAACGTTATTTATAGTTTGTTTAACAATTGCCAGCATTGCAGACGTGCCAAAGAATATACCAATTTTTATGCCGCTGTTTGTATTGGCTATCATACCAGCAATTTTTAAAAGCCAGTATTATGGAATGAGCGAGATTGAAGCGGTAACAAGAGCTTCTGGTGCCCAAATCACGTTAGCAAAGCTGGTTTTGGTCGGGGCAGCTAATTTGGTGTGTATAACAATTCTTTTGTGTATGGAAGTTTATTTGCAAAATTCTTATAAAGAGATTGGACAGATGGTCCTATACTGCCTGGTTCCGTACTTAGTGTGTATGGTTGCGTTGCTACGTTTGATCCGTTTGCAAAAGAAACAGAGTTTACAGATATGTGCAATTGTAATGCTGGGTTCCTGCATTTGTTGGGGTATGTCAGCAAGAATATTGCCATGGTTATATGAAACATCAGCAGTGGGGGTGTGGATTGTTACATTTTTGATTTTTGCTATGTTCTTTATAAATGAAATTCATTATATTGTAGAGATGAGAAAGGAAGGAAAAATGTATGGAATTGTGGCTTGATCGTTTAACAAAACAGTATGGCAGGAAAATAGCGGTAGATTGTGTTAGCGCAACCTTAAAGCCGGGAGTATATGGTCTTTTGGGGGCTAACGGTGCAGGTAAAACAACATTGATGCGTATGCTATGTGCTGTTTTGGAGTCAACCTCAGGGGAGGTATTGCTGGATGGAAAAGAAGTAACTTCGATGGGGGCAGATTACCGGAATGTGTTGGGTTATTTACCACAGGATTTTGGATATTATCCAAATTATACTGCGGTGGAGTTCTTAATGTATATTGCAGCACTGAAAGGAATACCGAAGAATGTTGCAAAAAAACGTGTGACTGAATTGTTGGAAGTGGTTGATTTAAGCCATGTGGCAAACAAAAAAGTAAAAACTTTTTCTGGTGGTATGAAACAAAGAGTAGGAATTGCACAGGCGTTACTTAATAATCCGAAAATTTTGATTTTGGATGAGCCGACTGCAGGACTTGATCCGAAAGAGCGTGTCCGTTTTCGTAATCTGCTCTCAGAGTATGCAGGAGATAAAATTGTAATTCTTTCCACACATATTGTATCGGATATAGAAGCAATAGCAGATGAAGTGCTATTGATGAAAAAAGGAAAATTTGTATTGCAGGGTACGGTTCCTGAGTTGATTCACAAGGCAAATGGTAAGGTTTGGGAGCTTTCTGTTTCTCCACAAGAAGCTAGACAATGGCAGACAAAAACAACGGTTGCTAATTTACGGCACGAAGGAAAAGAAATTATATTGCGTATTATTTCAGACAATATGCCTAGTGAGCGAGCGGTGCCTTGTGAAGCTACATTGGAAGATCTTTATTTATTTTATTTTTCCACAGAGGAAGGAGTGAAATAGAATGGAACTATTTTGGTTAGAGCATAAAAAGTTATGGCGAAAGAAAATTGTTAAAATATGTGTGTTGTTGTGTTTTGTTTATTGTGTAATTTTTGGAAGCATACTTTCGTTTCAATGGTTCGGTTTTGGCAGTTCAGATGACTATACAAGTGCTTTTGGCAATAATTTTGATGGATATACAGTAATAAAGGATAGTCAGGAATATGCACTTTCATTTGGTGGAGAATTGACGGATGAAACCTTGCAGAAAATAGTAAGTGATTATCAGCAAATGGAAGCTGACGGTATGGAGGAAGAACTGGAAAAGACAGACTGGCAGATAGTTAATAGTTGGCTCGGAACATTGTATCCGGAGCTTCAAGATACCAGTAATTATAAAACGATGATAAGCTATGTTGATCCGGATAAATTAACAGGCTTCTATGAAAGAAGACAGCAGGTGCTTGATGAGTTTTTGGAGGTCAGTGGTCAGGTAGGAGCTGAAAAAGAGTTTTTACATCAGATAGAGAGAAAGGTAGAAAAACCATTTCGTTATGAGTGGGTAGAAGGCTGGTCAACGCTTCTTGGTAGTATGGTTGCGGATCTGGGAGTTGTGATGGCTTTGTTTCTCGGTATTGTTTTATCCTCTTTATTTGCGGGCGAATGGCATGATAATACAAGCACACTAGTATTGACGACTCGAAATGGCTGGGGGAAAATCGCTCTTGCCAAAATTCTTACTGGTTTAGCGTTTACAGTGGAGTTATTTGCATTACTTGCTGTTTCAAATGTTATATCACAGTTGTTTTTTATGGGAACTGCCGGATGGGATATGCCGATTCAGAATATCAAGCTGATTGCTGTTGCACCTATGAATATGCTGCAGGCAGAAATTTATGAATATGCTTTTGTACTGCTTGGAGCAATAGGTTTTGCCGGAATTGTTATGTTTATATCAGCGGCTGTAAAAAATAATGTACTTACCTTACTGCTTAGTCTGGCTGTTGTATATGGACCAATGATGATTGCAGAATATCTTCCTTATGGAATGCAAAAAGCATTGGATTTAATACCATTGGTAGGAAGTTCAACAGATATTTTCAGAACTAATACTTTTCGTATTTTTGGGAAGCTTATCTGGTCACCATATCTACTTATTACTATTCCTGTCTTGATTGGGATTCTATGTATGCCATTCGCTATAAAGAGCTGGTCAAGAAGGATGAAGGCATAAATAACAATATGGCAAAGAAAAGAGATAAAAAAATAAGTTGCGAGGGAAATCTTTGAGAGGAATTATCATAGTTTGTTTGATTAGGTCAAGACGCTTCATGAGAGAATCTACGGAGCGTTCTGGTATTTCTGGTTTCTTGATGTGGCATTTGGCAGCCAACTTATCCATAAGAGAGTTGATCACAGATGCACGAGAGAAAAGCATAGGGCCAGCGATGTTGTTTTCTACAGGTATCTCTGCAGGTCTTGTCAGAATTTCATCGGCAAAACCCATATCGATGGCCGTATGTGCATCCATCCAAGTTTCTGCATCCATGAGATGGGATAGCTTGGTACGACTCATACCGGTCTTGATTTCGTAGCCTTCTCTGTTTCAGATAGAAGGGCACGGTTGATGGACTGTTCCCAACGGACAATCCAAGGTTCCAAGGTGTACTTCACAAATTCGAGAGATTGATGCTCAATATTAGAAAAGATGCGTCATCAAAGTCTCTCGGAAGACAAAGGACGTCATTTCCGGATTTGGCTCATCGTGAATCAGTCGATACAGAGGATGTTTGATTGCCTTTTCTTTACTACCCGAGTCAGTGTACTTATACTTATAAATATGGACTGGCAGTCCTGCAATGGACTCCGAAAGAATCCTGACGCAGGCATAGACTGCAGTCATTTGCATGGCACTTCGTTCATTGACGGCTTTGTCAGAGTTGCTTCCACCAAAGAGAAAACGATAGGCGCTGCCATTGGTGCTGTTGGTGGGCTTGTCTCTGGAATGAAATAGCCCCGATAAAAATCCCATAAATATTCCTTTCTGCCTTAAGAGGCGTATAAAATTCAAAGTTACGTCACAAAATAATTTGCGCAAATGCTTGCAATTGCAAGCAAAAGCGAACATAATAAAGAAAAGGGAGGCGATACTATGGCAAATACATCCGCTGTTTATGCAAGAATAGATACGAATCTCAAGGACAATGCTGAGAGTATTCTTTCTCAGCTTGGCATTTCTCCATCCAGTGCAATTCAGATGCTTTATAGCCAGATCGTACTGAAAAAAGGTATGCCGTTTGAATTGAAACTTCCTTCTTCTAAGCCATTAGCTGTTGGTGCAATGACCAGAGAAGAACTTGATGCAGAACTCCAGAAGGGTGTTGATTCCATCAAAGAAGGAAAGGTATATTCTGCAGATGAAGTCGACGCGGTACTTGCAAAGGAGTTTGGCATATGACGGATAGCTATAATGTCGGCTATTCTGTAGATGCACTTGGTGATTTACGTAAAATCTATTCGTATATTGCGAATGAACTTCTTGTTCCGGAGACAGCCGCAGCTCAGCTGGGGCGCATACGAAAGGAAGTTCGTTCATTGGATTTTATGCCAGCTCGTTATACGTTAGTTGAATGGGAGCCTTGGCATTCGATGAAAATACATCAGCTTCCGGTAGACAACTTTATTGTGTATTATCTTGTCGATGATAAAGAGAGGACAGTTCTGCTTCTGGGCAAGTAGCTCAGTATTGCCTGGATCCAGTTTCAGGAGCTTCTCGACATCCTTGAGCTGACTCTGCGTATTCTTGATTTCTGAATTGACACCCTTTAAGGCACTCTGAAGCTTGGTAGTATCGCCACCGATCTCGACCGTGATACCCTTAATTCTACTTCCCGCCATAACGCACCTCCTCCCTGCAAAATGGGCATAAAAATTGCCCGGCATTTCTGCCGAGCATAAAGAAAGCACCGATCAGATTTCTCCGACCGATGCTAATAAATTGCTATTCTATTGAGATTTACAAACAGGAAGTTATAAACATCTTTGCAAATATACCATATCTATTAACTGTACACCACACTCATAAATTGGGTGGTCATAATTGTCCGTAAAGAAATTCGGAATATTATGAGAACGGACAAATCCGCATTCTTCATAAAATGGTACGGTCAACGGGCTGTCACCTGTTCCAACTTGCAAAACAGAATATTCATCTGCATATTTACTGGCAAGAAAATCAATTAGTGCTTTCCCATAGCCCTTTCCCTGATTCTGAGGATCGACTGCAATATTCTTGATTTCAAGGATTCCGTCACCTTCATCTGTGACAACACATTCTGCCTTCACACCGCAGTCGTCAAGAACGTACATTGCGCCTTTTTCGAGATAGCGGTCGACCATATCTTCCTGCTCGTCTGCCAACAGCAGAAGTGTGAGGAATTGCTTTTTATTTTCATTTACTTTTCTGATTTCCACTTCTAATGCTCCATCAGATCTCGATTTATCTCACGCTGTCTCTAAATAAATTCTATCAGAAGAGCGCGAGGAAGTCCACCGCTTCCGGTATTACGCATGAAAAACCGTCAGACGTAGTGATACTTTCTGCGCCCCGCGAGGAAGAGCGCGGCAGTGACAAGCAGTGTGAGCGCTTCGGCCACGGTGATGGCGAGCCAGATGCCGTTGATGCCGAGAAGTTTTGGCAAAAGAAGCACCGCGGCGACCTGAATGACGAGCGTGCGCAGGAACGAAATGAGCGCGCTGGCTGTGCCATTGTTGAGCCCCGTGAAAAACGCCGAACCGAAGATATTGAAACCGCAGACGAGGAATGAGAGCGCGTAGATGCGCAGCGCGTTGACCGTCATGTCGCACAGCTCCGCGTCGTAGCCGACGAAAAGATGTGCGATGGGGTTTGCCAGCAGGATGGACGAGGCCGTCATCGCAAGGCTCGTGATGAGCGTGACGGTCAGGCTCTTTTTGAGGAGGCTCTTGAGCTCGGCGTGATTCTTCGCGCCGTAGTGATAGCCGACGACGGGCGTGACGGCGATGGAATAGCCGAAGAAAAACGCCATGAAGATGAAGCTCACGTACATCAGAACACCGTAGGCATTCACGCCGTTTTCCTTGGCAATCGCCATGAGCTGCACGTTATAGAGTACGCCGACGAGAGAGGTCGAAAGGTTGCTGACCATCTCGCTCGAGCCGTTGTAGCAGGCCTTGCCGAGGGCGCGGAAGTCAAAGCGCGGACGCGTGAGGCACAGCGGTGAATCGTTCGGGCGGAGAAAGTAGACAAGCGGGATGAGCGCGCCGACAATCTGCGAAAACGCCGTGGCGAGCGCCGCACCGAGAAGCCCAAACGGGAACACGTAGACGAGCAGAAAATCGAGTACCATGTTCGTCAGCCCCGCGAACACCGTCACACGCAGGCCAAAGTGCGGCTTTTCCGCCGTCGCCAAAAAGCTCTGGAAGCTGTTTTGCAGCATGAAAAAAGGGAGAGCAGCCAGCAGTACGCGCCCATAGAGCACGCAGTCGTCGATCGTCAGGTCCGTCGCGCCGACGGCGAACGAGATGGGGCGCAGGAAAACGATGCACACGCCGCTTAAAATTGCGCCGCCGGCGGCAAGCACGATGACGAGCATGGAGAAGATCTCGTTCGCTTTCCTGGGCTTGCCCTCGCCGAGCGTTTTGGCGATGAGCGCGCTGCCGCCCGTGCCGATCATAAAGCCGAGGCAGCCCAGCATCTGGATATAGGGGTAAATGAGGTTCAGCGCCGTGAACGCCGTTTTGCCCGCGCAGTTCGAGACAAAGAAGCCGTCCACAATCGTGTAGATCG
>OHEF01000793.1_pt1 | contig 11167 bp, 7 predicted proteins | sample 1567171 | NCBI WGS metagenome assembly OHEF01 (sample SAMEA3879576, study PRJEB24766) | human gut metagenome | biome: human-associated habitat; feature: feces | place: USA | collected 1985/1987
AGAAACAAGGCAATAAAGTCTAAGGTTAAGACTTATATCAAGAAGGTAGACGCTGCTGTTGCTGCTGGTGACAAGGCTGCTGCTGAAGCTGCTCTTCCTGTTGCTATAGCTGAGATATCTAAGGCTGCTTCTAAAGGAATCTTCCACAAGAACACAGCTGCTAGAAAAGTATCTCGTATTACTAAGGCTGTTAACACTTTAGCTTAATTATTTTATTTAACATAAAAGACTGGTGCATACCCTCGCACCAGTCTTTTTTATGTAATAGGAAATTCCCTATTATATTTTACGCTGAATATTTAATTATTATAAGCTCTACTCCGAGCTTATCCTGCAATCTTCCCTGCTTTACACGTTCTTCTATATCTGCACATTCATTTAATATATCTTTAACTGTATCTGTTGTAAAATATTTTGCCTGTGAAAGATATTTACCAGCAACAAATGGTGCAACCTTTATAGCCGAAGCTATCTCTTTGCTTGAAAGCCCCCTTGCCGCAAGCTCCTTTGCCTGCAATATTCCATTAAACTGCCTTACTATAAGATATAGTATTCTCATCGGAGGCTCTTTTAATGTAAGCAAATCATAATAAAGCGAAAGTGCTTTTTCTTTATTCTTATTGGCAACCGCCTCAAGCATATCGAATATATGGCTTACAGTCTGTGTTGAACATACCGCCTCAACATCCTGCGGCATAACCATCTTTTTATCACTGCAATAGCTTATAAGCTTGTCTATCTCATTTCTTATGAGCTCCATACTTGCACCAGTCTTATCAAGAAGAAGCTCACATGCTGCCTCACTTATTTTATAATCATTGGAAGCCATCATTCCTGCTATCCACCTTTTAAGCGTTGCTGGTGTCTGATACTGCATTTCACATACATATCCATTAGAACTTACAGCCTTATATACTTTATTTCTCTTATCAACGTCTTTTTCTATAAATATTAATATAAGATAATCCGGCAGTTCCTTAATATAGTCTGCCATTTTATCATTAGCCGTCTTAAAATACCCGCTGTCACTTACTATAACAAGTCGTCTTTCGCTAAAAAATGGTATTGTCTCACATATAGTAATTACATCTTCAGGCTTTGTATTATCTCCTTCAAAATAACTGTAATTAATAGTATCATCACCTATTATCGCCTGTTTCATTCTATCTTTATACTGCTTTTTAAGATATTCTTCCTCACCATATATAAGATATACTTTCTGATATTCACCTTTTTTAATATTATCATTTAAAGTTTTCATAAGTATAATTGTACCATTTATACTGCATTATTGTAAATATTGATGAACGCTCATTTTGTATCCGTCTGTTCTAATTATTATCTCTCCTAATGTATTTGTAACATACACCTTGCAGTTATTGTCTTCTAACCTTTCAAGCGTTTCACTATGGGGATGCCCGTACCTGTTATTGATACCGCACGATATAAGTGCATACTGCGGCTTAATTGTCTTAAGCAGCTTATCACTTGTAGCATATTTAGAGCCGTGGTGTCCCACCTTTAGAACTGTTATATCAGAAAGCTCATCTTTAATATCTACATTAGCTGCTCTCTCTTTATTAATATCATTAATAAGGCAGTCCTCTGCCCTGCTTTCTGCATCACCAGTCATAAGCATTGAGAATTTTTTATAACTTATGCAATAAACAGCAGAATAATCGTTACTATCCTCATAGTCGTAACCAGCACAAGGATGTATACATTTAATATCCAGCTCTCCTACTGTAAATGTATATCCTCTTACGGCATAACATACATTTATGCCTGCTTTATCAGCCATATCCACAAGCTTCATATATGCCTCTATATTCTCTTTGCCTTTAATATCCGGCATAACAATACTCCCAATAGAAAATGTATCATTACACATCTTAATAAGCTCCATAACTGCACTTATATGGTCATTATCCGTATGGCTTATAAAAATGCAGTCTATATATTTACAGCCCATCGCACGCAATGCAGGATACACCCGGTACTGTCCTGCACTTTTAATATCCGTACTTCCACCATCAAACAAAAAATTATGTCTGCCCGAAGCACTTACATATATGCTGTCGCCCTGCCCTACATCTAACATATTAATCTGCAGCCCGTTATAAGGCTTGTAGTGCATATTAAGAACCAATACCACCAGCATAACAGCAATAATGCAGTTAATTGCTTTATTTACCAAGCTATGCATCTTGTAATAATTGTTAAAGTTATATTTAAAGGACGGCTTATTTATAATGATAAATATTATCATTAGCACACTATATACTATAATTATTCCTGCTGGCGGCTGTCCTGTTATTATTCTGAACTGTCCCAACCTTGAATTACGTTCGCACACAAAGTCATAGAAATCAAGAACATAATTACCTGCACCAGCCGTAAAATACGCAAGCTTAAGCGATATAAAACCAGCAAATGCTGTAATAATTCCCGTTATCATCACCACTGGCATAAGTGGTATTACAATGCAGTTAATAAAAATACTTGTCATGAATACCGAATTATAACTATAAAGCACTGCTGGAAGTGTCGCTAATGTAACCGCAATACTACATAGCAATGCATTAATAATGTACACTATCGACTTTTTTACTATTTTGCCAGTATTGTCCATTCTGCTATTTATAGCTTTTTCATCAGGCATTAATACAGGATATAACTGTGATATACCTATAATCGCCAGAAATGACATTATATATGACATACTATAGACCGTATATGGATTACGCCCAAGTATTAATATTGAAGCAGCTGACAACCCTGTAAGAATATCAAATGTCCTGCCATATACATCTGCAATTATAATAAGCACCAGCATACATACCGCCCTTTTGGCAGATACCGTTTCTCCTGTCATAATAAGGTACATTATAATAACCGCGATTGATATTACAGAAGCTTTCATTATCCCTATATATTTTCTTATTAGCTTATATACAGCCATACCAACTAAAGATATGTGCAGACCGCTTATTGCAAGCAGATGTGCAATTCCATTTTTCTGGTATTCCTCTTTAGTCTTAATATCAAGCTCATATTTATCACCTAACACAATTGATGACATAAGCCCAGCTTTATCTTTATATACCTTTGCATATATACCCTTAATCTTTTGCTTAATTACATACAAAATATATCTAAGCCGGTTATTGTTACTCTCTGTAACTACAACCTTATCTGCATTGCATTTATATGGATAACCCAGCGAAATATAATACATATTAGCGTCAAAACTGCCATAATTTCTTGGCTTATCAAATTTCTTAACATCTCCAGTAACCCGCACTATGTCTCCTGCATTACATTTATTATCATCTGTGTATACAATAATTCCTGTATGAATGTCCGTATTATTAATATACAAAACATTATAACCATCCTTATTCTGCATATTATATATTGTGCCTGTAAATGTTATATCCTCATAACATTTTCCCAGTCTGTCACTTACTATGCCTGTTCTTATTATTGTCACTGGAAATATAAGAAATATAAGATAATAAAGACAGGAATTCTTATTGAATCTTACACATATGCGTAAAACTTCAAATGCCAGAATTCCAACCAATACTATTACAGGCACTGCACTCCAATGCAGCTTTTCCCTGTAACAATATGTAGATATTACTGCGGCTATAAGCTGAGTTACAGCCGCACTTAATAATGGTCTTTTCAAATAACTAACCTTTTGTTCCTTTCCGGAACGCTTATTCAACTATACCCGAATTAAATTTGTACAGCCTGTCAAGGCTTATACTATCCCTGAACGTATTCGTATAATCTCCGTTAATGAATATTTTAACAGACTCTATGCTGTCAAGGGCACATAATGAATTAACTATTGAATATATCTCAACATACGAACTCACATTAACAAGCTCGTCACGGAACTCCTCGCTAAGATTAACATAGCACACCTTTTCTACAACAGACACGCCAAGAAGCTTGACGTCCTTTGGCAGTGAAGTGTATGCTCCTGCGGCTGTAGGTCCGCTTATAAGCCTCTGCACAATCATTCTTTCTATTGGCATATTCTTATTATAAGCAAGCATTTCCTTGACTTTAACAAGCCTTGTACCTGTATAATCTGCATAATACAACTGTACATTACGCCAGTCCATTTCTCCAAATGCACTGTCTGATTCCGTAAAATCTGTCTTTTTTAATGCACCTATAACTGTACCGTCCTCATACAAAGCTTCCTTGCCATCAACATAAAAATGTACATACAATACATCATCTATCTGCGTAAGCATTTTTACTACCGCTGCCCTGAATAACAGTTCAACCTGCGTACTCATCTGCTTATATGAAGATGAATAATTAAGTGCAATTGCTTTTCCATCAAGCATAACATCTAACAACGTAACATTATCAGGCTTTATTATATACTCATTCTTATCAGCAGGCTTAACATTCATCTTATCAAGAAGCTGTCTTGCTGTATCTTCTATAGAAGTGTCAATGTCAATATTATAATTCTGTTCTATAAGCTTGTCCTTTGAACTGTTCGTATAATAAACCGTATACTGCCTGCCCCTGTTCTGTGAAGAACACGCCGTCAGCTCTACAGCCATACAACAGCATAATAATATAACCACCAGCTTATTAATCAATAGTCTAATTCTCATTCTTATCCTCATCATCTGACTCTACATAATTAAGCGGTATTCTGAAAGTAAATGTTGTTCCCATCCCCTCCTCACTATACAGCTTAATTGTTCCATGGTGCATTAATATAATATTCTTAACTATAGAAAGTCCAAGACCTGTTCCACCTGTCTGCCTTGACCTTGCCTTGTCAACCCTGTAAAATCTCTCAAAAACCCTGCTCTGGCTCTCTTTAGGTATTCCGATTCCAGAATCTTCAACCCTTACAAAAAAGAACTGATGATCTGCATTAAGTGAAACATGCACCCAGCCGTCCATATCATTATATTTGATAGCATTTTCAACAAGATTAGATATTACCTGTGTTATCTTAACCTCATCAATCTGTGCCACAACCGGTCTGAAACTCTCAAATAACAATTCTATATTCTTCTTTTGTGCAAGCGGCTTTAACCGCTTTAACACAAGCTCTAACAGTTCATTAAGATTAACTGATGAAATATTAAGGGTAGCTGAAGCTTTATCAAGCCTTACCATACATAAAAGATCCTCAATAATCTTATTCTCCCTGTCAATTTCACTTACAATATCAACCATAAATTCCTTATATACTTCCACAGGAACATCTTCCTGCGTATTAAGCGAATCAGCAAGAACCTTAATTGAAGTTATAGGTGTCTTTAACTCGTGTGATACATTTGACACGAACTCAGACCTTGAATTATCAAGTTCACTGTTCTTGTCCATAATACTGTTAAAATGCTTTGCAAACTGTCTAAGTTCTGTAGAACCTTTAACGTCCATTCTCTTGTCTATATATCCAAAATCAACTTCTTCAACAATATGAAGCGCTTTCTTATACGGCTTAAAATAAAAATATGTCACAATAATCGAAACAACAAGAATAATAGTAATTATCACAAATTCAATAACCCATATCCTGTCAAAAGCATTCCCTGCTATCTGGCTTATATCTGATATATCAAGATTAACTACTAGAACAGCTATAAGCTGTCCCTCGCTGTTGTATACAGGAGAAGCTGCTTCTATATTGCCGGTCTTTTTGCTGTAATCAGTTATTGTCTTAGGACTGTCATACACAGTTATAACCTTGGAATTAATCATAGTCTTTCCAGTGTCAACAGCATATGTATCCACGCTTATGTTATATTTCTTATCTACAAGCCTTATTCTTATTGCATTAAGTGATGAATAATTCATAAGATTTTCATACACCCCATCATTATGTGCTTCATCAATGCTTCCGTACTTCGTAAATTCAGCCGCAATAAGCACAGCCTCATTATTAACGTATGCTTTCCTTGCTTCAACAAGTGATGTCGTATATGAATATTTAACAGCCTTGACTGCTGAGATTGTCGATATAATAGACATTACTGCTATTATAAATACGAGTCTGAATCTTGTGCTTAAGAAAAAACTTAATATATCTGTTATTAATTTCTTATGATTCATCCTGGATTTAGCCGATTGTCCCCGCGTTCCTTTATTTATATTAAACATTAAAATAATAACCCACTTAGTATGAACATACTTAGGTTCACTTGAATTATCTTCTATCTTCTCTCTTAATCTTCTTATATGAACATCTACTGTACGTCCATCACCCGGGTAATCCGCTCCCCACACTGTCTTTAAAAGTACATCTCTGCTATATACTCTGTTAGGATTAAATGCAAGCAGCTCTAAAAGGTCAAATTCCTTAGCTGTAAGGTAAATCTCTTTGCCTCTGATAAAAAGACTTCTGCTGTCACAGTCAATTCTCATATCCCCGATATTTAATACATTACTCTTAGCCTGTTCTTTCTCAGGCTTATTATTTCTTCTTAAGATTGCTTTCATTCTTGCTTTAACTTCAAGAATATTAAATGGCTTTGTTATATAATCATCCGCACCATATTCAAGTCCCATAATCTTATCCATATCATCGCCCTTGGCCGTAAGCATAATTATAGGAACATTAGAGAACTCTCTTATCTGCTGGCATACCTCAAGTCCATTCATCTTAGGAAGCATTATATCCAGAAGTATTATATCGTAATCATTGTTCTTAGCCATATCAAGTGCTTCTTCACCATCATAGGCACAGTCAACCACACTGTAGTCCTGTATAAGGCTGAATTTAATTCCTTTAACAATCATCTTTTCATCATCAACAACTAATACTTTACCCGCCATCTTTAATAATTACTCCTTGTTCAAACACATATATAATCTTTTATCTTGTTAAATGCTGCATCTTTTATTCCTGATACATTCTTTATATCTTCTATCCTTTTAAAAGCACCATGCTTTTCCCTATAACTTATTATATCTAATGCCCTCGCCTCACCTATGCCGGATAACTGCATAAGTTCAGACTTGGAAGCTTTATTAATATCAATAAGATTACTACTGCCTGCTCCCCCTGTGTTACTACCATAACTTTCGCTATTACCGTCTGAATTCTCTGTATTACTGCCCGATATTCCCGTGGCATTAGGATTACAGCCGTTGTTCATTTCATCTGTCAGGCTTATATCATCGTAAGCATATGGGATATATATTTTATCTCCATCCTTTAACTGCATTGCAAGATTAACTCTGGTGCCGTCTGCCTCATCAATAAGACCTCCGCAAAGTTCCACCGCCTGATACAGTCTCATACCTGCACCACCACTGACAACTCCTGCATTAACAACTGCACCACATATATATACATATATCTTACTGTTATTCTCATCCAGTCCGTCATTGCCTGCTTCGTTACCATTAATACCATTACTATTGTTAATATCAGCAGCACCGCCGCTGGTAACTCCACCGATAATACTCTTGCTATCACTTTCCTTATCTGAAATATTATCTTTATTAATTATAACACTGCCATCTTCTTTGGTTGGGTTTATATAAAATATGCCTGCAATTATAATAATTAATACTAATACAGCTGTTTTAATAATATATCTACGCTTTTTATATAATTTAATTAAGTCCATGTATACTCCTTATATCTATAATACATTATTATAAGATATAAAGTTCCCTTCGCATACATTTTTATTGTACCTAATTAATATCCATATTACAAGCAAAACCTCAAATATTACTATATAAATTACTGTACAAATAATCATTATAATTACCGTATCATTTACATAAAATACCGTTTTTGGTAAAATGTAAACATTATTATCCATAGGGGGAAGCAATTTTGAACCAACAGACTAAACATCGACACAAATTCAGTTTATTTTACGAACAGACAGGTAATATTCCGTGTGGAAATATCGTATATATAATTGCATTTTTTATTCCAGTTATAATATTTACAGCCTTGTATTTTGCAAGAGAAATATTTCCATTTGGCAATAACTGTTATCTGCGTTCTGATATGTATCACCAGTACGCTCCATTTTTCTCTGAGCTATGGTATAAAATCCGCAACGCAGAAAGCCTTACTTATAGCTGGGATATCGGTATGGGAACTAATTTCACATCTTTATATGCGTACTATCTTGCAAGCCCTGCTAACTGGATTATTGTATTATTCCCACAGAAATATATGATTGAGATTATGAATACTCTCATAATCCTTAAGTTATCTTTATCAAGCGTTTCTATGACCCACTATATAAGCAGGCATTTTTCCAACAAGAATATATGTATAGCTTTATTCGGGTTATTCTACGCATTTTCCGGATATGTAGCTGCTTATAGCTGGAACATTATGTGGCTTGACTGTCTTATACTTGTTCCTCTTATTATGCTTGGCCTTGAAAGACTTGTTAATGAAGATAAATGCTTTCTATACTGCATAAGTCTTGGATTATGTATATTCACTAACTACTATATTGCAATTATGGTATGTTTATCAGTTGTTCTTTATTTTATTGTGCTTGTAACTGCCTACAAAAAAGAACGTACTTTCAAGAATTATTTTAAGACATTTCTAAAATTTGCATTTTACTCACTGATTGCCGGTGGGCTTGCGGCATGCCTTTTACTGCCTGAGTTCTACACATTTTCTTTATCAGCTTCAAGTGACATTGCATTTCCTAAGAAATTAAGTCTTTATTTCAGCATATTAAATATGCTCACTAGACAATTAATAAATGTTCCTGTCCACCTTGGACTTGAACACTACCCTAACATATACTGCGGCGTTGCTGTATTCCTTCTTTATCCTCTCTATGTTATGGACAAAGACATCAATTTATGCGAAAAGATAGGCAAATCCGTATTACTGCTTGTCTTCCTTACAGCATTTAACCTTAATATACCTAATTTTATATGGCACGGATTTCATTATCCTAACAGCCTGCCTTGCAGACAATCATTTATATACATTTTCTTCCTGCTTACAATGTGTTATGAGGCATTAAGCCATATAAAGCGGATGACAAGCAGACAGTTAGGAATTGCCGTATGGATAAGCTTAGGACTTCTTGTGCTTATTGAACAGGTATTTGCAGTTGATGAAACTTATGATTTTAAGGCAATTTACTTAAGCGGTGCTTTTATTCTTGTGTATGCAGGACTTATGATTGTCTATAACAAGACCAACTGGAAGCTGCCTGTAACAGTATTTCTTGCATTTATAGTCTGTATAATAGAATGTACTATCAATATGGATTCAACAGGAATTGGAACTACTAACAGAACCTCTTATCTTTTGGATTATGATGCTATTAAATCTGTGACACAGACCGTAAGAGATGAAGATACATCATTTTACCGAATGGATAAGAAGTTTGGTGCGCGTTCAAAAAATGACGGAGCTTGGCATAATTACCACTCAATATCAACATTTTCATCAACCTCAAGTGCTGGAATGTCAGCATTGTTCGGAAAGCTTGGCTTTGAACATTCAATGAATGCCTATGGCTACAATGGTGCTACACTTGTTACAGAAAGCTTATTCTCGGTTAAATATACAATTACCAACCGTATACTTACAAGCAGTTCTCTTCGCGAGTATTACGTTGGAGATGACGGCGAATTCGTCTATAAGAATAAATATACACTTCCACTTGGATTTATAACCTATAATAATGCAGGCGAATGGAATCCATCAGAAGCCAATGGAACAGGAATTGAGAACCAGAACTCGCTTATACAGACACTTACAGGCATTGCCAATGTATTTACACTTACTTATGAAAATGCCACCGACTCAAGCTTTGAAGTTAAGCCTGTAAAAGCAGGACATCTGTATATGGTTGTAAGAAATACGACCTGCGACAACGTAACTGCCACTATTAACAATTCTGAATATACTTATTCAGGACTTAAAAATGGCAATCACATAATTGACCTAGGCTACGCCGTTCCAGCAGATACCGTTGTCATATCTGGCGATTCAGCAATGAATGCCAGCGTGTATACACTTGAAACTTCAAGATTTACAGAAGCTTACAATATATTAAATGGCAGTTCCCTTTCTATCACTTCATTTAAAGACACCAAGATAAAGGGAACTATAACAGCTAATAAAGCCGCAACCCTTATATTCTCCATTCCTTACGATAAAGGCTGGAAGGTATATATTGATGGCAGAAAAGTAGAGACCTCTGCCCTTTATGATGCTCTCTTAAGCGTACAGATAAGTGAGGGCAGCCACGAAATAACATTAAAATATACACCTGTGAACCTTATTAAGGGTTGCTTAATTACAGCATTATGTATTATTATATTAATCGGTATTTATATATTAAAGAAGAAAAATATAACAATAAATATATTAAAAACTGCCAGTACAAATAAAGCTGTTGAAGCTGATGATACTTACAACGCATTATCTGATGATTTAGCTGATAATACTCTCACAGATTTAGATGTTTCATCTGCTATGGATATAAATATCGTGGGTGATAATGATATAAATATGCTAGATAGTCTTGATGACTTCGACAATCTTGACAGTGATGAGATTAATTCATCAGAAGAATAATCAGGCATTCTATTAACAATTAATTATAAGCACTAACGAAGTGCAGGAAAGAGGTACAATATGAAACTTTGGGGCGGACGCTTCACTAAAGAAACTAATGAGCTTGTTAATAATTTTAACGCTTCTATCTCCTTTGACCAGAAGTTCTACAAGCAGGATATTCAGGGAAGCATTGCACACGCTACAATGCTTGCTGCTCAGGGTATTATCTCAGAAGATGAAGGAAAGCAGATTACTGACGGCTTAAAAGGTATTCTTTCTGACATAGAATCTGGAAAGCTTGAAATCACTGATGAATATGAAGATATTCACACATTTATGGAAGCTACTCTTATTGAGCGTATCGGTGATGCAGGAAAGAAGCTTCACACAGGCAGAAGCCGTAATGACCAGGTTGCACTTGATATGCGACTTTATACACGCGATGAAGTTAAAAATGTTGATGAAGAAGTAAGAGAACTTATGGAAGTTATCTTAAGAATAATCAAAGAAAATGTTGACACTTATATGCCAGGCTTTACTCATCTTCAGAAAGCACAGCCTGTTACTGTTGCCCATCATTTCGGAGCATATTTTGAAATGTTC
>OHEF01000804.1_pt1 | contig 11000 bp, 9 predicted proteins | sample 1567171 | NCBI WGS metagenome assembly OHEF01 (sample SAMEA3879576, study PRJEB24766) | human gut metagenome | biome: human-associated habitat; feature: feces | place: USA | collected 1985/1987
CATTATGGCAGGAATAGGAACGGTGCTTGCAGATGATCCTATGCTTAACACAAGAATTGAAGGACTTAGAAGCCCTGTAAGAATTATATGTGACAGTGAGCTTAGGATTCCTCTTAACAGCAGGATATGTCAGACTGCCGGTGAATATGAGACGATTATTGCCTGCGGCAATGCCCCTCAAAACAGAATATCGGCTCTTGAAGCACTGGGAATTACTGTGTTACAGGTTCCGGATGAGACAGGCAAAGTTAATTTAACAGAATTAATGTATGTTTTACATGATATGAAGATTGACAGTATTCTCCTTGAAGGCGGTGGCACACTTAACGAAAGTATGTTACAGGCAGACCTTGTAAATGAAATCAAAGTGTTTATCGCACCGAAGGTAATCGGAGGTGCCCTTGCCAAATCTCCTGTGGAGGGTCTTGGAATTGATGATATTAAAGATGCTGTTGTTTTCAAACTTATTAACGTAGAAAAGTTTGATGATGATATATTATTGGAATACAGGAGGTAATGTTTTTGTTTACCGGAATTGTTGAAGAATTGGGAATTATTAGAAAATTACATGTCTCCGGTCATTCGGGTTCCATAGAAATCGAAGCGCATAAAGTCCTTCGGAATACCAATGTAGGAGACAGCATTGCAGTCAACGGAATATGCCTTACCGTAACATCTCTCGGCAAAGATTTTTTTACTGCAGACATTATGGCAGAAACAGTCCGCAGAAGCAGCCTTAAAAATGCCACATCCGGGGACTTTGTTAATCTTGAACGGGCAATGGCAGCGGACGGCAGATTCGGTGGTCACATAGTAAGCGGACACGTTGACGGTACAGGAACCATCCTTTCAATGAAAAAAGAGGAAAATGCAGTATGGGTTACAATATCTGCCCCTCCTTCCATTATGAAATTTATCGTTGAAAAAGGTTCCGTATGTCTTGACGGAATCAGCCTTACGGTTGCCGCTGTCGGCGAATCGGATTTTAAAGTATCAGTCATTCCCCACACAGGCGGTGAAACCACACTTCTTAAAAAGAAAGCCGGCAATACCATCAACATAGAAAATGATATTATAGGAAAATATGTTGACAGGCTTCTTAATTTTAAGGACAGCTCCCCATCAGAGAGCGGTGGGATTACAATGGATTTTTTAAGAAAATATGATTTTTAGGAGGAACATAGATGGATAATCAATACAACACAATTGAAGAAGCCCTTGAAGACCTCAGGGCGGGAAAAATTATACTTGTTACCGATGACGAAGACAGGGAAAACGAAGGCGACATGATATGTGCGGCAGAATTTGCCACACAGGAAAACATTAATTTCATGGCATGTCATGCAAAAGGACTTATATGCACACCTATGAGCTATGATGTAGCCTCAAGACTGGGCCTTCCGCCAATGGTTGCAGAAAATACGGACAACCACCAGACAGCTTTTACCGTTTCCATAGACCATGTGGATACCACAACAGGTATATCTGCTGCCGAGCGTTCTTACACCATGATGAAATGTGTGGATGATAACACCAGACCTGAGGACCTTAGAAGACCGGGACATGTATTTCCTCTCGTATCAAGGGCAGGCGGCGTTCTTGTAAGAAACGGCCACACTGAAGCAACTGTTGATCTTATGCGCCTGGCCGGTCTCAAGCAGTGCGGTGTATGCTGTGAAATCATGCGTGACGACGGAACAATGATGAGAACTCACGAACTTTGGGAACTTGCTAAAAAATACAACCTCAAGTTCATAACAATTAAATCTTTGCAGGATTACTGCCGTATTCACGAAAAACATGTAATAAGGGAAGCCTGTGCCGATTTTCCTAATAAATACGGTCATTTCAAAATATACGGTTATGTAAATGACATTACCGGCGAACATCATGTTGCTCTTGTAAAAGGTGATATCGGCGACGGAAAAGACGTACTCTGCCGTGTCCACTCCGAATGTCTCACAGGTGACGCTTTCGGTTCTTTAAGATGTGACTGCGGTCCACAGCTTCATACTGCAATGAGAATGGTGGAAAAAGAAGGCCGTGGCATCGTCCTTTATATGCGGCAAGAAGGCCGTGGCATAGGACTTATCAATAAATTAAAGGCTTATGAGCTTCAGGAACATGGCTACGATACCGTAGACGCCAACATAAAGCTGGGATTTGCCCCTGACCTCAGGGAATACTGGGTTGGAGCACAGATTTTAAGTGACCTTGGCGTAAAGTCCTTAAGACTTCTTACCAACAATCCTAATAAAGTCTATGGTCTCAGCGATCTGGGACTTGAGATAACAGAACGTGTTCCTATTGAGATTCCACCTCAGGAATATGATGAATTTTATATGCAGACCAAAAAAATAAGAATGGGTCATGTATTTAAAGATATATTAAAATAAACGGAGGAAATTAAAATGAGAGAAATCAATTTATTAGAAGGAAAAGTTGTAGCACCTGAAGGAATGAAGGTTGCCATTGTTGCATCACGTTTTAACGAAATCATCGTAAACAAGTTGCTCGGCGGTGCCGTTGACGGTCTTGTAAGACACGGAGTAGATGAAAATAACATCACTGCGGCATGGGTTCCGGGTGCATTTGAAATACCTCTTACAGCCAAGAAATTCGCCGAATCAGGCAGATATGATGCCGTTATCTGCGTAGGTGCGGTTATAAGAGGCGATACAACACACTACGATTATGTATGTAATGAAGTATCAAAAGGAACTGCTTCTGTGGGGCTTGAAACAGGCGTGCCTGTATTATTCGGTGTAATCACAACAGAAAATATTGAACAGGCTATTGCAAGAGCCGGAAGCAAAGCAGGCAACAAAGGTTATGACTGCGCCCTTTCCGCTATTGAAATGGTTAATCTTTTTAAGCAGATGTAGTTTTTCTGTTATTAAGTATAAACATTACAAGTGAAGCCGATATAATTATACCGTAGCCTACGAAACTATACTTATCAGGCAGTTCACCGAGAAAAAGTATTCCTAATATAGTGGCAAATATAATCTGTGAATAATCATATACAGATATTTCCCTTGCCGGTGCAAAGGTATACGCCAGCGTAATTCCGAACTGTCCTCCCGTTGCGGCAAGACCTGCCAATATGAGAAACATAAGCTGGGCTACGGTCATCGGCTCAAAATCCATTATCATAAGAGGCAATGTGACAAGGCTTGAAAATCCCGAAAAAAATGCAACAATAACCGGGCTTTTCACGCCTTTTTTTCCTGCTATTCTTACGAAAGTATATGCTATTCCGGCACCAAGACCTCCAAGCATACCCATAAGTGATGCGGGATTATGGATAATGTCCGCAGTCGGCTTAATGACAAAAAGGCTTCCGATAAAAGCAACTATTATACATATCCCCTGATATAATTTTACTTTTTCTTTCAATATTAGATAAGAAAAAATCAGTACAAAAAAGGGAGACAATTTGTTAAGCATGGATGCGTCGGCTATTACAAGGTGATCAATGGCATAAAAATTACATAAAATACCCACTGTACCGCCTATCGAACGCATAAAAAGTGCAGGAAGTGCATCTTTTGGTATGTTAACTTTTTCCTTTGATTTAACAATTACTCCAAAGGCAAAGAAAAAAGCTATGATATTTCTGAAAAAGCTCTTTTCAAAAGACGGGAGATTACCTGCTTTCTTCACAAATAAGTTCATGCAGGCAAAACAGAATGCCGAGAGTATTATACATAAAATTCCGTAATTTTTTGATTTTGCCACCTATGCCACCTTCTATCAGTTTTTATAATAATATACAACAAGCTGTGTTCTGTCCCTTAATTCCAGCTTATCAAGGATACTGCTGAAATAATTTCTTACAGTTCCCTCCCCAAGATATAATCTTGAGGCGATTTCCTTATTACTAAGTCCATCCGCGACAAGTTTAATTATCTCAAATTCTTTTTCCGTAATTCCTTTTCCAAAGAACTTGCTTTCCCTTGATTCATTCTCACCTGTAATATTAGGCAGTCTGCCAACAATTTCTCTGCCAAAAACGCTCTGCCCTTTATATACAGCTTTGATTGCCGGAACAATCCCTTCAAAATCCTGTTTGAGAATATATCCCTTTACACCATATTTCAATGCTTTTGTTATATATTCGTCATCAGAAAATGTTGTCAGAAAAAGTATTCTTGCGTCAGGATTCTTTTTAAGAATCTGTGCTGCCGCAACTGTGCCATCCATTCCGTTCATTCTTATATCAGACAAAAGTATATCCGGTTTATGAAGTTCATAAAGCCTTACCGCGTCTTCTCCGCTGTGTCCTGTTGCCACAACTTCTATTCCTGATGATTCCGCTATCATTTTAAGCGACATCACAACAATTTCATCATCATCTATAATTACAGTTTTAATTTTATCCATCTTCATTCTGCCTTTTCTTTGGAACGGATATAAATATTCTGAATCCGTCCTTTGTACCAAATGTTATTATTCCGTTAAGTGCCTTCACACGTTCTTCCATATTAGATGTCCCGATTCCCGCTCCCGGATGAAACATGCCTTTTAACACAACACCATTATCCTGAATGAGCATCTGGTAATACTCTTCAAGTTCACTGATAACTACCCGGACTTTATTTCCGTTACAATATTTTTCGATATTGGTAACAGCTTCTTTAAGTATTGTTATAAAAGCATATTTAACTTCTTTATCTGCATTTTGTGATATGTCACATATAAAATCAATATCATAATTTCCAAGTGCTGAAAGTATGGATTCAGCTGTTTCTTTAACATTAAATCCATCCTTATGAAGGTCATGTACGCTTTCCCTTATATTATTCATTGCTGTATCCAGACTGTATTTAATCGGTACCAGATTGTCGTATATTGTATCTTTGCGGTATACCGTCATTATTGCCCCTAACTGCAGTATGGCACGACTAAGCATGTGACCAACGTTGTCATGTATTTCTCTTGCAATTCTGTTTCTTTCACTAAGTGTGGCAATTCTTATTTCATTATTCATGGTAACTGTCAGCATCTTGTTTTTTTCAGCTAAAAGATTGTTTTTTTCGGTAGAATCGTCACGGAGCCTCTTTATGCCTTCTTTCTGCGTTATGATATTATATTCCTTAACCGCGAGTATTGCAGAGATGAAACAAACCAGAACAAACATTATATGACGGCTGCTGTCCTGATAATCTCCATATACATATTTCATTGCAAGCATGATATATGTTATTCCATATATTATATGTTTTTTTATACCCCTTACACTGTATGTTATGGTATATATCATTACCGGTAAAAAACATATCGCTTTGGGGAAAAACAGCCCCGCAATGATTTCTGATATATATACTATATTCATTGCAGTTATATTCTTGACAGTATCAAAATAAAAGGATACAAGAAGTATAATTACTCCTGATAACAGATATGCCACATCCACAGGAATTACAACATTATTGTATAACAGCCACGTTCCTGCCAGAAACAGAAAAAACTTATCAATATAAATTCCCATTTTCCACCTCTCTTCCCACTTAATATAACAAATCCCGAAAAAAATGACAATTGTCATATATATGTATGCTATAAATCACTATTAATTTTTTCATAACCAATATATATTGTAATTATAGAATTTACAAGGAGGAGATATTAATATGTCTGATTCAGTTATTTATGTAGAAAATCTCGTTAAACGTTACAAGGAACTTATTGCACTTGACCATTTTAATCTTGATATCAAAAAAGGAGAAATTTTCGGGCTTTTAGGTCCCAATGGTTCCGGTAAGACAACCACGATTAACTGTATCCTGGGACTTCTTTCCTATGATAAGGGTATTATCGAGGTTTTTGGCGAAGATATTGATAAAAATTCTTCCATCAAGTCAAAAATCGGTGTTGTAATGCAGAATGTTGCCGTTCTTGATGAACTCAATGTTTATGACAATATTGACTATTTCTGCGGACTTTACATTAAAGATAAAGAAACAAGAAAACAATATGTGGAAGATGCCATTTCTTTTGTAGGCCTTGAAGACCACAGAAAATTCTATCCAAAGAAACTGTCAGGAGGGCTTTTAAGAAGACTCAACATTGCCTGTGGCATTGCCCATAAACCATCACTTATTTTCCTTGATGAACCAACCGTAGCAGTTGACCCACAGAGCCGTAATAAAATTCTTGAAGGAATCATGGAGCTTAACAGAAACGGCGCAACCATTGTATATACATCCCATTATATGGAAGAAGTTGAGCAGATATGTTCACGGATTGCCATTATGGATGGTGGTAAAAATCTTGCTCTTGGCACAGCTTCCGAGCTTAAAAAGCTTATCAAAAACACGGAAACCATTAACATTGAACTGCTTAATCTCCCGGATGAAATCATGGATGAAATTAAAAATCTTCCTCATGTGTATAACATTACATATAACAATAACATATTAAAGATTTTCTATAGTGGCGGAAAACATAATCTCATAAGAGTTCTGGACCTTCTCAAATCACATAATATCAATATGGGCAGGGTATATTCGGAATTTCCGACACTTAATGATGTTTTTCTTGAAATCACCGGCAAGGAATTAAGAGATTAAAAGGAGGTTACCCTATGTTTTTTCATGCTTATAAATATAAATTGAAATCTCTTTTCCGTGAAAAAGAAACCTTTTTCTGGATTATGTTTTTCCCTCTGATTCTCGGTACTTTTTTCTTCATGGCATTTTCAAAAATCTCGTCACAGACAGAAACCTTCAGTACAATAAATGTGGCAGTATGTGCCGATGATACCGATGATACCGCTTACTTTAAAGAGGTCATTGAAAACCTTTATGCAGATGACAGAAAAGAAGTTCCTTTTTTCAATATCACATATACCGACAGGGAATCGGCGGATAAACTTCTATCCGACAAAAAAGCAGATGGCATTATTACCGTAGATAACGGAAATCCTTCCCTTTCAATACGAGAAAACGGAATAGAAGAAACCGTAATCAAATCTTTCCTTGATTCCTATATCAGAAATATGGCTGTAATCCATGTTGCATTTATGACACCCGAAAAACTTGACGGTGTCTATAAGGAACTTTTGACGAATGTACGCCATGTTACGGAAAAAGAACTTACAAAAGGCAATACCGACAATATGATTGATTACTATTACTCCCTTATTGCCATGGCTTGTATGTTTGCTACCCTTTCCGGAACAACCTGTGTAACGGGACTTAAAGCCGACCTTTCATCTGTAGGTATGCGAAAAAACCTGTATCCCGGAAGCAGAATAACACTTGTTCTTGGTGATGCAGCTGCCACACTCACTTTACATCTCATATCTAACGGATTGCTTATAATATATCTTCAGAAGATATTAAAACTTAATCTGGCAGCTAATTCATGGCTTATATATCTCGTATCGGTTATGGGAACAATAATTGCACTTAGTATAGGTCTTTTAATCGGTTCTGTAAGAAAACTTTCACTGAATGTAAGAATTGGAATTAATCTTTTCATCTCACTTTTTTCAAGTTTTCTCAGCGGACTTATGATCGGCGGCATCAAACAATCCATTGAGAAGCATTTTTCTCTTCTCAACAGGCTTAATCCTTCCGCACTTATATCTGATGCTTTGTATGCACTTAACATTTATGATGATTATAAAATATTTTTACAAAAAATCTCCATTATGGCAGGAATGGCAGTCATTCTTTGCATAATATGCTTTATAAATACAAGGAGGGAAAAATATGACAGTATTTAATGCATTTATGAAAGTAATTAAAAAACACATTGGTTCTATTATTATGTATACCTGTATTTTTCTTTCCATAGCAATTAGCATTTCAAAAAATAATACAAATAACACTATAGAAAATTTTAAATCTACCCGACTTGATATTGTGTGTTTTAATCACAGCAACAGCATGCTGGCAGACAATCTTATACAGTATTTATCAGACAATCACAATATTAAATCCGGTATAAATGAAGATATCAATTCAATCCGTGACGCAATTTACAACAGGGATGCCGACTATATATTAATCATTCCTGAAGATTTTGCATCAACCCATAATGTATCTGCTTACAAACTTCCCGGCTCTTTTGCCGCAGAATTTATGGATATGTCTGTTGAAAACTTTATTAATACTTATCTTGCCTTTTCTTCAATGGGAATTGATGATGAAAACGCATACGAAAATACTTTAAAGACTGTCAATATTTCAACCGATGTGTCAATTGCTGACACCGGGAATACTTCTGTATACGGTGATGAACACTATTTTTACAATTATATACCTTATGTTTTGATATGTGCCATTGTAACAAGTGTTGCTCCTGCCCTTATCTCTTTTAACAAAAAAGAGGTTGAAAAGCGTACTTTATGTTCGGGATTAAGTATTGCGAAACGCAATTATCAGATGGCCAAAGGGTGTTTTCTTGTGGCGTTTGGAATAATAGCTTTATATTTCATTACGTCATGTATTTTATATAAAGGTGCAATGTTTACAGCAGCAGGTGCCTTACGCTTAGCCAATACCGTGGTATATGCCCTTATATGTCTTGCAATTACTTTCTTCTTAAGTTCATTTGTAAAAAACAATAATACGGTAAATATATTTGTTAACGCATTCGGACTGGGTTCAGCATTTATATGCGGAGTATTTGTCCCAAGGCAGTTTCTTGCGGATGGCGTAATTGCAGCCGGAAGATTTTTTCCTGCATACTGGTATGTGAATAATGAAGAAGCTGCTTCCAATCTCTCCGCAGCAAGTGCCTCTTCAATTGTTCTTAATTTCACAATACAGCTTATGTTTGCCCTTGCTTTTATGGTTCTGGCAATTGTCATAAGCAGCAAAAAAAAGGACAGAAACTAAATATTTAATAACTTTTTCTGACTTCTTATGTTATAATATTACTGACCAGATTATAATTAACTACATAAGAAGAGGACTATATTTATGTTTAAAAGATACAAAGGCCAGTTTCTGACGATACCAAACATTCTTGGCTACATAAGAATTTTTCTTATGCTCATTTTTGTTATCGTATACTTTAATGCAGGAAATTACCATTTTGCAGCAGTAATATTCTTAATATCCGGTCTTACGGATTTTCTCGACGGTAAGATAGCACGACACTTCCACATGGAAACGGAATTTGGTGAAATACTTGACCCTGTTGCCGACAAGCTTACACAGGGTGCGGTCGTATTAAGTCTTACATTCCGTTTTGTTATGATGCGTTATTTATTAATGCTCATTCTGCTAAAAGATATATTTATGGGAATTACAGGTTTTATCCTTTACAAACGTGGCAAGAAAATGGACGGTGCCCAGTGGTATGGTAAATTCAACACCACTTTTATGTATTTTGCCATTCTGATACTGCTCTTTTCCCGTTCCCTGACCTATTTCAGTTCGGGATTACTGATAGCCGGTGTTTTCCTTGTAAATATGTTCTGTTTTATCAGCTACGTTGTATTCTACATAAGAATGATACGGGGCGTATCCAATGAAAAGAACAAACTCAGTAAAAAAAAGACCGGTATTGTATTTGCTGTTATCGTACTCATATTTCTGAGTTTTGAAGTATCTTCTACACTTTCTGTCTACTCAAAACAGCCTGATGTGTCAGAAGATATGCTTATAGACAGGTCAGAATTTTTTGGAAACGGCGAAGCAGGTGAATCTGCCAAAATCCTTGTTGATAATTCAGATGCCCTTTTCGAAAGGGTTTATATGATTAAAAATGCAAAAACAAACATCTCCATGTCGACCTTTGATTTCCGTGCAGATGAAGCGGGTCAGATAATGATTGGCGCCCTTATGTCTGCCGCTGACCGTGGCGTAAAGGTTAATCTTCTTGTGGACGGAATTAACAGCTGGATTCAGATGGAATGGAATCCTTACTTTTACGCTCTTTCCTGCCATGAGAATGTAACCGTCAAAGTATATAATAAAGCTAACCCTCTTGTGCCATGGAAATCCATTGCCAGAATGCACGATAAATACCTTATTGCAGATAATTCCACATATATTCTTGGCGGTCGTAATACATACAACCGTTTCCTCGGCGATTATTCTACATATCAGAACTACGACTGGGATGTTCTCGTATACAGTGATACCATACAGGAAAACAGTTCTGTCAACAAGCTGATTGACTATGCTGAAAAAATATGGCATGACCGGGATTGTTCGATATTCCACAACAGCCGTTATTTAAAAAGATGGACCTGTGTAAAGAACGCTTCAAAAGATATTTATACGGCTTATAATAATTATATTTCAGATAATGACAGCAAAATGGCTTCTTATGATTACAAAGAAGATACCATTCCCGTCAATAAGGTTACTATATTAAGTAACGCTACCAACTGTGGAATGAAGGACCCTGTTATATGGGCTAATCTCACTGAGCTTGTTGTAAATGCCAGAGAAAGAGCCAAAATACATACTCCGTACATAATCTGTAATGACGTAATGTACCGTTCTCTTGAGAAAATGGCAGTATCTGATGCCGATGTTATACTGATGACTAATTCCGCACCTAACAACGATAATCCGGTAGGTGCCGCCGAGCTTGAAACTTCCATGCCGGACATTCTTGCCACCGGCATAGATTTGTGGGAATTCAGCGGAAAAAGAGCCTACCATGGAAAGAGTATTGTTATAGATGACAATATATCAATAATCGGCTCCTTTAATATGGATATAAGAAGCACCTACCTTGATACAGAGCTTATGCTTGTTATTGACAGCAAGGAGATTAATGAACAGCTTGGAGGTGCCATGCAGACGTATGAGCATAGTGCAAGAAAGGCTAATGCTGATGGCACATACGATAATCCATATAATGTGCAGCCTGTAGCGCTTACGCCTAAGAGAGAACGCAGAATGAAGCTGATTAAGAATTTCCTGTTGTGGACGAGGTATTTGTTCTAATTAAAATTTTGTGAAAAAAGTTTTGAAAAAAGTCAAAAAAGTGCTTGACAGGTAGCACATTTTAATATTATAATAGCA
>OHEF01000806.1_pt1 | contig 10987 bp, 9 predicted proteins | sample 1567171 | NCBI WGS metagenome assembly OHEF01 (sample SAMEA3879576, study PRJEB24766) | human gut metagenome | biome: human-associated habitat; feature: feces | place: USA | collected 1985/1987
TTTTCCATTGCGTGAAGCAGGATATGCGCCGATATGTGAAGAAAGCATTTGCGGCAGGCAGAATATAATATAAAAAATAAAATAGAGAAGAGAAGAAGAATATGTCAGTAAAAATTGGAAGAAATGATCCGTGCTGGTGCAAAAGCGGCCGGAAATACAAGGCATGCCATCAGGCATTTGACGAGAAGATTGCAGCGATCGCTGCGCAGGGACATATCGTCCCGACCCATGACATTATCAAGAATGCAGATCAGATTGCAGGGATTAAGGAGAGCTGCAAGATCAATATCGCGGTGCTCGATTATATTCAGGAGCACATTCATGAGGGCATGAATACGGCGGAAATCGACAAGATTGTCTACGACATGACGACCAGCATGGGCGGTATTCCGGCACCGCTGCATTATCAGGGCTACCCGTACAGCGTGTGCACTTCGGTGAACGATCAGGTGTGCCATGGATTCCCGTCAAAGGATGTCATTTTGAAGTCGGGAGATATTATCAATGTGGATGTTTCCACGATTTTGAACGGTTATTTTTCCGATTCTTCCAGAATGTTCTGCATCGGCGACGTCAGCCCGGAGAAGAAACGTCTCGTGGATGTCACGAAGGAGTGTGTGGAAAAAGGTCTCGCAGAGGTAAAACCGTGGGGATTTTTAGGCGATATGGGGCAGGCGGTTCACGATCACGCCTTCGCAAACGGTTATACGGTTGTGCGTGAGATCGGCGGACACGGCGTGGGACTGGAGTTCCATGAGGAGCCGTGGGTCGGCTATAACAGCAAGCGCGGTCAGGAGATGCTGATGGTGCCGGGCATGATCTTTACGATCGAGCCGATGGTCAACATGGGAAAAGTGGACATCTATGTCGATGATGCAAACGACTGGGAGGTCTACACGGAGGACGGACTTCCGTCTGCACAGTGGGAGATTATGGTTCTCGTAACAGAAGACGGACATGAACTTCTGAATGCTGTAGATAAGAAATACCGCATTGTTGGTTAATTTTAAATCTTACATACTTAATGTTAATAAGGACGGGAAGCAACTTCCCGTCCTTTTATGATCCATTTTTAGATTTCCTACAGATTATCTTAAGATTTTTCATATTTTCTTTAGGCCTATAACACAAATTAGAAACATTTACAATGTATGATATAATCAACAACAACAAAGAAGTCACTCAGGTATCAGAAACATCAATCAGCTTTTATCTGATCTGGCTTCGCCTAAAAAATCCTTCGGTTATTCACAAAAAAACAACAACCGAGTTTATATATATCATTTTTCTTTTTCATAACTTTTTTCCTTTTGGGTATCCAGTGTGGATGCCCATTTTTAATACCAAAGTATGCAAGAGAAGTTGCCGGTGGCAAGTTCTCTGTATGCCAAAGTATTATTCTTTTTCTAACGAATAACTCTCTATTCTCACTTTTCGATTCAGGATTCCTTTTTCCCATATCATCAGATGAATCTGATAGCCGATGCTGTCCTTTGCAATCTCGAAAGGTTCCTCTCTTAAAACAACTGATTCTTTTCCTTCTTTTTGCAGTTTCTGCTGACGATTCTTCACTTTCAGCAATAATTTCAGACATTGTGCATCCATTTCTTCTCCATACGAACGTTTTCTATAACCTGACACCGCCTTTTTCAATCTTTCATTCAACAAATCAACCACTTCGGCATGTGCGTTCCGGTGAAGCATTGCCGCAATTTTCTTTGCAATATGCGGATTTGGATGCTTCCGATAAATTTTCAATATCTTCTGCAGACCTTTATCATCTGCCTCTACTGCCAGCTCTTCCATCACTGCAATTGCCTCTTCTGTCGGTACCCACGGTTCTATTCTCGGAACAATATATTGCTCCGGAACAGCCGGATAGCAACAGTAATTTAATGGTGGAAAATCTACCAGCATCGCAAGCTTCTGTTCTTCTGATGTGCAATATTCCTCTCCAAGATAATCATATTTATCTCTCATGATTGCCAGACGGTATTCCAGTTGTCGCAGGTATTCATACTCTTTTACCCAGAAATGTCCAATCTCCCCATACAGATGCACATCCGTCAGGAGATCTTCGAAAAATATTGTGACGACAGACTCTCCCTGACGAACCACGAGAATGTATTCTGAATCTTCAAAGCTCATCGATGCCGATATCTTTCCTTTATAATCTGCCCTGTATTCCCCCGTCATTCTGGCATTGTGAAATACAAGAAAGCTTTCCACCGCATCGTTCATCAGATAGACCAAACGAATATTCTGTCCGTTTTTTTCCGGAAAAATCAGTTCAAACTGCTCCTGCTCCAAAAGCTCCTGTAACATTACAAATGCATCCACTATTCTTTCTCTCCTTCATTCGCCTCTTCAACCACAACTTCCGGTTCTGCCTCACCATGATCCTCTACATAATCAAAACGAATCACCGCCTGCGGCCAGTTCAGACTGATTCTTGCATTCTTCTGTTTCTCTTTTCCTGCTTTCTGGATCAGATCCAGAAGTTCATCCAGAACAGCTTTCGTCAGATAACCGCCGCGCCAGTGGAATGTAAACACTCTTCCCTTTTTCGCTGTCTGCAGTGCTCTTTTATATACATCCTCTGTCTTTGTAAATGACAGTTTCTTTTCTTTATAATAAAAATGCTCGCCATCTTCACACTTTGGTGCCGGAGCAATAAGCGGCTCATGGTCTCTGAATATGCTTTTATCATTCAGGTTGAAATAGTCGTACCGGATCTCTTTTGAAGCCTGCCTGTCACTCATCTTCTCCCCGTTCCCAAGAGTATTGTCAAACGTCGCATCCAGATGATAATATTTTCCGCCGATTTTTACGATATTCCAGGTATGACGGTATTTGATTCCTTTCTCCGGATTATTCCCGCACACTGCGATCATACACCAGATTCCGAGCGCATCGCACAGTACTTTCACAGATTTTGCAATTCCCTCACAGACTCCGACACCCTGTCCAAGCGGTCCGATGATCTCATGGGAATAGGCTTTCTTTAATTTGTCATACCGGACATTCTCGCAGATGAAGTCGTGGACAAATTTTTCTTTTTCCCACTCGGACTTATCCTTTACCGGACGCACCAGCTTTTCTACTCTCGCCTGCATGGCGCGCTGGTGTTCTTTTACTTTATTTTTTTCAAAAATCTTTATTGTAAAGTTTACACTTTTTTATATTCACTCTAAATCTAAATTATGTTAATATATTACTAACATAAATTTTATTTAGTCAGTTAAGTAAAATTATTATCTGTATATATTATATAAAGGTAGGTTGATGACATGATTGAGGATAGCACAAAATTTGAGCTAACAGATGAACTCAAAGAAAAAATTGATAATATCTTACAAGCTCACGATTATGATTACACTCAAATTGTTGGTATTCTAGTAGAAGTTCAAGAACAAATTCCCCAACATTATATTCCTAAAATTGTAGCTTACTATATTGTAGAAAAACTTCCTAACGTAAAACTTTCTGTCATTTATGACTGCATAACTTTCTACGATACTTTATCTGATAAACCTCGTGGACGTTACCCAATCGAAGTATGCGATAGCATCGCTTGCAAAGTAAATAATAATGAATTCTTAATTGATACATTGCGTCGTCTTTTAAATATTGATTTTGATACTGTAACTTATGATGGTAAATTCACTTTAGAAAAAGTATCTTGCTTTGGTGCTTGTGATGTTGCTCCAGCAGTGAAAATAAACGGCACAGTATATGGTCATTTAGACAGCGAAGAAAAAATTAGAGATTTATTACAAAAATTCATCTAAGAAACGGAGGTATTTTCATGAGTAGTGTAAAATACATAACTGAAAATTTTGGTAAATATGATGTATTTTCCATTGAATCATATATGAATATCGGTGGTTTTTCTGCTTTGAAAAAAGCAATTACTATGGATAAAGAAGATATTGCTAGTTTATTAACTGAAGCAAAAATCAAAGGTCGCGGTGGTGCAGCATATCCTATGGGACGTAAATGGTCTCAAGCTCGTGCTGTAGAACGTCCTCATCATTGTGTAATTTGTAACGCTGACGAAGGAGAAACTTGTACTTTTAAAGATCGTGAATTAATAAAAAATGACCCTTTCAATCTAATTGAAGCCATCATCATTGCTGGCTGGGCAGTAAATGCTGAAGATGGTTATATTTATATGCGTTCAGAATATAGTAGATTCCGCCCTCGCCTTTTAAATGCTATCAAACAAGCTGAAGAAAATGGTTTCTTAGGTGAAAATATTTTAGGTACTGGTTGGAATTACAAAATCCATCTATATTCTGGTGCTGGCGCATACGTTTGTGGTGAAGGTACTGCTCTTATCCGCTCTATGGAAGGTAAAGCTGGTCGCCCTCGCATGAAACCACCATTTATGAAACAAAGTGGTCTATTCGCTCGCCCTACTTGCATGAATAACGTAGAAAGCTTATCTATCGTACCTCATTTACTTCGTGATAGTGCTAAAACTTACATGAAATACGGTGTAGGTGAATCCTTAGGTACAAAACTTGTAAGCATTGGTGGTAACGTAAAAAAACCTGGTGTATATGAAATTCCATTCGGTACTACAATCCGTGAAATCATTTATGATTTAGCTGGTGGTATTCAAGGTGATCGCAAAATTCGCCTCATTCAATTCGGTGGTGCTTCTGGAAAAATAGCTGATGATAGTATTTTAGATGTTCCTTATACTTATGAAGATTTCAAAGAACATGATTTAGTCATCGGCTCTGGTTCTATTCTTGTAATCGATGAACGTACTTCTGTAATAGATTTCTTACGTTATACTCAAGATTTCTTCTTACATGAAAGTTGTGGTCAATGCACTCCATGTCGAGAAGGTAACCGCCATATCAAAATGTTCTTAGATAAAATCAAAGCTCAAACTCATACACAAGAAGACCTAGAAACTATGCAAACTTTTGCCAAAGTTATGCCTATGTCTTCACTTTGTGGTTTAGGAGAAACAGCACAAAATGCTTTAAAATCCGCTATGAAAATTTTTCCTGATACCTTTAAAATAAAAAACTAGGAGGCATTGGAAGTTAATGGAAGAGTTAATCAATCTTAAAATAAATAATATGCCTATAAGTGTAAAAAAAGGCACTAAAATTTTACAAGCAGCTCAAATGCTTCATATAGATATTCCTCATTTATGCTATCACCCTGACCAACGCATCAAAGCACGTTGTCGTATATGTTCTGTAGAAGTTGTCGGTCAACGCCGTTTACTTGCAGCTTGTTCTACTGAATGTTGGGAAGGTATGGAAGTATTCACTGATACAAAAGTTGTACGCGATACTCAACGTGGTATTTTGCAATTAATCATGGCTGACCATGAAGAAAATTGCTTGACTTGCCCTCGTAATGGTAACTGCGTACTTCAAAAACTTTGCAGTCGTTTCAATGTTCTTCGTCCAAACATTCCTCATGTTGGTCAACATATCGAAAAACGTGGTGCTAATCCAAGCTTAGTACATGACCCTGAAAAATGCGTAAAATGTGGTCGTTGTATCCGTGCTTGTAAAGAAATTCAAGGTATTGAAGTTTTAGGTTTTGCTGGACGCAGTACAAATATTCATGTAACAACTCCATTTGATGCTGAATTTGATAATACAAAATGTGTACTTTGCGGACAATGTAGTCTTGCTTGCCCTGTAGGTGCATTAGTAGAAAAAGATGATACTGACCGTGTTCTTGATGCCATCTTCGACCCTAATAAAACTGTTATCGTTCAAACAGCTCCAAGTGTACGTATAGCTTTAGGCGATGAATTCGGTATGCCAAAAGGCTCTATCGTAACTAAAAAAATGGTTACTGCACTTCGCATGATTGGCTTTGATAAAGTATTTGATACAAACTACGGTGCTGACCTCACTATCACTGAAGAAGCTAATGAATTAATCGAACGCATAAAATCTGGCAAAAAAATGCCGATGGCTACTTCTTGCTGTCCTGGTTGGGTAAATTATATGGAAAAACATTATCCTGACCTTTTAGACCATTTATCCACTACAAAATCTCCTATGCAGATTTTCTCCGCTATCACTAAAACACATTATGCAAAACAAGAAAATCTCGACCCTAAAAATATTTTCACTGTAGCAATCATGCCATGTATCGCTAAAAAATATGAAATCACTCGTCCTGAAATGGCTCATGATGGTCGTCCTGATACTGACGCAGTATTGACAACTCGTGAATTAATCAAACTCATTAAATATATCGGTATTGATTTTGAAAATCTTCCTGAAAGTGAATTTGACAATCCTATGGGTACTGCTACAGGTGCTGCTGCTATCTTTGGTGCTACTGGTGGCGTTATGGAAGCTGCACTTCGTACTACTTACGAATGGCTCACAGGAGAAGAAATGAAAAATGTTGAATACACTCCTGTTCGCGGTTTTGATGGTATCAAAGAAGCTCAAATCAATATTGGCGATAAAACTATCAACATCGCTGTAGCTCATACTTTAAATAATGCCAAAATCCTCATGGATAAATTGCGTGCTGGCGAATGTAAATATGATTTCATCGAAGTAATGGCTTGCCCAGGTGGTTGCTTAGGTGGCGGTGGTCAACCTATCGGAACAACTATGGAAGTAAATAAAAAACGTATGGAATCCATCTATCAGATAGATAAAAATACTAAATATCGTAAATCTCATGAAAATCCATATTTAAAACAACTCTATAAAGATTTTCTTGAAAAACCAGGTAGTGAAATTGCTCATAAATTATTGCATACTCATTACCAAGCACGTAAAAAACAATTTGATTTTGAAAAATAATTTATTGAAATAATTCATTATGGAAACTAAATTAAATTCATTAAACATCATTGATGATTTAGTCATCAATCCCCAATTTAATAAATCAAAAATAAAAAAACTTCTTGATGAATTATCTCAAGAAGCCTATGCAGGGCCGCTTAGCAAATATCTATTTGCAGCGGCTCGCTTTGTTCGCGAAAAATCATATGGACATAATGTCTTTTTACGCGGTCTTATTGAATTTACCAATTACTGCAAAAATGATTGCTATTATTGCGGTATTCGCTGTTCTAATCATAAAGCTACTCGCTATCGCCTATCCTTAGAAGAAATATTATTATCTTGTGAAATAGGCTATAAAAATAATCTTCGCACCTTCGTCTTACAAGGAGGCGAAGATATGTATTTTTCTGATGATAAAATGATACAAATAATTAAAGAGATAAAAAATAAATATCCCGAATGTGCTATCACTTTATCCATCGGTGAAAAAACAAGAGCAAGCTATCAAAAATATTTTGACGCTGGAGCAGATAGATATTTACTTCGTCATGAAACAGCTAATATTTCACATTATCAAAAACTTCACCCAGCAAAAATGGATTTAAATAATCGCTTAAACTGCCTAAAAATTTTAAAAGATATTGGCTATCAAGTGGGAGCTGGTATGATGATTGGCTCACCATATCAAACTTTAGACAATTTATTGAATGACTTAGAATTTTTAAGTGATTTTCGTCCTCATATGATAGGCACTGGCCCTTTTATTCCACATGAACAAACACCGTTTAAAGATAAAACGGCAGGTAGCGTTGATTTGACTTTAGTCATCTTGGCTATAATTCGTTTATTACTGCCTAAAATTTTATTGCCTGCAACAACTGCACTTGCCACATTAGCTCCGAATGGAACTATAAAAGGTCTTGAAGCTGGCGCTAATGTCATCATGCCTAATATTTCACCTTTAAATATTCGTTCATTTTATACTTTATATAATAATAAAAAAATAACAGGTGGCGAATCTTTAGAAGGTATCATAAAATTAACAAATGCCTTGCAAGAACATGGCTATCATGTAACCTCTGGTAGAGGCGATAGCTTAATGTCTTAATATATATTTCTAAAGAAAGAAGTTGATAGATTTGTACAATCCAAAATCCTCTAAAGCAGAAGAATTTATCAATCATGAAGAAATTTTATCTACTCTTGCTTATGCTGATGAACATAAACATGATAAAGCTTTAATCACTGAAATTTTAGCTAAAGCAAAACTTGAAAAAGGTCTTTCTCACCGTGAAGCTTCTGTGCTTTTAGCTTGTGATATTCCTGAACTCAATGAAGAAATTTTCGCTCTAGCAAAAAAAATTAAAGATGATTTTTATGGCGATAGAATTGTTTTATTCGCGCCACTTTATCTTTCTAATTACTGTGTTAATGGATGTGTATATTGCCCTTATCATGCTAAAAATAAACATATCGCTAGAAAAAAATTAACTCAAGAAGATATCAAACGCGAAGTCATCGCCCTTCAAGATATGGGACACAAACGCCTTGCTTTAGAAACAGGCGAAGACCCAGTAAATAATCCTATCGAATATGTACTTGAAAGCATCAAAACTATTTATAGCATAAAACATAAAAATGGTGCTATTCGCCGTGTCAATGTCAATATCGCTGCTACAACTGTTGAAAATTATCGCAAATTAAAAGAAGCAGGTATCGGCACTTATATTTTATTCCAAGAAACTTACCATAAAGAAAGCTATGAACAACTTCACCCAACAGGGCCAAAGCATAATTATGCTTATCATACAGAAGCTATGGATAGAGCTATGGAAGGTGGCATTGATGATGTTGGCTGTGGCGTATTATTTGGCTTAGAAAAATATCGCTATGAATTTGCAGGTCTACTCATGCACGCAGAACATCTTGAAGCACGCTTTGGCGTAGGTCCTCATACTATCAGCGTTCCTCGTATCCGTCGTGCTGATGATATCGACCCATCCACTTTTGATAATGGTATTGATGATGATACTTTTGCCAAAATCGTAGCTTGTATCCGCATTGCTGTTCCTTATACTGGCATGATTGTTTCCACTCGTGAAAGCCAAGCTTGTCGTGAAAAAGTATTGCAACTTGGTATTTCGCAAATCAGCGGTGGCTCTCGCACTAGTGTTGGTGGATATGCCGAAAAAGAAGCTCCCGAAGAAAATTCCAGCCAATTTGATGTAAGCGATAATCGCTCCTTAGATGAAGTCGTAAATTGGCTTATGAAATTAGGTTTTGTACCTAGCTTCTGTACAGCTTGCTATCGTGAAGGTAGAACAGGCGATAGATTTATGAGCTTATGCAAAAGTGGTCAAATCTCCAATTGCTGTTTACCTAACGCTTTAATGACACTTAAAGAATATCTTTGCGATTATGCTAGTGATGATACAAAACAAGTAGGCGATAAATTAATTCATGAACAATTAGATCAAATTAAAAGCGATAAAGTTCGCGATATCGTAACTAAACAACTTCATTTAATCGCTGAAGGTCAACGTGATTTCAGATTTTAATAAAAAATAAGGTGTATATTATGGATTTAAATCAAACTCCACTTGCCAATCGCACCCATATCGCTTTTTTTGGTATTCGTAATGCTGGTAAATCTAGCATTATGAATGCCTTAACTAATCAAAATATCGCTGTAGTTTCTCCAGTCAAAGGAACGACAACAGACCCAGTGCATAAAGCCATGGAACTTTTACCACTTGGCCCTGTAAATATCATTGATACAGCTGGTTTTGACGATATTGGCGAACTTGGCAAATTGCGTATAGAAAAAACTAAACAAATTTTAAATAAAACTGATATCGCTATTTTAGTCATTGACGCTACTTTAGATTTTACCGATTTTGACCGAGATATTTTAAAATTAATCACTGATAAAAACATTCCCTATATCGTAGCTTATAATAAAGTCGATTTAATGCCTGATTTCAAACCTAAAAATGAAAATATTAAACAATATGTATATATCAGTGCCAAAGAAAAAACAGGTATTGAAGAATTAAAATCTAAACTTGTACAAGTAGCCAAAACTAAACAAGAAAAATTTATCTTAAAAGATATCGTAAATCCCAAAGATACTGTAATTTTGGTAATTCCTATTGATAAAGCAGCTCCTAAAGGGCGACTTATTTTACCTCAACAACAAGTAATTCGCGAATTGCTCGATATTGGCGCTACTGCCATCATGACTCAAGATGACAATTTAGAAAATACTTTAGCTAATCTAAAAACTAAACCAAAACTTATCATCACGGACAGCCAAGTTTTTGGCAAAGTAAATAAAATCGTTCCTCAAGATATAGAATTAACTTCTTTTTCAATTCTCTTTTCCCGCTATAAAGGAGATTTAAAGCGACAAGTAAATGCTGTTAAAGTCTTAGATACTATCAAAGATGATGATAAAATTTTAATTGCTGAAGGCTGTACACATCACCGCCAATGTGATGATATCGGCACTGTGAAATTACCTAATTGGATAAAAAATTATACTAAAGCCAACCCAGAATTTATTTTTACCTCTGGCACAGAATTTCCTGATGATTTATCTAAATATAAATTAATCATTCACTGCGGTGGCTGTATGCTCAATCAAGCGGAAATGCAATCAAGATTAAAAAAAGCTCATGAGCAAAATATACCCATGAGCAACTACGGTACTACTATTGCCTATATTCATGGCATTTTAAATAGAACCTTACATGTATTTTCTGATTTTTAATTTCATAAATTATAATTTTATTCTGCGTGCTACAGTTTTAATAACTTTAGCACCTTTATTTTTTATACTGCGAAGTGGTCTAAGTGGTGCAATACGAATTTTTATACGTGGTTTAACATCTTTGACCGTACCAAAATCACCACGTTTTAAATAAGTCATTCTTATTTTTTCTGGCTTCATCAATTTTTTCAAAGCCTTAATTGCTTTTTCAGGTTTACCATCTTCTTGGCAAATAAATACATCGCTAGCAACATATTTTAATTTTGGATACGTACGCACTACTGCATGACCTTCTTGAAGTAAAATAAATACAATAGCTTGTTCTTCATTCCATAATTGAGCACGAACTTCTATCGGTGTATATCCAGCCATATTCATCGCCATGTCCAAGGACTCACGCAAATCTTCATAATTACTTAAA
>OHEF01000809.1_pt1 | contig 10917 bp, 9 predicted proteins | sample 1567171 | NCBI WGS metagenome assembly OHEF01 (sample SAMEA3879576, study PRJEB24766) | human gut metagenome | biome: human-associated habitat; feature: feces | place: USA | collected 1985/1987
AATCGTACTTCTGGAACAGGCCTTCCACCAGCTCCTTGTCGCAGATATCGCCCTGCACGAACACATGGCGGGGGTCGCCCTCCACATCCTTCAGGTTTTCCAGATTGCCGGCGTAGGTCAGCTTATCCAGATTGACCAGCAGGATCTCCGGGTATTTTTTGAGCATATAGTGCACAAAGTTGGAACCGATAAAACCGGCACAGCCGGTGATCAGATAGGTTTTCATAGGTCAGTATCCCTCTTTATTTATTTGTTGTTGTTCCCGGACTGCGGGCGGGCTGCGGCGCGGGCGCGTTCCTCCTCGGCGCAGCAGTGCTTTGCCACAAGGTAGAGGTTCTTGTTCATGCTGTTCAAGGTCTTGCCCATGGCCTTGGTGTATGCTTCCAGCCCTTTGTTCATGCTGTGAAGCTCCTCGTAGGTGGCTTGGGTGTACCGTGCCAGACCCTCGCTCATGTTGCTGAGTTCCTTGTGGGTCTCCTTGGTGTACTCCACCAGCTCCGCGAAGGCGTACAGCGCCCATGCAAGAAACATCTGCAAGACCCAGAACACCACGGCGACCACCAGCCCCAGCACGATGGCTGAAAACCGACTAAAGGGCTTCAGCATTTCATGGACCGCGCCGCACAGCATGGCTGCAAGCACAAAGGCCAGCACACACTGCACCTTTGCAAGGATCTTTAATATCTTGACAGATCTGCCAAAAATCGCATCAAACATGATACATCCTCAGTTCTTCCGCAGGGGGGATTTTCAGTTTTTTCAGCCCTTCATGCCGTTTTCGCCGTCCCAGTGGGCGAAGAAGCAGGCCAGCGCGTCCTTCCAGTCGCGGACATCGTTGCCCACGGTGCAGCGCAGCATCCGGTTGTCCAGTGCGCTCCACTTGGGGCGGTCGGCGCTGTCCGGGTGCTTTGCCTTGTACTCCTCGCTGGTGCAGGGGGCAACGGTAGCGTCCACACCGGAAAGGCGGATGATCTCGGCAGCAAAATCGTACCAGGAGCAGATGCCCTCGCCGGTGCAGTGGTACAGGCCGTACTCGTGGGTCACGCACAGCTGCAAGATCTCGTGGGCAAGGTCGGCAGCGTTGGTGGGGTTGCCGCACTGGTCGTTGACCACTTCCAGCTTGCCGAACTTTTTGCCTGCGTTCACGATGGTCTTGACGAAGTTTTTGCCGTAGTAGCTGTACAGCCACGCGGTGCGCACGATGAAGTGGCGGTGGCAGAACCGCTCCACATACTTTTCGCCCATGAGCTTGGTGGAGCCGTAGGCGCTGATGGGCCCGGGCAGGGTGGCTTCATCCTGCGGGATGCCGCCGTTCTCCCGGCCGGAGAACACATAGTCGGTGGAAACGTGCACCAGCCGTGCGCCGGTCTTTTCGGCAGCCTGCGCCAGATTGCGGGGGCCGAGGGCATTTGCCTTAAAGGCATCGTCGTGGTGCACCTCGCACCCGTCCACGTTGGTGTAGGCGGCGCAGTTGATGATGATATCCGGGCGGTTGCGCCGCACGAACTCGTCCACCATCCTGTAATTGGAGATATCCAGTTCCGGCAGATCCACCGGGATCACCGTAGCGTTGAGCAGCTTTTCGGGGATGGGGCCCAGCTCGCTGCGGCCCTCCTGCAGCTGCTTGAGCAGCTCTGTGCCCAGCTGCCCCTTGCAGCCTGTGACAATGATTTTCATACCAATGTGCCTTTCCTTATGCTTAGTAGCGCAGCTTGCCGTCGGCCACGTTCTTCAGATGCTGGCCGTAGGGGCTCTTGCCGTAGCGCTCGGCGCTTTCCAGCAAGGTGTCGCGGTCGATCCAGCCGTACTTGAAAGCGATCTCCTCCGGTGCGCTGATCTTGATGCCCTGACGCTTCTCGATCATGTGCACAAAGTCGGCAGCCTCCACAAGGCTCTCCATCGTGCCGGTGTCCAGCCATGCAAAGCCACGGCCCAGCAGCTGCACATCCAGCTCGTCCTGCTTCAGGTACATATCGTTCAGGGTGGTGATCTCCAGCTCGCCGCGGGCAGAGGGCTTTACCTGCTTTGCCATCTGCACCACTTCCTTGTTGTAGAAGTACAGGCCGGTGATGGCGTAGTTGGACTTGGGATGCTGGGGCTTTTCCTCCACGCTGAGCACCTTGCCGTCCTTGTCGAACTCCACGATGCCAAAGCGCTCGGGGTCCTGCACATAGTAGCCGAACACGGTGCAGCGGCCCTTGTTCTCTGCGTTGGCCACGGCGCTCTTGAGCAGCTTGGAGAAGCCGTTGCCGTAGAAAATGTTATCGCCCAGGATCATGGCGCAGCAGTCGTCGCCAATGAACTCTTCGCCCAGAATAAAGGCCTGTGCCAGACCATCCGGAGAGGGCTGCACCTTATACTGCAGATGGATGCCGTACTGGCTGCCATCGCCCAGCAGTGCCTCAAAGCGGGGCGTATCGGTAGGGGTAGAGATGATCAGGATATCCTGAATGCCCGCCAGCATAAGGGTGGACAGCGGATAGTAGATCATGGGCTTGTCGTAGACCGGCAGCAGCTGCTTGCTGGTGACCATGGTCAAGGGATAGAGCCGTGTGCCGGCACCGCCGGCGAGAATAATGCCTTTCATACTTGTGCACTCCTTTTTTCTTATAAAAAGATGTGCAGCTTAATTCAAAGCGGAGCTGCGTCCGCTGTAAACGATTTTGGGTCTGCCAAGGCCGCATTTTTGCAAAAGACGATGGCAGTACACTTTATTTTACTATGAAAGCACGCAAAATGCAAGAGGCGGAAACGACAGAAAGCGGTGTGCCGTCGGCACACCGCTTTCTGCGAATCAAAAACACTATTTTTTCGTCCCCGCTCACCACGCAAAGCCCCACTTGGAAAAGTAGCGCAGCAGGCTGCGCAGCTGCCACAGAAAGGGCTTCAGGCTGCGGTGCGCCGCGCGGTGCCATGCGTGGATGGCGGTGTACTGGGGCACCAGATACGCCTTACCCCGGGTGCGCATCTTCTGGGTCAGGTCGGCGTCCTCCACATACATGAAGTACCCCTCGTCAAAGCCGCCCACGGCCTTGAAGGCGGCAGTGTCCACCGCCGAAAAGCTGCCGGTGCAGAACTCGATCTCGGTGGGCTTTGTCAGGTCTTTGTCTGCCATCAGGTAGCGGTCGTTGTACTTTGCCCAGAAGCGCAGACAGGGCAGCTGACGGTAGACCATGGCGCGCACGTTGCACCGGCGCAGCGGCAGCTGCTGGGGCTTGCCGTCCGGGAAGGTCAGCCCCGGGCGGGTCATCACCACGCCTGGGTGCGCCACCATCCAGTCCGCAAGATCGCTCAGGGTGTCCGCCGTCAGCTGGATATCCGGGTTCAGGATAAAGTGCACCCGGCTGTGCAGCAGCGAGAGCACTGTGTTGTGCCCGGTGCCGAAGCCGCCGTTTTCCAGCCGACAGAGCACCTGCACCGTCTGCCCGGGGGCGGTGCGCAGGGTGCCGTCCTTGGCAGCGGCGGTCAGCTGCTGGCCGCTGCCGTCCGGGCTGGCGTTATCCACCAGATATAAGGTGAGCGGGTAGCGGCGGGTGCAGTCCAGCACGGTCTGGGCGGCCCTGATGGCCTCCCCGGCGCCGTTATACACCACGATACAGGCCGAAAGCTCCATCTGCGTTCCCCCTTTCGGTTCGGTTTGGGTCAAAGGCTCACTCCAGCGGCTTGATGTCAAAGCTGAAGTCCTCCTTCATCAGGTCAAAGTTGGGGTTCATGCAGGGGTCGCCCGCAGCCAGCTGCTTTGCCCACCGCTTCTGGAAGCGCTCCACCTCAGAGGCAAAGCGCTTGCGCTTGGCAGGGCTTTCGTCCAGCCCGCGGCTCTTGCTCTCGTAGTGGTACAGCTGGGCAAAGGGGGTGAACACGTTGGTGTAGCCCGCCTCCCGCACACGCACGCAGAAGTCCACATCGTTGAAGGCCACGGCAAAGCTCTCGTCCAGCCCGTTCACCTGCTCGTACACGTCCTTGCGCACCATCAGGCAGGCGGCGGTCACGGCGTACACATCCTGCGCATAGACCAGCCGTCCCATATAGCCGGGGTGCCCCACAGGGAAGTTCTTGTGCATATGCGCCGCCAGCGTCAGGAAGCCGAAGCCGATGCCCGCGTGCTGGATGGTATTGTCCGGGTAGAGCAGCTTTGCGCCCACGCAGCCCACACGGTCCTGCTGGGCGTACATGACCATCTCCTCCATCCAGCGGGGCGAGATGACCTCGGTATCGTTGTTGAGCAGCAGCAGATACTCGCCGGTGGCGGCCCGTGCGCCAAAGTTGTTCAGGGCGCTGTAATTGAAGCCGGTGCCCTGCCATGTGAGCACATGCAGGGTGTCCGGGTGCTCCTTTTGCAGCTGCTCGTAGCAGCGGAAGGTAGCAGGCTCCTTGCTGTTGTTCTCGATGATGATGATTTCAAAATCCGGGTAGGTGGTCTTGCGGTAGATGGACTCCACGCACACCCGTAAATCGCCCGAATGGTCGCAGCTGGGGATCAGCACGCTGACCCGCCCGGGCTTTGTGATGGTATAATCGGTCTTGTAGAAGCCCGGGGTGTTGGGCACCATGGTCACCGCGTCCACCGGCACGCCCATGCGGTCGTAGTGGGCGCGCAGCGCCTTCATGGCCGCTTCCAGACAGTAGGTCTTGGCAGAGATATTGCTGGCCACGCTGGCGGGGCTGGAACGCCAGTAGTAGAGCAGGTGCGGGATGTGCACGATCTTTTCCGCCTGCTCGGTCAGGCGCAGGTAGAGGTCGTAATCCTGACTGCCGTTGAACTCTGCCCGCTCGTCGCCGCCCACCTTTGCCAGCAGCGCCGCGCTGAACACGCTCAGGTGGCAGATATAGTTGTTGGAGCGCAGGTTATCCAGCATATAATCCGGCTTGAAGTGGTAGACCGTCAGATGGTCGATGTCCCCTTCAAAGGTCACTTCGTCGGTGTACACAAAGTCCGCACCCTGCTTGGCGATGGCCTCCGCCACATACCACAGTGCGCAGGGGTGCAAAATGTCGTCATGGTCCAGCAGGGCGATATAGTCACCGGTGGCAAGAGCAAAACCCTGATTGGTGTTGCCCGCAATGCCCTCGTTGCTGTCCAGTTTCCGGTAGCGGATACGGCTGTCGGTGCGGGCACGCTCCTGCACGAGGGCTCCCACGTCCGCGTCCTGTCCGGCATCCACCATGCACAGCTCCCAGTTGCGGTAGGTCTGGTTCTGCACCGAGTCCAGCAGCTCCACCAGAAAATCGTGAGGGGTGTTGTACAGCGGCACTACGATGCTGATCAGGGGTGCAGCGGGCTGGTCTGCGGCCTGTTTTACCAGCAGCTCCACGTCCGCAAAGCGGTCGGCGGGCATCGCCTTGCCCGGAAACAGCTTTTTGTACTCCTTTTTGGCCTTGGCCTGTGCCATTACGCCCGCAAAGCCCACCTGACGCAAGGTGGCAAAAAAGACGAACAGCGGGAAGGTGCGCCACAGCTGGCGGCACTTGCTTACCAGATACCGCAGCGGCCAGCTGGCCTTCCAGAAGGTGGAGTTGACCACGCTGTTCAGGGTCTTTTCCAGTTCCTGCTCGTGGCTGCGGCTCAGGGAAAGGTCGCTGCGCAGCCGCTCCAGCTGGGCAGTCTGCTGGGCAGCGGTGCGCTCCGCCAGCAGGGTGCGCTCCCGCAAGATGTCCAGCTGCTGCTCGTAGCCGTTTTCCAGCTCCGGCAGCTCCGGGGCGTCCATGCGGCAGAACAGCGCCGTCAGCTGCTCCTTGCCGCGGTCCTTCCACGCAAGCTCCCGGCAGAAGCCCTGCGCGGCAAGCTGCTTTGCGCAATCTGCCATGCCGGCGTACTCTGCGCACACCAGCAGCACTTTTTCCGCCTGTACGGCGGGCAGGGTGACCCACTGGGGGTCTGCCACCACCAGCAACTCCGGGGCGCTTTGCACCACCGCAGTATTCATTTTACAAAAAGCTTTTTCCAGCAGCCCGCTGTCCTCCAGCACCTGTACGCTGCGGGGAGCCAGCTCCCGCACGATGCGCTGTGCCAGTGCACGGCAGCGCTCGGCGGCCTCCTGATTCTGCTTTTCCTGATCCAACTCCATGCTGATACTCCAATCCGTGCGCTTTTCCACGCAGTTATGTTTCCCGTTCATTTTTCACAAACGGATATAGTATACCAAATCTTGCGGCGTTTGAGAAGGTTTTTCCAAAATTTCAGTGAAACACGTTCAGCGGAACAATCCCGCCAGCCAGCCGAACAGTCCGCCGCTGCGGGTAGTGCTGGTACGGATCTTCGCCCCGGTGTAGTAATGCTGCAGGATCTGCTTGTAGTTCATGCCCTCCTCGGCGGCGTAGCCCACTGCGCCGCACTGGCTCATACCCACGCCATGACCATAGCCGTAGTAGGTCATGCAGGGGGTGCCGCTGGCATCGGTGCCGAAATCGAAGCAGTAGCGGGAGGAAACGAACTGGTTGATATACCGGTAGCTGCGTCCGTTGGACACCAGCGTGTTGTACTGCACAAAGCCGCCCAGATCCTTGTGGGTGGTGTCAGCGCTCTGGTAGGGCTCGCCGGTGCGGCTGTCGTTGTATTCTATATAGGTGTAGTCCTTGCCGATCACCCGGCGCAGCAACTTGTGGTACTGCTCCTCGTAGGGGCTTTCCACGCTTTGCAGGTAGGGCACATCCGTGCCCCACGCGTCCAGACTGGCGCAGGTACCGTACACACCGGTCTGGGTGTTGTAGCCCGCACTGGCCGACCATACCGCATCGCACACGCTGCCGTTGTACACCAGCACCTCATCCCTGACCGCCTGCACCGCCTTGCGGATGGCATTGCGGGCAGAGGCCGGGATCTGATCGACCGGGGTATAGATCAGCGCATTGGTGGACGAGCCGTACTGCTTGTGATATTCCAGATAGGAGTGCACCGCCACCGCCTGCGCCTTCCACGCCTGCTGCGCGGCACTGGCGCTGACAAAGCTGCCAATGGAGCCAAGCTCGGTATAGGTGATGCCCACCAGACAGTCCTCAAGATCCAGCGTGACATTGCGCTTGAGCCCCTGCCCCTTGATGTTCAGGTAGGGCATGGTGATCTTATCCTTGGAGCCAAACAGCCAGCTGAGGCAGTTTTCGTCCTCTGCAGGGATCAGGGTGGTATCGGCCCCGCCGATGGTGGTGGCAGCCGAAGCCGCTGCCGCCGGGATGCAGACGCACAGCACCGCCGCCAGCAGAAAAGCCGCCGCGCGGCGGGCAAAAGAATGCAGATGTTTCAAAGTCCGGTTCCCTCCTTGTGGGTATCATTTACGTTTTGATCTGACCTTAGTGTAGCACAGCCCGCGCCGCCGGGCAAGAACCGGAGTCATGTATTTTACGCCATGCGGGACGATCTGAAAAAAGACGCAAACTTTCTCTTGATTTTGCCCAGGGAATCCGGTATAATAAAAGTCGTTCAAACCGATGCGCCGGTGTGTCGGAATGGCAGACGCAAACGACTCAAAATCCGCTTCGTGATTTTTCTTGTCTGTGCGAGAAATTCACGAGTGTGCGTTGAATTTTGAAGGTTTGTCGAAGCAGGATTTCTTACATCCCTCCTGAACATCCCTCCAATCTTCAGAAACCGGTACGAATGTCTCAAAATTGAATATCAGCCGATGTGGCGGAATGGCAGACGCAAACGACTCAAAATCGTTCGGGAAACCATGTGGGTTCGAGTCCCACCATCGGCACTTCATCATAAAACAGCTTAGGATCGAAAGATTTTAGGCTGTTTTTCTTTTTTGCCCATTTTTTATACTTTGGCGTTTTCTGGGAAGATATTGACGATTGCATTCGCCGAAGATACCTTACTGGAGAAATCCAGATGTGTATAAATGTTGCTTGTCGTGCTGATGTCGCTGTGCCCCAGCCACTCCTGAATCTCCTTCAGGCTCACGCCATTGGCATAGAGCAGACTGGCGCAGCTATGGCGCAGATCGTGAAAGCGGATACGCTTCATCTGGTGTGCGACCAGAAAATCCGGGAAATGTTGGCTCAGGAAATCGGGCCGAATCCGTTTTCCCATCGGGTCTACATAGATATAGTCAAGATAATCGGTGCAATAGCTTTTGCCGCAGACCTTCCGATTCTGCTCCTGCTCCTTTTTCATTTTATTGAGCATCTGCTCACAGGCAGGGATTAGGGGAAGTGTCCGGCAGCTCGACTTTGTTTTTGTCTTATCTCGTGCGATTTCTGTTAGCGTTCCGTTGACCTTTGCGGTCACAACCGTATGCTGAATGCTGATTTTCTTGTTTTCAAAGTCAATGGCATCCCATTTCAAGCCAACAACTTCACTGCGCCGCAGGCCGTAGAATGCAGCCATGATAACGCCAAACTCCGAAGGGTCACCTTGAATCGCTTTGAAAAGCTGCTCCAGTTCTTCACCGCTGTAAATCTCCGACTTGAACTTTTCCTTACGAGGACGTTCAACGCGATCTGCCGGGTTGGAACGGATCATGCCGATTTGAAAAGCGTACTGCAAGCATTTGCGGATGTTGGCGTGATAGTGAATGACGGTGTTTGCCGTAAGGCCACGATCCAACTCATGCTGGTAGAAGTCTTGGATGTATTTGGGATGCTGTTCCATATCCTGCAATGTATAGTGGAGCGGTTCAAAATATGGGACGATCTTGTGAACGATTGCTCTTTCATAGCTGGTATAGGTTGTGATTTCCACTCGTGACTTCATCATTTTCAACCAGTCCGTGATGAAGTCGGTGAAAAGTACCGGGGAGTTATCAAGGCAGGGGTCAACTTCTTTGATGGGGCTGACCTTCAGCCAATTATTGTCAACGGCATATTGCAGGGCATCGGTCAACTCCTTGTGCCAATCCAGAAGCTGCTGTACACTGGCCTCCTCCTGCTGACGCTCATAGCGGAAGAACGTTTCCAGATCGCGCGGAGAGAGTGCTTTCAAAGACAGCCGCTTCTTTTCAAAGTATGGGACAACTACTCTTCCCAGATCATAAGCATATCTGCCATAGGTTTCGGGCGGAAGGTTCATCACGCTTTCCCGAAGCCAGCGGTTCAGATATTCCGATACCGGCAGGTCGGAAACCTGCTGCATCGTTTCAGGGTTAAACTCTTTTTGTGTTTTACGCAACAGAGATTCAGCTCTTTTTTTGTTTCCTTTAACAGGAAGTCCTGTGCTGATGGATTTGGTTCTGCGCTTTCCATCTGTGTCTTTCCAGCTCAGAATCATCTGATACATACCGTTTTGTTCTCTTAAATGTCCGGCCACATTTGTCATAGTTATGCTCCTTTCTGTTCGCAGCCAAACGTCCTTTGCTTAGGCATCATAAGTTTAGAAGATTCTGGAGTGTTTTGCAAGGATGGCACAAGGGAGTTTGAAAGGTGCATCCCTCCAAGTTGCCGATCCTGATCGAGCAGGTACTCTACCACGCAGAGTTTTGGTATCTTATAGCTGCGTCCTACACGCGCCGAGTGGATCTTATTCTGCTTGACCAACAGATACGCATTCTTCCGGCAGATGCCAAGCATTTCCTGAAGATGCTCCACCGTCACCACATCCGGGTAGTCCTTGAACATCGTCAGATACCTCTCCGTCTTTCGGTCAGGCTCTTCCTGAATCAAAGTGCAGGCTGCGATCTCGCTCATTCCTGTCCTCTCTTTCTAGTTCAATATGTCGATTATTCAGCAGAAAATACTATATGTAAAGTGTGATGGTCTTTTTCGGGGACCATCTCACTTGCCAAAGGAGATATTTGAGCTTAGAACTTCATCGGCAGTGCGTCTTTCCTGCACTTGCCGTTGTAGGTGGTGTAGATGGGGTAAACGTACCGCCGCCAGCCCGGAAGCTTGGCGGGGTTATCCCGGCTGACACGGTAGAGCTCCATGGGATGGACGCCGCTCAGCGCACGGACAAGCCGCTCCTCGCTGTACTGCCCATGATACAGCTGCACAAAGTACATCACGCCCCGCAGGACAGCCGCCCGGAAGGAATCCGGTTTGCCCTCCCACGCTTCCACGATGTGCCGCAGAGCTTCGCAGTAGATCTCTTCGCCCAGCTGGTCGTACAGCTTCAGCGCCGTGCCCACGCAGCCGATGCGGTAGTCGCTCAGCTGCATACTGTCGTAGTTGAGGGAAAGCCCCGCCCGGTTAGTGGCTGCGACAAACGCCTTGGAAGGCGCATCGCCGCCCACCACCTTGGCGCGCAGCTTGATGCCCGCCGACAGGGGTGCGGCGTGACCGTTCTGCTCGGCAAAGAGCAGGGCTTCCTGCTCCATCGTCAGACCGGTGTAGACCTTGCAGAGGATCGGGCGGTCCTCGCCGCCGTTGAGGAGGATGCAGCCCTCGATGGTGTGCTGCCCATCCATTACATAGTACCTGCCGTTGCGGAAGCTGACCTTCGGCTCGTTAACGATGTACTCGTTGAAGTCCCTTGCAATCAGCTCCACCCTCTTGCGCTCTACGCCCCGCTGGTAGATCTCGCGGGGATAGATCAGCTTGCTGCTGTGGATGACCGAAAGCTGGTACGGCGGGTTGATACCGATGAAAGAATTGTTGTCGTTCAGGCGCATCGCATTTCCTCCTTGATTCTCCAAATGTACTTCTCGGCTTCCTCTAAGATCTCAGTCACCTGCTGCTTCCGCTTCGGGCTGGTGAGCAGGCTGGGATTGAAGGTGAAGCTATATTCGAGCCGCTGGATCATGGCATGAACCGCGGATTGCAGTTCGGTGTACAGCATCATTTCCTCGATGCTTCCGGCGTTCTCAAAGGACGACCGGATGGGCGTATAGGGGTAGACAGGCGGTTTGCCATCCACCACCTCAGGCGGCGCATAAACCGCCGTAGAGCGCCGGATAGGCTCTATCTGCTGGATGCTGCCCATAGGGTTCAGCGCAAGGCTGATGCGAACCGCATCATCCACCCGGCGCATCTCCTCTGGGGTCAGAT
>OHEF01000815.1_pt1 | contig 10858 bp, 9 predicted proteins | sample 1567171 | NCBI WGS metagenome assembly OHEF01 (sample SAMEA3879576, study PRJEB24766) | human gut metagenome | biome: human-associated habitat; feature: feces | place: USA | collected 1985/1987
TTCTCCACAAAATACAGGCTCTGCTGGATGCGGTCCACCGTGCTGGACACCGGGTCCACCTTGACAAAGGCCGGGTCGTGCAGGATGCCTGCGGCCAGCTGCTCGATCTCCTTGGGCATGGTGGCGCTGAACATCAGGTTCTGGCGCTGCCTGGGCAGCTTGGCGATCACCTTTTTCACGTCGTGGACAAAGCCCATATCCAGCATCCGGTCGGCTTCGTCCAGAACAAAGATCTCAATGTTGGAGAGGTCCAGCAGCCCCTGCCCCACCAGGTCGTTCAAGCGGCCCGGGCAGGCAACGAGGATGTCCACGCCCTTTTTCAGGGCTGCGACCTGCGGAGCCTGACCCACACCGCCAAAGATGACGGTGCTGCGCAGGGTCAGATACTTGCCGTAGGCTTCAAAGCTCTCGCCGATCTGCAAAGCCAGCTCCCGGGTAGGGGTCAGGATCAGGGCGCGGATGGCACCCTTTTTGCGGGGCGCGCTGGCAGTCAGGCGGTCGAGCATGGGCAGCGCAAAGGCAGCCGTCTTGCCGGTACCCGTCTGGGCGCAGCCCATCAAGTCCCTCCCGGCCAGCACCGGCGGAATGGCCGCCGCCTGAATGGGCGAGGGGGATTCATAGCCCGCCTGTGCCACAGCACGCAGCACAGGCGCGGAAAGATTCAGTTCGTTAAATGTCATTCTTCACCTAAAATGTTTCTGCATTCCATATAATAGCGCTTTTCCTCTGCGTGCCCCATGCTGAAGGTCTTGCGGGGCAGCACACCACCCATAACGATGCCCTTGAACAGGTCGCTCTTCTCAAAGGGCGGCATCAGGAAAGCCACACCCCCCTGCCTGCACAGGGCGCGGACAGCGGGCTCATCGTGGACATAATCCACCCGGGCTTCGATGTGGCGGGCCATGAAATACTCAATGAATGCGTCAATGGTGCCCACGGTCAGCGGGGCAACGGGATGTTCAAAGCTGAGCACATTGGCCACATGGGGGCCTGCCAGCGTAAAGGACTGCTGTTTTGCATCGCCGAAGCAGATGCCTGCCGCGTGGGAATCGCTCCACGCGATGAGGGCCAGCAGCACGGCACCGCAGTCCACATTGAAAAGGACACGGTGGATGGGCTCGATCTCAATGGCCGGAGAGTGGACATTGCAGACCTCAGCCAGGCACCAGCGGGCCGGGTGGGTCAGCTGCTGCTCCGGGGTCAGGGTCTTTTTCAGCTCCTCCCAGCAGGCCTTGGCGGAAGCCAGCGAATGGTTGCCGTCGCCCACGGCCAGCGTCAGGGGCTTGGCCCCCCTGGCCTCCGGGTACTTGGCGTCAAAGGCCTCCTGGCTGCCCAGGCCCTGCAGGGCCGCGTCGATCCGGGCCAGCAGGGCGGGGTCTTCCACAGCCCAGCCCGCAATGTGGCCGCCGTTCAGCATCAGGTCGCCCTCGTAGACCTTGCGCAGCTGCTCCTTTTTCTCGCCGATGGGCTCGATGAGGGTGCAGCCGGGGTCATCGGCCAGCATCATAATATGGGGCGTTTCCAGCCTTGCCCCCCGGCGCACCGCCATGCGGGGCGGGATGCGGCTTTCCACGGTGTGCTCACTGGGGCGGATGGCAGGCACCGCGCCCTCGGCATAGCTGTATGCCTCCAGGTCGATCCTGCCCACAAGGCCCTGCCGCACCCGGCCGCTCTGCTCGGTGCGCTCCACATAAATGAAGCCGTCCACCGCGCGGGTCAGCACGTTCCGGGCGTAATCGTCCATGGCCGCATGGATGGCACTGATCCTTGCATCCACGTCATCTTCTTCCAGATAGACCTCCGGCAGGATCAGGTCCAGTGTGCTGGGGCCGCCTGCGGCGGCCTGCGCAGCCTTTTCCCAGTAGGAGCGGTCACTGGTGAACTGATCGCAGGCCACACAGCCCCACTGCCCCACCGGGATCTGTTCCGACGGCAGCAGGATGTGCGCCGGGGAAAAACAGGGTGTTTTGTTCATAATACTTTCCTCCCTCTCACAAAAACGCAGGGATCACTCAAAATAGCTGGCGGCATCGTCCCGGATGACCACATGCTCCACACCGGCCTCGGTCAGGGAGAGGGTCAGCTCCTCCCGGGCCGCTGCATCCAGCGTAGAGGAGGACGGGACCTTCACCAGCAGGTTCTTCACGCCCAGCTGGGCCGCAGGGGTTCCCAGCTGGCTGGAGGAGCCGGTCACCTCGGCCAGCGAATAACCGTACCAGAGCGTCACCGTATCTCCGAAGCGGGCCTGCCAGGCGGCGATATCCGCAGTCAGCTGCCCGGCACGGTCCACCCCGTTGGTGCTGCCGTAATCCTGCTTGGAGCTGGTGGAAGACGGGAACTGCACGTTCTTCAGCAGCACCTGATCAAAGCCCATGCCGTGCACTTCCTCGATCAGGTCGCCGATATACTGCACTGCCTCCGCCGCATAGGGGTTGAGCCACGGGTTTCCGCCCGCCGAGGCCTTGTTGTCCAGCCAGAGGTACTCCTGCCCCTGATACCGGATGGCCAGAGCACGGTCGGCCCGGGCACCGGCAGGGTCACGGAAGGCATTCAGCGCCGCCACCGGCACCAGCCCCTCTTCCTTGAAGATCGATGTCACACTCATCAGATCGACCTGCGTGGGGGCCGCATTGGCGGCACCCACCGCCGTCTGGGAGGCGTAATACACCTGCCCGGCGGTGTCCTTCAGGGTCAGGATGGCATAGGTCATGCCCTGTGCCTTAAGCTGCCGGGCGGCGGAGCGGATGGCTGCCTCGTCGGTCAGGGTGGCCACATCCACCTCTGCCCACAGGCCCGTCACAATATCAGTGCCCTTGACCTCGGGCTCCGGCTCCTTTTCCGGCACCGAGGAAGCTGCCGGTTCGCTGGCAGCGGTGCTCTGCGCCCCGGAGGATGCACTCTCGCTGACAGCACTGGATGCGGAAAGGTCACGATCCCGCACCACGGTATACCAGGTGTGGGTGGCCCAGTCCAGCACATGGGGTGCGGCCACCCAGGCCGCTGCCAGCACGGCCACCACCAGCACCGCAATGCCGATGCCCTTTTTCAGCCGCATCTCGCGGGTGTAAAAGCTGCGCCGGTAGCGCTTGACCTTCTGGCGTTTGGGATATCTTGCCATAATCAACCACCCTCCTTGGGGTCAACTTACAGGATCACGGAATGGCCGGTAAAGCCGTAGATGGCCAGCGCCAGCACACCGATATAGATCAGGGTGATGGGCAGGCCGCGGAATGCTTCGGGGATGGCCTTGCTGCGCAGGCGGTTGCCCGCCTCGGTCACCAGCATCACAGCCAGCAGGTAGCCCAGGCCGCTGCCCAGGCCAAAGCCGATGGACTGCGCCAGCGTAAAGCTCTGGGTGCGCTCCACCAGCACGGTACCCAGCACGCCGCTGTTCACGGCGGCAATGGGCAGGATGCGGATGAGCAGGCCGCTGCGGGGGCCCTTGACCGCCCGCAGGATGGCGTGCTCAAAGATGCAGACCACCGCCACACAGGCCAGGTAGAGCAGCGGGCGGAGCTGGGCACGGTAGGGCAGATCCACGATCTGGCTGCCCGCAAAATACGCCAGCGGGGCCACCAGCGTCTGGGTAACACAGAGCAGCAGGGCAAACCACCAGCTGCTGGTGCGTTCGTCACCCACCAGCTGGATCAGGCGCGACACGCCCAGACCACGGGTAAAGATAGCATTCTGGGCAAACAGGGCCAGCACGGCGTAGGCAAAGGCCACACCGATGGTATTCATCACAGCACTCACTGATCCTGCACCTCCTTCCGGGGGTGCGCAGCCAGAGTGCCGCGCGCCTCAGTTTTCAGGTATTCCTTGTGTTTGCGGGCCAGCGCGCGCCAGACGGCACACACCACGCCCAGCACGATGAAACCGCCTGCCGGCATGGATGCCATGGGCAGGACAGAGCGGCTGAGCTGGATCCCAAACACACTGCCCAGCGCCAGCCACTCCCGCAGGCAGCCCACGATGAACAGGATGAGCGCGTAGCCCACCGTGATGCGCAGACCCTTGGAGACAGCCTTGCGCATGGTTTCCTGCACACGGCCAAAGCGGTAGGTCAGCAGGGGCTCCACCACCAGCATGGGCAGATAGATGCCCAGCATCAGCAGGTCGGTGCCGAACACGGCGTTCAGGATAGGATAAGCGGCGAGGTAGACCACCGCCGCACTGCCGCTGTACACCAGCGCCCGGGGCAGCAGCTTTTTCTCCAGCTCTTCCGGGGCGGGCTGCTCGTCCCGCAGGGGGAACAGGCGGCTGACCAGGCAGGCCAGCATCCGGGAAGGCGTGAGCAGCAGGGCCACAGCCACGGCCAGCATCAAAGCATTTTTGCCTGTGGTGGCAAGCACCACCAGCGGAGCCAGACCCATGCCCTGCATGACAACGGGGTTGTTTTTGAACACCCGGTCATGGTGGGCAAACTTCTCCGGATCACGGGTGATCAGTTCTGCAATGGAACGTTTCATTCAGCACCCTCCTTTCCGGCCGCAGGGCGGTGCATCAGCTGATACAGGCGGCTCTCGGTGCGGTCCATCCAGCCGGAAATGCTGTTGACCGTGAGCAGGGCAAAGCAGACACCCGTCTCGTACACGCCGTAATACCGGAAGCCCATGGTGATTGCCCCCACCAGCACACCGTACAGGATGCGGCCCAGATGGTGATGGGCGCAGGTGTAGGGCTCGTTGAGCAGGAACACCGCGCTGAACAGCATGGCACCGGTCAGCAGCTCGTCCCGCACGCACTGCAGGCGCAGGGCAATGTCCACGCCGTTCACGCCCACCTGACGGGGGAAGAGGAAGGCGATGAGGGCACAGGTGACCACAAAGCTGACAGAAGCGCCCAGACGGACATCCTTTTGCAGCCAGAGGAAAAGCCCACAGGCCAGAAGGATGAGGGCGGCACCGGTGCCCATGGGGGCGGCGTACTCGCCCAGCACAAGCGAAATGGCGCCGATGTTCAGGCTGCCGCCGCTGCGCAGGGTATCCTCGATGGTGCTGCTCACCGGCACAGCGGAGGCGTTCCACAGGGGCAGCGGCGTATAGGGCTGCGGGTAGCGCACCACCTGCTCCGGCCACGATACCGCCGCCACGGCGTAGCCCACGGCAGCGGGGTTGAAGGGATAGCTGCCGTAGCCGCCAAAGACCTCCTTGCCGATGAGCACGCCCGCCAGCACTGCCACCACCAGCACATAGATGTCCACGGTGGCGGGCATGAGCAGGGCGATGATCAGGCTGAAGCTCTCGTTGGAGAGATCTTTATTGGTGTACACCCGATGGCGCAGCAGCGCCACCAGACGGTCGCACAGGTTGCCGGTAAGCAGGGCGATGCCGCACAGCAGCAGCGGACGCGCCCCATAGAAATAGCAGGCCATGCACAGCAGCGGCACGCACAGCCAGAAAACGTGCTTGTAGTACCGGCCGGTCTTTTGCAGCTGCCGTTCCTGTTCCTGGATCAAAGTTTCATCCATATACGGGCCTCCTTACAGGCTGGCCAGTGCGCCCACAGCCGCAGCAGGGTCGGCGGCGCCGAACACGGCGCTGCCTGCCACCAGCACGTCGGCACCGGCTTCCACGCACAAGGGTGCGGTGGCGGCATCCACGCCGCCGTCCACCTCCAGCAGGTAGGAAAGGCCGCGTGCTTCCCGCTCCGCCTTGAGCCAGCGGAGCTTGTCCAGCGCCGAGGGCATGAACTTCTGCCCGCCGAAGCCGGGCTCCACGCTCATCACCAGCACCAGATCCAGCTGGTCCAGCCACGGTGCCAGCGCCTCGGCCGGAGTGCCGGGCTTGATGGTCAGACCCACCTTGCAGCCCAGCGCACGGACGGCATCAATGGTGGCCTGAATATCATCTTCGCACTCCAGATGGAAATTATACAGGGTCGCACCGGCCTTGATAAAGGGCTCGGCGTATTGCAGCGGGTGGCTGATCATCAGATGCACGTCATAAAAGGCATCCGGCAGCGCCTTGTGCAGGCTTTTGAGCACCGGCACGCCAAAGCTGATGTTGGGCACAAAATGCCCGTCCATCACGTCGTAGTGCAGCATCTGTGCGCCGGCATCCAGCACCATGCGGCAGTCTGCACCCAGCTTGCCAAAATCAGCAGAAAGAATCGAAGGACTTACGATGGCCATAATATTTCATTACGCTCCGTTATTTTTAGCAATTTTTATCCCATGCGTTGCGCGTTTTGCAGGGTTCTGCCGGGCAAAAAATACGCGGGCATGGTTATCTTTTAGTTTACATGAAAACGGCCAAAAAATCAAACCCGCAGCCGTTTTTTTCACCGAAAAGTCGTAAATGGCGCAAAAAGTCCATTGCGCGGCAGCATCTCCATGTGCCGCGCAGCTGCCGCCGAAGGCTTGCCATTTTGCAGCAGCTTTCTTTGAAGCAGAACGATTTGGAATGGCCTCCGCGTTGCTCTGGCCATATTCAGCGGAAAATAGATTTTTAATTCCGCGTTTGTCGCACTCTGCGGAGTGCTCCAAACGCATTTTCACAAGAGGGGGTCACAGCGGTAAGCAGAATTTTTATTCCAACAACGCCAAAGCAGCCAGACCGCCCGGGCGGGGCAGTCTGGCTGCGGGGTCTTATTCTACCGGCTTCATGCTGGCGGGTTCCTCCACTGCGCCGGGCTGCCCGGCGGCGTCCGGCAGGCGCTTCATGCCGCCGGGGTTGGGGGAACAGGTGGGCAGGGTGAACACAAAGCGGCACCACTCGCCCTGCTGACTCTCCACGCGGATCTGCCCGCCGGCCAGATTGACCAGCACCTTGCAGATGTTCAGTCCCAAACCGGAGCCGCGGGCGTGCAGACCGCGGGAGCGGTCCTCTTTATAGAACCGCTCGAACACATAGGGCAGCGCCTCCGGGCTGATGCCCTGCCCGGAGTTCCAGATGGAGATCTCGGCCTCGGGGCCCAGCTTTTCCACGCTGAAGCGGATGGTGCCGCCCGCCGGGGTGAACTTGATGGCGTTGTCCAGCAAATTATACGCCACCTGATGGATCAGGTCAGGGTCGGCGTAGACCAGCACCTTTTCATCCATGGTCAGGCCTTCCAGCTCGATCATGCCATCGTTGATGCGCTGCTCTGCCGCCAGTGCCACGCCGGTCAGGGTCTCCCAGATATTGAACATCCGGGCGTTCACCTGATACTCGCCGCTTTCCAGCTTGGAGAGATCCAGCATATTCTGGATGAGCCGCGCCAGACGCCCGGTCTCCTCGCTGACCAGCTGCAGGTAGTGGTTCTGCATCTCGGGCGGGATGGTGCCGTCCAGAATGCCGTCCACAAAGCCCTTGATGGTGGTCATGGGGGTGCGCAGCTCGTGGGCGATGTTGCCCATGAACTGACCCTGGGAGTTATCGTTGGACTGGATATTCTCCGCCATCTGGTTGAAGGTGCGGGCAAGGTCTGCCACCTCGCCATCACCCTCCACGCCCTCCACGCGGACGGAGAGGTCGCCGCCGCCAAAGCGCTGGGCGGCATCGGTGACCTTTTGCAGCGGGTCGGTGAGCTGACGCATCAACAGGCGGGTCAGCACGCTGGCGCACAGCAGCATCACGCAGGCGGACAGGAGAAAGTTGGACCAGAACTGCTGTTTAAAGTCGGTGAGCTGCGCGCCGGAGGAGCACAAAAACAGCCAGCCGCTGAACAGGCTCTGGTCGTCGATGGTCTCCACCGCCGCGATATAGCTTTTTTCGGTCAGTGCGCCGCCCAAATCGCCGAAAGCGTGGTAGTGCCGGGCGTCCGGGTCAGCCACTGCGTTGGCGCGCTGGCAGATATCCAGCGGCACGGTGGTGGTGGTAAGCTTGTCCGGGTCGGAGGCGATGAGCACATTGCCCTGTCGGTCGGTGAAAAACAGATAAGCCTCGGCGCTCTCGCCGATGATCTCCAGCTTAGTGTTCAAAGCGTCCAGCTCTGCGCCCTGCGGCATGGTCTCGCTGTTTACCAGATACTCTGCGGTGCGCTTGGCGACATTTACCACCTGATCCAGTGTTTCGTAGCGATCCTTCGCAAAATAATTCTTGAACAGCACCCACTCCGAGCAGCCCATCAGCACGATGCCCAGCACCATCAGGGTGGACACCATGGAGAAAAAGGCTGTGGAGATACTTTTACGCATTACTGACGCACCTCGAACTTATAGCCCACGCCCCAGACGGTTTTCAGTTCCCACTTATCGGAGGCACCGGCCAGCTTTTCGCGCAGGCGCTTGACGTGGACATCAATGGTGCGGCTGTCGCCGTAGTACTCAAAGCCCCACACCTCGTCCAGCAGCTGGTCGCGGGTGTACACGCGGTTGGGGTGGGAGGCCAGACAGTTCAGCAGTTCCAGCTCCTTGGGGGGAGCTTCCACCACCTTGCCCTTGACCCGCAGCTCGTAGCTGTTCATATCCAGCCGCAGGTTGTCGAACTCGATGACGCCCTCGGTACTCTCGGCGGCAGCGGAGGTAGTCTGGCAGCGGCGCAGCACCGCCTTGATGCGTGCCACCACCTCTTTTGCGTCAAAGGGCTTGACCATGTAATCGTCTGCGCCCAGCTCCAGACCCAGCACCTTGTCAAAGGTCTCGCCCTTGGCGGTAAGCATCATCACCGGGGTGTTGCCCGCCTTGCGGATGCGGCGGCAGACCTCAAGACCGTCCATGCGGGGCATCATCACGTCCAGCAGCACCATGTCCGGCTTGACCGCGTTGAACTTTTCCAGCCCTTCTTCGCCATCGTTTGCCACCGTGACCTGATAGCCCTCCTTGGTCAGGTACAGCCGCAGCAGCTCGCAGATGTTGGCGTCGTCGTCCACCACAAGGATCTTTTCGTTTGCCATAAGTGTTTTCCTCCCCTTTTATGCAGGTTTTTGCTGTATCTTCAGCCCTTTCGGGCGTTTTGACAGGCTCTTTCCTTTCTATTATACGGGACAGTTATGACAAAATAAAGAAGGAAGTGTAGTTTTTTTCACATTTCTGCCTAAGGTACACCTTACGCAACCGCGCTATCGGCAAGAAACGTTTACCGCAGAACTTCCGAGATTTGATTTCTTGCCGATAAACCATCCCGGATTATTTCAGGATTCCTGATTCAAGATAGCCCTGCCCCCTTGCGCTGGCGGGGTTCATCGCGTATAATGGTAGATGTATCGTTATGCCAAAAAACGTGTAAGGAGCGTATTTTATATGAAGTTAGGTATCGTCGGCCTGCCCAACGTGGGCAAGTCCACTCTGTTCAACGCCATCACCTCCACCAAGAATGCGGAGGCTGCAAACTATCCCTTCTGCACCATCGAGCCGAACTCCGGCATCGTGGCAGTGCCGGACAAGCGGCTGGACAAGCTGGCCGAGATCTGGCAGACCAACAAAAAAACTCCCGCCATCGTGGAGTTCGTGGACATTGCGGGTCTTGTGAAGGGCGCAAGTCAGGGCGCAGGCCTTGGCAACAAGTTCCTTGGCCATATCCGCGAGTGCGACGCCATTGTGCACGTTGTGCGCTGCTTTGACGATGACAACATCATCCATGTGGTGGAGGACGTGACCAAGGCCGAGGCCGTGGACCCCATTGCCGATATTGATGCCATCGACTACGAGCTGATCCTCTCCGACCTTGAGGTGGTGCAGAACCGCGCAGGCCGCATGGCAAAGGCTGCCAAGAGCGGCAACAACAAGGGCGCTGCCGCCGAGGCCGCATGGCTGCAGCAGCTGGCCGACCATCTGAGCGCCGGTAAGCCCGCCCGCAGCTTCGATTTTGACCCCACTGACACCGAGCAGCAGACCGTGCTGCACGAGATGGGTCTGCTGAGCGCAAAGCCGGTGCTGTACGCCTGCAACGTGGGCGAGGATGACCTGATGGAGGGCATCGAGAACAATAAGTATGTTCCGCTGGTGGCCGCCCGCGCCAAGGAAGAGGGCGCCCGCTACATCCCCATCTGCGCCAAGACCGAAGAGGACATTGCCGACTACTCCCCCGAGGAGAAGAAGGCTTTCCTGGCCGAGATGGGCATCGAGGCCAGCGGCCTGGACAACCTGATCACTGCCAGCTACGACCTGCTGGGCCTCATCTCCTTCCTGACCGACGGCAAAAAGGAGTGCCGCGCCTGGACCATCCGCAAGGGCACCAAGGCTCCTCAGGCCGCCGGTAAGATCCACAGCGATTTTGAGCGCGGCTTCATCCGCGCCAGCGTCATCGGCTATGGCGACCTGGAAGCCAACAACTTCGATTATGCCGCTGTCAAGGCCAAGGGCCTGCAGCGCACCGAGGGCAAGGAGTACGTCGTGAAGGACGGCGACGTGATCGAGTTCCTGTTCAACGTCTAAACCTCTCCGTCTCACTTCGTTCGACAGCTCCCCTGTCAGGGGAGCTTCTCAGGAAAAGGATCAAAATTATGATTATCGGTATTATGGGCGCAATGCCCGATGAAGTCGATCAGCTGTGTGCAAAACTGGAAAACGTCACCGTGGAGCCCTACGGCGGCGTGGAGTACCACAGGGGCACGCTGGCAGGCAAGCAGGTCGTGGTCTGCTGTGCAGGCATGGGCAAGGCCAATGCCGCCGCCACCACTCAGGTGCTCATCACCCGATACGGTGCCGAGAAGATCATCTTCTCCGGCATTGCAGGCAATATGACCAGCAAGATCGGCATTGGTGATGTGGTCATTGGCAAGACGGTGCTCTACCACGATGCCCAGCTGGACATGATCTGCCAGAACCCGCCCTACCTGAAGGAGTACGCCGGTGACCCGGCCCTCATCGCCGCCGCTGAAAAAGCCTGCGCCGAGGCCGGGGTCAAAGCCCTGACCGGCAAGATCGCCACCGGCGACCTGTTCGTGGGTGACAGCGAGACCAAGGCCGCCATTGAGGCCAAATGCGCCCCCGACT
>OHEF01000821.1_pt1 | contig 10796 bp, 8 predicted proteins | sample 1567171 | NCBI WGS metagenome assembly OHEF01 (sample SAMEA3879576, study PRJEB24766) | human gut metagenome | biome: human-associated habitat; feature: feces | place: USA | collected 1985/1987
CTGATCTCCGGCGCGAGCAACGGCGGCCAGACTCTCCTTGAGCCGCAGGGCAGCGCGACGCGCGAGCAGGTCGCGACGATCCTGATGGAGTTCTGCAAAAACGTGAAGAAGTAATCGTAAAAATGCAGTCCCCCTCTGATCCTGGAAGAATCAGAGGGGGACTGTTTGTCTTGTTAAAAAAAGAAGAAAAAGTCCTGTATTCCTTGAGAATACAGGACTTTTTGCTGGTCCGAGTGAGAAGATTCGAACTTCCGGCCTCTTGAACCCCATTCAAGCACGCTACCAACTGCGCTACACCCGGATATTTTATTTGCTCAAATAATATAGCACACCGCGCAAAAAAATGCAAGAGGGAAATGCGGCTTTTGGGCAGAAAGTTTTTCGTTATATTTCTTTACGATTGTATCAGAATTTCGAATAGATAGGTTTCGAAATAATCATAAAATTTTTTAAATAAATAAATTGAAATTTTTTGGCTGATTTGTTAACGTGTTCTTAACACCTATATGGGATGATAGAGTCCCATGCATGCGCGGGCATGCAAGACCAACGTGGCAAAATGGAAACAAAACAAAGGAGGAAACATCATGACAGGTAAGAAACTGCAGCGGGTGCTGGCGTGCCTGCTGGCGGTGCTGCTGCTGTCGCAGGTCGGTGCGTTCTCGCCGGTCGTGTTCGCGGCGGATGCCAGCGGCTACACGCTGCAAGACGGTACGGCCATCATCAAGTCCACGATGACGACCGATGAAGTGAACCATGCGCTGACGCGCGCGCTGGTCGTCGGCTTTGACCAGATGAGCGAGGCAGATCAGAACGCGCTTCTCGACAGCCTTCAGTGGGAGTATAAGTGCGAGGGCAAGGGCAAGGGTCTTTTTGGCGTCTCTGTCACGCGTACCGACTGGGGTTCCATTAATGGGTTTACTAGCGCAGATAAGAGAACCAATTATACCCACCCCGCGCTGGCCGATAACAAGGATGGCGACTACAAGGTCCGCCTTGCCGGCACGACAGCGGAAGTGACGCTGACGAAGGCGGAGAAGCTCTCTTCGTCCATCGCGCTTAAAGAGGGCGTCAGCATTGCGCTGCCGTACAATGAAGACGGCACGCTGAATGCTGACGCGCTGCGCGCGGCCATCTTTGCTCAGGTCGTGGAGAACACCATACCCGAGTTGACGGTCAGCAACGTGACCATCGAGTATTATGCTACGGCTAAGAGCGGATCTTTTGTCGGCGTCGGCGAAGCATGGATGCCGCTGGAAGGCGGCACAAAAGATTTGCTGACCTATCCCGCCATTTCTGCGGGTGAGCAGCAGATCCAGATCAGCTTCAAGGGTGACAATACTTACAAGGCGTCCTCTGCCACGACGACGGTGACCTTCACCGAGCGCCCGGCCGTGAGCGTGACGCGAAACGACAGCCCGACGTTTCAGCTTAACTATAATGACAACGGCGATGCGATCTACGACAACATCCAGCAGCAGGTCTTTGATGCTGTAATCCAGAGCACAGATCCTACGCTGACGGCGGGTGATGTCAGCATCAAGTATCTGGCAACGGAAAAGGTTCTCGGCGTTGACAGTCATGAATGGATGCCGCTTACCGGCGGTAAAAAGAACGGAACTTCTTACCCCGCCATCGGTGAGGGCACGCAGAAGGTGCGCATCTCTTGGGGCGGAAACCGCTACTATGCGCCCATGGATCTGGAAGCCGAAGTGCTTGTCACCGGCCGTCCGGCTCTGCAGGTGACGCTCAAGGATAGTCCGTCTGTCAAGCTTGTGTTCAATGACGACGGCAAGGTGATCTATGACAACATCTATCAGCAGGTTTGGGACGCTGTGATCGAGCGCACCGAACCGGAGCTGACGTTGGAGCAGGCTACGCTTGAGTATTATGCCGACTCGAAGGCGACCGGTTGGGTCTCCGAGTGGGTGCCTCTTGAGGGTGGCAAGAAAAATTCCATCTCTTATCCCGGTGTCAGCGAGGGCACGCAGAAAGTGCGTGTTTCCTGGCGTGGTACGAGCGTCTATGCGCCCGGCCATGTGGACGTGGATGTAGTCTTCCTCGACCGCGATCCCGCTCCGTTCCACCTCAAGACTGGTGTGACCAAGGTCGGTATCGTCTACAACCCAGACCAGAGCATCAACTACGAGGCAACCGAGCAGGCGCTGCGCGAGGCGCTCATCGAGAGCACCGATCCGGGCTACCCGGTCGATCTGGTGAAGGTGCAGTATAATATTTACGGCACCTCCATTACGGATGATTGGATCGCCAACTATAAGGACCTCAGTTACAAGGTGCTCGACAGCGATCTGTTCAATGGGATCAAGGCCGGAAAGTTTGGTCTCGGCGATCAGCTCCTGCGCCTGTACTGGCGCGGCAATGCGGACTACAAGCCGTTTGAGGAGACGCGCGTCCGGGTCAAGATGGTCGATAACCGTCAGCCGACCGAGGTCGTGCTCAAATCTGGCGCTTCCATCACCTACAACATGGATGCCGATGTCATGCTGCAGGCGATCTTTGAAAACCTCATCGACTGGGACGCCTCCACGCTGCCCGAAAAGAGCACACTGAGCGTGGCTGACTTCACGATTGAGTACTATGCAGAAAACGAGGTCGAGATTGACGGCATGACGACCGGCGGCGGAGCACATCTGTATATGCCGATCGAAGGCGGTAAGGGCGGCGCATTTGAAGGCGATTTGGTGAAGTCTCTTACTTATCCCCAGATGGGCACAGGCGAGCAGCAAATCCGCGTGACCTTCAATGGCGATGAGGCTTACCGTCCCAGCACGCCTATTGAGGGCAATCTGACCGTGAACAAGGCGAAGGTCTCTGTTAAGGTGCACTCGACGAGCATCTATGCCGAAGAGGCCAAAGATAAGCTCGGCAAGGGCTTTGTCACCACCGACCCTGCCGATAAGTTTGACATCTACACCATCTATGGCGGCATGACCAGCGACGTTACCACCAGCGTGTTCGTGCAGCTGCCCGAGCGTTACACGAACACAGCGCTCATCAAGGCGATCGACTGGGCACTTGAGCAGGCCGGTCAGCCGACGCTCTCCGAAATGATGAACAAGGGCACCACGGTCGGCCAGCTGCGGAAGATCCTCAGCGATGTGATCAGCAGCGGTGCGGATTTGCCGCAGTTTATTAAGGACGCACTCAAGAAAGCCAACATCGACATTGACACGCTTGTCAAGCTCAATGATGCGCTCAGCAAGCTGCCGGGTCTGCTGGACAATGTCCGTGTGGCCATCGGCACGCCGAATCAGGCGGGCCTCTATGTGGTCACGGCTGTGACGAACAACAAAAACTATGAGACCGGCGTTGGCACGGGCATGCTGCTCGTGAAGAAGCACTACTCCGGCGTGAAGCTGACGTGGAATCAGAACTTCACCAATGGCAAGATCTCCGCTGCGGACGCTGCGAAATTTGATTTCAAGGCGACGCTGAGCTATAACGGCAACAGCGATATCTCGCAGGACAACGTGCACTACCTGTACTCCGGCTTCACCAGCAAGTGGAAGCCGTATTCCAGCACCTCAACGCCTCCGACTGAGCCCGGCCGCTATGTTGTGACGGTCGTAACTCTGGGCGGCAACTATCAGGCAGCGCCCATCACGCGCGCTTTCCAGATCACAAAGTAATTTTCCCGCGTGTGTCTCCCGGGTGATTTCTGCCCGGGAGACATTTTCACGCCCGGGAAAACCGGCCGCGGCGGAAAAATGAAAAACGCCGAAAATTTTTTCAAAAATTACTTGACACCGGTCGATTCGTCTGGTATATTAAACAAGCGCTGAGGCGACGAGGCCGAGTAGTTCAGTCGGTTAGAACGCTAGCCTGTCACGCTAGAGGTCGAGGGTTCAAGTCCCTTCTCGGTCGCCACCCGCGGAGCGAAAGCTCCGCGGGATTTGTATGCTGCTATAGCTCAGCCGGTAGAGCGCATCCTTGGTAAGGATGAGGTCCCCGGTCCGAATCCGGGTAGCAGCTCCAGAAAAATCCCTGTAACCACAATGGCTACAGGGATTTTTCATTTTCTGGGAGGCTTTTGCCCATTCTCGAAACCACTACCAAAACCACTACACAGCTCGTTGTTTAGGCGCGTTTTTCATTTAAAGCCGCTCGGAAAATATCTCCCGCTCGTTTAATGCTCTCCTTATCTGCGTGTGTATACATGCGCAGAGTGACAGCCTTGTCACTGTGGCCGAGCTTTTCCGAAACTGACGCAATGTCTGCGCCGTTTGTGATTGCAATAGAAGCGAATGAATGACGCAGTTTGTGCGGATGTAGATTTGCTATTCCATATCTGTTGCCGAAGTCTTTCAGGTATTCAGTTGGCGTTTGTGGATGCATGACGGCTCCACTATTCTCTTGCGTAAAAACAAACTCTGAAAGTATGCAGTTATTGATTTGCTCTTTGCGCAATAGCTGCAATTTCTGCATGACCTCCGGGCAAACATCAATTACTCTTGATTTCCCGTTTTTGGGGGTATCGAGATACACGCCTTTTTGTGGCGTATAGCAAAGGTTTTTTTCAACCGTTATTGTACCATCGGCAAAATTGACATCTGACCATCTGAGCGCGCAGCATTCGCCACGGCGCATTCCTGTGTCAATAAGGAGAGAAACAAGCGCTTGCCATTTGAGCGGCTCATTCGACAAGCAATCTTTGATATGCACAATTTCTTCGACAGTGAATGCATCTACTGCGGCCCCACGGATTTCGCCTTTTCGCGGCTTCGGCCGCTCCACTTTGTCCATTGGATTCCGTGTGATTGTATCGTCAAGATACGCCATCTTAAAAAGAGAATGTAGAACAGTGTAGTATTTAATAACTGTGCTGTGGGCTTTTCCGTCTGATTGGATAGAGAGAAGTAGAGCAGAAATGTTTGCTGGTGTAATGTCCGGCATTTTTAGATTGCCTATCGCGGGATATATACGGCTGTTTAAGCACTGCTGATAACATGTGCGCGAATTCTCACTAAAAGTTACGGTCTTGTTTGGCATAAACACTTTTTCGCCATACTCGAAAAGCGTTTGCACCTTGGCAGCTTCTCTTTGACGCTCAATTTCTAACGCTTTGCGTTCTTTGCGGGGGACAGCCGCTCCGCTTTGCACTTCTTTTTCAAAGTCCCGAGCGGCTTTATTTAATTCCCTCTGCGTTGTGCGGGCACTCCATCCTTCATGCGGATAGAACGTCATATAGGCTTTAGGGATGCCTCGGCCGCGGCTAACACCTATTTCGTAAAAAAGCACCCCGGATTTTGTATGTTTTTCTCGGATTGCGGGCAAATTTTCAGACCTCCTTAAAAAAGTGTTGACATCCATCCCACAAAATAGCATAATACAAGAAAAGCCATAAAGCAACCGCAAAATAAGCAGATTGCCACAAATGGCGTTATATAATCTATCAGCAAACAGTCCGGTTATAGTATCCGGTGCGCGAAGTACTATCCAGAGCAAAACAATGCGCCACATAAAACAAGTGATTAGTGATTCTTGTATTTATGGGGGGCTGATTCAAATGCTTCACCACACTTTAATGAGTGGTGGAGTATTTGAATCAGCCCCTCTTTTTATTTTCGAGGAGGAAAACAATGGATAAGAAATCAATGTATCAGACAATTCAGGAAACAAGCCGCACAACAGGGCTATCACAATATTATTTGCGACAGGGCGTTAAGAACGGTACGATTCCGCATGTAAATTGCGGGCGAAAGTATTATATTAACGTTCCTGCCATGCTTGAGCGGCTTGCATCATGTGAAGCAGCGCAGCCGCTCGGAGAGGAATAATAGAATGGGCAGAACGAAGAAAAAGAAAACGGTCAAGTCGGGGCCGCTTGTAGAGGTCGTTTGCTATAGTCAGGCGTTTCCGAGGGACACGAAACAGGAGCGAGCTATCAAAACGAAAAGTAGTAGCGAGGCGCGGAAACGCTTAAATGATATTGCGTCTTGGAAGAAACTTGAGCGGCTCATATGCTGCAATTTCCTGCATGGCTGCTATTTTGTTACGCTGACATACTCAGATAAGAGGTATATAGCAAGCGAGAAAATTGCAAAGGATGATGTACGGCAGTTTATAAAGCGTGTGAGGTACCACAGAAAACAGGAAGGGGATGCGCTGTCTTATATTTACGTGACTGAGGGCAAACATGGCGACCACAGGCTGCACCATCATTTGATTTTGAATAAAGCAAGCGGCGACCTATTGCAAGAGTTGTGCGCGCTTTGGCCTTATGGCGGCGTTGACATAGAGGGGGAGATAGATGTCGAATTTGTTTCTAACCTCTCGAAATATCTAACGAAAGAGCGCGTGCATGATGGGGCGCGAGCGTGGACAACCTCGCGCGGCTTAAAGCGCCCAATGGAAACCTCGGAATTCGTAAATGACAGATACGCCAATCTTGCGCCGCCAGGTGCGTATATTATCGAATCCACAAGCAGCATTGAAAATAGCTTTGGCCGGTATACATATCTTAAATATTTAGAGCCGAATGCCCGGCTCAAGCAGTAAAAGGGCAATAAAAAAGCGGTTAAACAACGCCGCTTTTTGGGCTTGAAACTGTGTATATTATAGAGTGAGAAAGACGTGAAAGCATTGAAAACACAAGGAAATTGTGAGATACTCAAAATCGTGGACGGGAAAAGTAATTGCCCGATATGCGGTGCGCGGATTCGATGCAGGGCGCAGGATGGTGCATCACGGGTTTCGTTTTATTGCAAGCGCTGCAAGCATGTTTGCACACTGGACGTGGAAACAGGCGACATTTGAGGCCGGGCCGAGCGGCTTGGATGCCAGATAACCGCGGAAAATTCAGTGCTAAACGCTTTCGCGAGGATATGCCCCCCCTGTGTTCGGGCCGTCTGAAAAACGGAGCGAGGAACGGTGTGGGGCGGTACTTCCAAGCGCGTATGGCTTTTTGCTCGGGGGGTCGCGCGCGGTAAGAATCTAACGCGTGTGCGCACGGGAGCAATATAAGCGCCTGTTTTTGGAGCGGATAAAAAAGCGGCTTAAAACGCGAAATTTTACGTCTGCACCGTGAAAATTACAATCAGCAAAATGGAAAGCCGAGCGGCTTTAAGCGGGGTGGAGCAGAAAATTGCCCGCTCAGAAGAACAAAACGCAAAGCCCAGCAGCGCTAATTTGAAACGCGCCACGGGGCTTTGCATTACTCAGAGCGGTCATTGGTGATTGTTTCGTCAATGGCTCTGTTTATGAACTTGTTTACGCTTTCGCCTTGCAGATGCGCATGCTTCTGAATTTCTTCTTTTTTGCCTTTGGGCACTGTTAGATTGATGCGGTCATAGGCTTTTGCAATCCATGAGTTTTGGGCTTTCATTTGAGCTTTTGATACTGTCATAGGACCTCCGTATTGTTGGGCGCGTCTCATGAGACGCTATTTCCTGCGATTTTATATACATTATACGCCGAAAATCAATATTGCGCAATGATAATTGTTCACAAATATTGCGCAATGATATTGTGCAGTGCGCTAATTGAAATATTGCGCAATATAGTATAAGCTACTATTATCGGAGCCCGAGCGCAGAAGCAAGCCGCTCGGGGAAGAAATATAACTTATTGGAGGGCTCAAGATGGATAAATTGTTTGACATCTCTGATGGACTGGAAACAGCATTGGGGGAACTCACGAAAGCACGGAGCGCCTTATCAATGGCAGCTTTTGAATTGGATAGTAACGCAACCGCAGCAGCGAATGGCGGGCCGTCTGTTGCCGAGTATTTTCTCCGCGAAAACATGCCTGACTATGTAAACGTTTTTTTCTTGGCGCTAGAATCCATTGATAAAGTAAAGGCGGGCATCGAGCGAGAACATGAGCGGCTTTGTGCATTGTCCAAAGCATCAAGAGGCAGCAATGAGGCCGCGCCAAAGGCGGCTGCGGCTGCGGCGACGTATGTCTTTAGCGCTGCTTTGATGGAAAAACAAAAGCCCAGTGTAACGCAGTAAGCAGTAAACAAAAGGAGGTGGCATCCCCTCCTTTAATTGATGGTGAGCGGCTCGGAGGTAAAACCACTACAAAACCACTACATGCGCAAAAAACCACTACACAACAAGCCGCAACGGACTACAACAAGTAAATATTTGCAAGCCGCTCAATGCATTGAAAGCACTGAGTAAATTGCGATAAACTACAAAAAGAAACGTGCGCAAATACACAGTGTAAAAGAATTGGTAAGGATGAGGTCCCCGGTCCGAATCCGGGTAGCAGCTCCAAAAAAACCTGTAACCGCAACGGTTACAGGTTTTTTGTTATTCCGTTTTCTCCAAATAGGCCAGCGCCTGCAGATAGATGCCCTTTTTCGCGGGCGCAGCGCCGTCGATCCGCCGAGTGTCGAGGTTGTGCCGCAGGTCGGCACACTTGACCCTGCGTGCGATTGGATTTTTCGCCAGCGCCTGCACGTAGTCCATATAGGGCACGCCCTCGGCGTGCGTCAGCAGCCGGAGTGCATCGAGCACGGATGCGGGAAAACCGGCGCGCTCCAGATCCGCGAAGGAATACACATCCCCGTGATCCTCAATCACGTCGTGCAGCAGCGCCACGCACGTTGATGCTTCGTCGTCCATCTGCGTGGCGAGATAAAACGGGTGGAACACGTAGGGGTAGCCGCCCTTGTCGAGATCGTCCCTGTGCGCCTGAAACAGGATGCTGCACGCTGTTTTTACGAGCTGCGAGTAGTACATATGCCCGGCCTCCGTATGACGAATATCAGCGGTGTGCGCCGTATATCTATTGTAGCAGGCGCGCGCCCGCTGCGCAACGGCACTTTGCAGCATACAGTAAGACCCCGCCGTTCGGCGGGGTCTTGCAATTGCGAGTGAGCCTGTAAGCCGGGTTCTGTAATCGACAGCCATCTATCTAGACGCACCGTTGCCGATGCGTTCCAGCCACCTCCATGGGACGGCCGGGCAGGCCATATGTCCCTCCGCGGTGTTGCTCCGGATAGAGTTTACAGCGCCGCACTGTCTCCAGCCGGCGAGTGAGCTCTTACCTCACTTTTCCACCCTTACCCGATCGCTCGGGCGGTATCTTTCTGTTGCACTTGTCCGAGGGTCGCCCCTGGCGGGTGTTACCCGTTATCCTTGCCCTGCGGAGCCCGGACTTTCCTCACGCACAGCCTTTCGGCTCGTGCCCGCGGCTGTCCGGCTCACTCGCCCGACTATTTTACACATCCTGCCGCAGTACGTCAAGCGCTGCGGCGATTTATTTTCTTGTAATCGCGTCAAATGGGCGGTATAATCGCTTATAAGATTCTTTTTCTTCAAAAGGAGTGTCAGCATGACCTTTTCGGATTATATCGACTACCTGCGCGACAAGCGCATCGGCGTCATCGGCTTCGGCGTGAGCAATCAGCCGCTCGTGCGTGTGCTGCTGCGCAGCGGCTGCGACGTGACGGTGTGCGACCGGCGCGAGCGCGCGCAGCTTGGCGTGGCCGGAGACGAGGCCGCGGCGCAGGGCGCGAAGTTTGCCCTTGGCGCGGACTATCTGGAGCATCTGGACTTTGATGTCATCTTCCGCACGCCGGGCGTGCTGCCGATCGTGCCGCAGCTGCGCAAGGCTGCGCAAAACGGCGCGATCCTCACCTCCGAGATGGAGGCATTCTGCAACCTCTGCCCGTGCCGTATCCTTGCCATCACTGGCAGCGACGGCAAAACCACGACCTCGACCATCACGGCTGAGCTCCTGCGCGCGCAGGGGTACACCGTGCACCTCGGCGGCAACATCGGCACGCCGCTCTTTGATCGTATCCCGGACATCCGGCCGGAGGATTTTGCCGTGCTCGAGCTCAGCAGCTTCCAGCTGCACGGCATGCACTGCGCGCCGGATGTGGCCATTATCACAAACATATCGCCCAACCATCTGGATGTGCACCGGGACATGGCGGAGTATGTGGCGGCCAAGGAGAATATTTTTACCCATCAGAGTCGGGAGGACATTGCCATTTTTAATGCGGATAATGCCATCACAGCAGAGCAGTCCACCCGCGCGCCCGGCCGCGCCCGCCTCTTCAGCCGGCAGGGTGAGGTTGCCGACGGCGTGTTCCTGCGGGGCGAGGACGTTGTCTGCCGCAGCGGCGGTCATGAGCGCGTCGTGATGACCACGGGGGATATCAAGCTCCCCGGCGTACACAATGTGGAGAATTATATGGCGGCCATCGCCGCCGTGGACGGCCTGGTGCCGGACCAGGTCATCCGGACCTTTGCCCGGGAATTCGGCGGTGTGGAGCACCGCATCGAGCTGGTACGAACCTATAAGGGCGTGCGGTATTATAATGACTCCATTGCCTCCAGTCCCTCCCGTGCCATCGCGGGGCTGCGGTCGTTCAGCGAGAAGGTAATCATGATCGCCGGCGGCTATGACAAACACATTCCCTTTGATGTGCTGGGGCCGGAGATCGTGGCGCATGTGAAGCTGCTGGTGCTGTGCGGTGCCACCGCAGGGAAGATCCGTGCCGCCGTGGAGCAGGCGGGCGGCGACATCCGCGTGTGCCAAAAGCAGATCGCCTCCTGCGAAGCAGAGCAGAAAAAGGCAGGGGAAACGGCCCGGCAGAGCGCCGATGCTGCCCGGAGCTTCTTTGCGGCGCATCCGCTGGTGGAGCCGCTGGCCCGCACCCGGATGCTGGCGCTGGCCCCGGCAGATAAGCCCCGCGCCGCCGCACAGGCCGCGGAAAAGGCGCAGGCCAAGCTGGACGATGCGCTGGCAGTCTATCTGACCGGCACGCTGGAACCGGCCCAGAAGGCCTACAACGAGCACTATGTGTGCGATTATCC
>OHEF01000823.1_pt1 | contig 10783 bp, 9 predicted proteins | sample 1567171 | NCBI WGS metagenome assembly OHEF01 (sample SAMEA3879576, study PRJEB24766) | human gut metagenome | biome: human-associated habitat; feature: feces | place: USA | collected 1985/1987
CGGACTGCTGTTCCTGCTCGTCGCCTATTGCGGAGCATTGTTCGGATTTCCGTTGCTTTTAATTGTGCTCTTATTGGGAATCGGCAACGCTTGTTTTCATGTCGGCGGTGGACGAGCTGCAATGGAGTGGAAAGAAAATGCCTGTCAACCAGTTGGTATTTTCGTTGCAACGGGGGCATTTGGTGTATTTGGCGGAAAGTGGATTTCTGGAAACGGTAGGAACTGGATTGTTCCAATGATTGTGGTTTTAAGTATGGCATTGCTGATACAACTGATTTTCTGCCGATATTCAGGAGAACGAAACTTGCCAAAACAGGAATTTTCCATGAAACCGATGCAAGGCAGCTGGTCGCTTCTCATGGCATTCTGCTGTATTTTTGTTGTTGTGCTTCGTTCTTTTGCCGGAAGTGTGATGCATTTTCCATGGGCGAAAAATTGGTTCGCACTGTTCCTAACGCTTGCAATTGTATTGGGAAAGGCGGGCGGTGGAATTCTTGCTGACCGATTCGGGATTCGTCCAACCATCATTGGTTCTTTGACCGCTTGTGCATTGTTATTCTTGGGAGCAAATCAATTTGCCATCTGCGGATTGCTTGCAGTATTTCTCTTTAATATGACTATGCCAATTACGCTTTCCCTGTTGGGTATGCAGTTCCCACATGCGAAAGGCATGGCGTTCGGAGCATTGACCTTTGCATTATTCGTGGGACTTGTTCCATCGTATTTCTGCAATATCAATGATTTTGCAAAGCCGTGGATTTATTGCCTGCTGGCAGTGCTTTCTCTGGTAATTCTCTATGCACCAATGCTGCGAAATGCAAAGAAGAGGAATATCAGATGATAGAGGCGTGGATTGCCCGGCAACTTATAAAAGGGCTGCTTCGTTCCTTGCTGTTGACAGAAGTTCTGGAACTGCTTGCAGCAGCTTGTTTCCCACAGCGAAACCGTCATGATTTTCTATTGGTGATACTCGTCAACATTCTGACGAATCCAGTTGTTGTGTATCTAGATTTTTGGCTGCATGGAGCAACCATTGCATGGCGATGGCTTTGGGTTGGTGAATTGGAGTTTGCGGTTTGGCTTTCAGAGGCGTTGATTTATCGCAAATGTTTAATTGGAAAGCAAAATCCTTATCTATTTTCCCTGATTTTAAATGCAGCTTCTTATCTGGGCGGTGTTTGTTTGCAATATTTTTTGTAATTATGATAGGAGGAAATTGAGATGAAAAAGACAATTAGTCGAATAGGATGTTTTTTACTGGCGATTTTATTGGGGTTGTACAGCGTTGCAATTCCAGCGGATGCGGATGCATTGAGCCCAGGAGAATGGTTTGTCACTGGTTATTATCGAGTGACGAGTGATGGCGTTATGGGGTATTCCTATGGTTATGTTATGGATGGGGGTGCACAGGAAATAGAATCCAGCCTTTATGCAGGGCAAGTTGTTTATGCAAGAATTGCCTATTCCTCTATGGGAGTTACTTGGTATAGTTGTTCTAGTGAAGATGAACATGGGGATGGATTCAATTATGTTTGGTATGGCTGGGTGGATGCTTCTTACTTAGTACCAGTTGGACAAGAACCAGAACCAGAGCCGGAAACCGATCCACCAACGGAAGCCCCGACAACAGTCGTTACAACAACAACTACTACAACCACCACAACGACCACGACCACAACCACAACAGTTACTTCTACAACTGCAACTACAGTTTCTACTACGACCGTACCAACTACGACAACAACACAAGCAATTGTACCAGCCAATCACAAGCAAAATTCTCATTTTATTTCTGACAATCTGCTGTTGATTTTAATTGGTTGCATTGTATTGTTACTGGCATGCTCTGCCGGACTGGCAATTGTACTGGTTTATCGCAGCAAAGCAATGGTTAGCCTTCAGAATTCAGACAATTTGAAGCCATCATTTTGTCCGTATTGTGGTGCAAAGCATAAAGATGGTGAAAAGTTCTGTAAGAAATGCGGAAAGGAACTGAAATAATCGCTGCCCATAAATTTTGAAATTCATAAAATGAATTTTTAATCGCACTGGAAGGATGTATTCTTTCCAGTGGACCCACCGAAAAAAAGTCTGTAAAAACGCAGTCAACTATGGTAAAATATAAATAACACAGGAGGCTGATTTTTTATGGCAAGAAGAAAAAGAGAACCAATGAGCGAGGGAAAGAAGAATATCATCGCAGAGCTGATCGAGGAATATGATATCAGGACAGCAAAAGATATTGAGGATGCTCTCAGGGATCTGATGGGCGGCACGATACAGGAAATGCTTGAGACAGAGCTGGATGAACACTTAGGGTACAGTTCTTATGAACGCTCGGACAGCTCCAATTACCGCAACGGAAAGAAAACAAAGAAGATACGTGGAAATTTAGGCGAAACTGAGATCAAAGTACCGCAGGATCGAGACGGAACATTTGAGCCAAAGGTGGTAAAAAAGCGTCAAAAGGACATCTCCGGCATTGAGCAGAAGATAATCTCTCTGTACGCAAAGGGTATGACAACTCGTCAGATAAGCGATACCATCGAGGAGATCTACGGCTTTGAAGTCAGCGACGGAATGGTATCTGACATCACAGACAGGCTTCTTCCGCAGATAGAAGATTGGCAGAATCGTCCGTTTGATGAGGTGTATCCGATCGTTTTTATCGATGCAGTACACTTTTCAGTGCGTGATAACGGACAGATCAGGAAGCTGGCTGCATATGTGATTCTCGCAGTAAGTTTGACAGGTCACAAGGAAGTTTTATCCATACATATCGGAGAAAACGAAAGTGCAAAATATTGGCTTGGTGTCCTGAATGAACTGAAAAATCGCGGCGTAAAGGATGTCCTCGTGATATGTGCCGATGGACTTTCGGGTATAAAAGAAGTCGTAAATGCGGCATTTCCACAGACAGAATTACAACGTTGTATCGTTCATCAAGTAAGAAACACGCTGAAATATGTTGGTGCAAAAAACAAGAAAGAGTTTGCCAACGATTTGAAAACCATTTATCACGCACCATCTGAGGACGCTGCACTTAAGCAGCTTGAACGTGTCACAGAAAAGTGGGAGAAAGATTACCCAAACGCCATGAAGAGCTGGTACAAAAATTGGGATGTGATCTCACCGATCTTCAAATTTTCCGCTGACGTGAGAAAGGTCATTTACACTACCAATGCGATCGAGAGCCTTAACAGCGGCTATCGTCGTCTGAACAAACAGAGAAGCGTGTTTCCCAGCGATACGGCACTTTTAAAGGCTTTGTATCTGGCAACCCACGAGATTACAAAGAAGTGGACGATGCCGCTGAGAAACTGGGGCAGAGTTCTTGGCGAGCTGGAGATTATGTACCCTGTCAAAATAACACGAAAACAAGCAGGAAGGAATGAAGAACCAAGTTACGCACTGATCGATTCACAGAGCGTAAAAACAACGTGTTATGGAGAAAATCATGGATATGACGGGGGAAAAAAACGAAGGGAAGAAAACGGCACATTGTAACAGATACGATGGGAAATCTCCTGTGTATTCACGTTCATGCGGCAAATATTCACGATACAAAGGGCGGCGTATACACGTTTGAAAAAGCACTTTATCGGTATCCGACCATTCAGGCGGGATGTGCAGATGGCGGTTATAGAGGAACATTCCGGAATACTTTTGATGAATTTCACAATATCAGAATTGATATTTCTATGCAAATAAAAGAACAGAAAGGATTTCAGGTTTTACCAAAACGTTGGGTTGTTGAACGTACTTTTGCATGGCTGAATGGTTCACGCAGGTTGTCAAAGGATTATGAAACTTCTTGTTGCTCTGCTGAAACAATGATTATCATTTCTCATGCTGCTACACTCTTAAAACGCCTATGAACACAAGCTCTTACATTTCAATCAGGTGTCGCGGTTTCCATTGAAAAGTGAATCACTTCAAAAATCCTCCTTTGCAAAATATAAAAGCCGGGGAGGATTTTTAGATTTTATAACGGTGTTGTTGTCTTGATTTCTCCTCAAATTTATGGTATACTAAGAAAAAACGGAGGTGCTGCATCATGGGAATCTATCTGAACCCGGGAAATGATTTGTTTTACTCTACGGTTACTTATTCTGAAATTTATGTGGATAAGACCATGCTGATTTCCTTTACCAACAAGTGCTTGTTTGGAGAAAACAAGGAGATCTGCGTCAGCCGTCCCAGAAGATTCGGAAAGTCGATGGCAGAGAATATGCTGACGGCTTATTACAGCAAGGGCTGCGATTCGAGAGAATTATTTTCCAAGTTTCAGATCGCACAGACACCGGATTTTGAAAAGCACTTGAACCGGTATAATGTGATTCACATCGATATGCAGAAATTCCTTGGCAGAACCAAAAATGTTCATGAAATGCTGGACTTCTTGCAGAAACGTGTGCTAAAAGAGATGAAACAGACATTCTCCGGGATAGAGCCGGAAGAAACCAGTTTGATTATTGCATTGGAAGATCTGTACGGTCAATGTAAAGAAAAGTTTATCTTCATCATTGACGAATGGGATTCCATTTTCCGGGTGCATCGGGATAATGCGACTGCTCAAAAGGAATATCTGGATTTTCTGCGGGATCTTCTGAAAGGACAACCCTATGTGGCACTTGCCTATATGACTGGGATTCTTCCAATCAAGAAATACGGTCAACATTCTGCACTGAATATGTTTGATGAATACTCTATGACCAATCAATATGCACTCGCAGAATTCACTGGTTTTACAGAGAGGGAAGTTCGTCAGCTTTGTGAACGTTATCATATGTCTTTTGAACAAACGAAAGATTGGTACGATGGCTATAATGTCAATGGTGTATCCATTTATAATCCAAGATCTGTAACATCAGCGATGATGAACGGCATCTTTGACAGTTACTGGACACAGACAGAAACCTATGAGGCTTTGAAAATGTATATCGTTCGCAATGAGAACGGCTTGCGGGATAAAATCATTCGGATGATTGCCGGAGAACATATTTCTATCAATACGAAAACATTTCAGAACGATATGTGTACCTTTGAAACCGCGGATGATATTTTGACTTTGCTGGTACATCTGGGCTATCTGACTTACGACTTCGATACAAAAACCGCCTGGATTCCCAACAAGGAAGTGCGGCAGGAATTTCTCAATTCCATCCAGGGGCAGGAATTCCAGACGGTCAACAATGCCATTCATCGTTCCGACAAACTGCTGCAATTGACACTGGCACAGAATGCGGAAAAGGTGGCGGAAATGCTTCAGGAAGTTCACTGTGACAACTGTTCTGTGATTCAGTATAACGATGAAAATTCGCTGGCTTGTGTGCTGAGTCTGGCATACTATTCTGCACAAGACAGCTATGCGGTTTATCGGGAATTGCAAGGCGGAGAGGGCTTTGCGGACCTGGTATTTGTACCGAGAACTGGTAACCATAACCCGGCAATGATCGTAGAACTGAAATGGAATCAAACCACTGGTATTGCACTGGAACAAATCAAAGACCGGAATTATATTCGCTGTTTGAAAGACTATCATGGAAAAGTGCTGTTTGTTGGCGTGAATTATGATAAGAAGAGTAAGAAACACACTTGTCAGTTTGAGATGGTGGAAATTTGAAAAGATTTATAGACAGACTTGACAGAACATATATTGAATGCAAATATTAGGTTGAAAACCATAAAAAGCACAAGCAAATCCACTATTAATTGTCACATCCTAAACTTATGAAAGGTACTCGTGTATTTGCTAAAACTTACAGTGGATTAGTAGCTATATATTTGATAGACTAAGAAGGATTAAAATATGGGAAGCATTATTGATTTTAGTGGTATAGAAAATTGTGAACAAGCCATCAGAAAAACATGGGATGAATTTAGGGAATGTTTAGCAGCTGGTGTATTTTCTTATGATGAAATTGAAAAAGCTAAAAAGCAGAAATTTTTAATGGTATATGATGATCTATTTTATAAACATTCTGGTATTGAACAAAGTACAATTGTTTTTAAGGATTTGAAAGATAAGTTAATGGGAAGAGGCACGATATTGAAAAATGATGAGATTCCCAATTATGATCGTTTTCTTCCTAAAGAAGAGTATATCAAAGAAGATAATCGTTTTAGTCCTCCTCATGTGGAATGGCTTTATTTGGCGGTAGGCAATGATAGTGACATTCACGAATGTGCACAGGCTGAATGTCGAGCCAAAAGAGGAAACATGTTTGGATTTTGTCATTTTCAACGAGACACCAAATATGATATGTGCAAATTAGTAGATCTAACCTTACAAACAATTTGAATAAGAAAATGGTTATGACCTTGTTGCTGTAATCGATAAATAGTAAGGACATTTAGCCTATTGTATTGAGTCAGTTTAAGATGGTAGAGATATATGCTATTTGCGAGAAAATTCAAATTGCTTATTCAGTAGGGTTGTATGGGCAATTTAGTGAAAATGCAGACATTAAAATTGAAGTGTCGTTGCACGTTGAGTGCGTAGTTCTGATTACAAAAAATAAGGGGTAAAAATCCCTATTTTACGTAGTTTTTTGATAGTTACAAAATCAACTAAACTCAACTATTTCCTGAAATCTGTAAACGGAAACATATCGAAATAGGCAAAAATACGTTATCAGATGTACACAATCGACCTGAAAGGCAAAATTTATGTGCAGATTTGATGAAAACGGCAGATATGTTGTCAGATAGCTTAAAAGTGGCTATTTTACGCCACTTTGTGAAACTGAATGGCTTGGTGGCTGAGTAGGGAGATTTGGTGACAAAAAAATCATTTGAAACAAAAAGCTTGTTACATAGAATTGTGAAAAGATGAATTTATAAACAGAGAGGAACTCAGTATGAAAAAAATTGTAATAAAATTATTGTCAACAGTTGCAGCATTTTCACTTATGTCAAGTATAATTCCAGCGTTACCAACAAATGCTGTTGATACAGAAACAAAGCTGATTGCACTTACATTTGATGATGGACCAAATATAACTACAACGAATGATGTGCTTGATGTATTGGAGAAGTATGATGCAAAGGCGTCCTTTTTTCTGATTGGCAACAATATCAATGCAGAAAGTGCTGTATCAGTAAAACGTGCCTATGATATGGGAATGGAAATTGACAATCATTCTAAGACACATTCAAATATGTCAAAAATGTCTGCTGATGAATTGCAGGCAGAAATTTCAGATGTTGATGAAAAAGTAAAAGAGATTACAGGTGAGGAAACAAAATTTTTCCGACCTCCGTTTATTGATGTTAGCCAAAGTATGTATGATAACATTTCGCACCCATTTATCTGCGGAATTGATCCAAGGGATTATATGGAAAATATATCTGCACAGGAACGTGCTGATTACATTTTAAATGGTGCAAAAGATGGTGTAATTGTTCTTATGCATGATGCAGCAGGGAACAGCAAAACTGTTGAGGCTTTGAAAATTGCTATTCCGCAGCTTAAAGAGCAGGGTTATGAATTTGTAACGCTGACAGAATTATTTGAGCGTCAGGGAGAAACTCCAAAGAAAAATATTATTTATTCCAATGTTGCAAAATATCCCTGTAAGAATTATGAACTGTATTCTGAAATAACATCAGATGGAAAAGACCGAATTTCTTTAGATAGAAATTTACTTGATGAATTGGGAGATACATATGCAATAGAACTTGAATACGAAAGTGCCACAGGATATCCACCTATTGTTGCATTGCAGAAATGGTCATCAACTCCACCAATCTGGCAGACAATTCAGCCGTTTTATTTTAATGGAAATAAAGCAGTTTTTCTTGCAGAAGATATTTTGTCAGCCTTAAAACAACTTGATGTGACAAGCAGTGATCTTGATGAAATTTCTATTTCGGCTTACACTGGAGATATAACCTTGAAAAATGCTAAAATTCTTGTAAAAGCAAAAGAAACACCATCTGCAAAAGGAGATGTCAATGCAGATGGAAAATTTGATATAGCTGACGTTGTTACCTTGCAAAAATGGATTCTCGCTGTTTCTGATGTAAAAATTGATGACTGGAAAGCCGCAGATTTATATGAAGATAATAAAATAAATGTGCTTGACCTTTGCATAATGAAGCGTGAATTAATAAAATGAGGTGTAAAAAAATGAAAATAAAAAGAATGCTTGCTTCGATAATATCAGCAGCTGTTATATCTTTATCTTCCGTTACAATTTGTGAAAGCAATATTGCTTATGCTGATTTTTCTTCTAATCCTGTAATCAGCCGTGAATGTCCTGCATATTCTTCTTCGGGAATGGCAGCTTCTGCAAATGATAAATATTACTACTCTTTCTGGAATAGTAATGGTGCTGATTATCTTGCATATGACCTTTCTGCCGTTCCAAAAAATGAACGTAAAAGGGTAATTGCGGTATGGTATAATGCAACAGGACAGTTTGATTATACCGTTTTAAACGGAAGTTCCAATGGTGTTCCTTCAGATTATACAATTGAAGTGAATGCTGCTGAAGGTGGAAGCTATCCGAAAGATGGTTGGAAAATTGTTGAAACAGTAACAGGAAATACACTGCATTCTCGTCAGCATGTAGTTGATATGGAAGGATATAATTGGATAAGAATAAATATCAGCGGAAATGATGGAAAAACGGGCGGAAATACGTCAATCAATATGGATATCCATAATGTATCAGACGGGATTTCTGACAGCTTTATATTTTATGGTGATTCAATCACTGCCTGTGGAATGATGAACTGTTACGGAACAGGATTTGCCGAATATGTCAATCAAATAGACGGCAGATATTATCCGATTCAGGAAAACGGCGGTATTGGCGGTATCAGAAGTATAGAGGGTGCTGAAAATATTGATCGCTGGCTTGAATCATTCCCTGGAAAATATGTAAGCATTGCCTATGGCACAAACGATGCGTGGGGAAATCCGTCCGGAACGGAACAGTATTATAATAACACGGAATATATGGTAAAAAGCATTCTTGCGGCTGGAAAAATTCCGATTATTCCAACAATTCCTTATGCAAAAGAATCTGCTGTAGGTGATAATGTTCCTGCATATAATGCAATGATAGAAAAAATATATGAAAAATATCCTCAAGTCATTAAGGGACCTGATTTCTATGAATTTTTCAAGGAAAATCCTGATTTGTTAAGTAGTGACGGTGTTCACCCTGCTGAAAATGGATATGCAGAAATGCGTAAATTATGGGCAAAAACAATGTATGATGCGATATATTCATCAGAGAATCCGACACCTGAAAAGATTAAAGGCGATGTCAATTCAGATGGTAAATTTGATATAGCAGATGTTGTGTCACTTCAAAAATGGCTTCTTACAGAATCAGATGCAAAACTTGCTGATTGGCAAGCTGGAGATTTATATGAAGATGATAAAATAAATGTGCTTGACCTTTGCGTTATGAAACAAAAATTAATTTCAGGAGAAGCTACATCAAACGAAGTTTATGTTGAAAATACAGATGAACTAAAAAATGCCCTTAAAAATGCCAAAGCAGGCGATGAAATCATACTTGCCGAGGGGGAATATGTTTATAGCGGTGATACACCAAAAGGATATATGTTCACAAGTTCGGCAGATGGAACAGAAGCAGATCCTATTATAATTCGTTCTGAAAATCCCGAAAAACCTGCTATTCTTTCAGGTTCTTCAACTTCTGAAAATTATGTTTTAGATATTTCAGGCGACTGGTGGGAAATTAAAGATTTAAAAGTCACGAATGCACAAAAAGGCATTATTCTTGATAATTCAAATCACACAGAGATTATAAATTGTGAAGTATATAATATTGGCTCTGAGGGGATTCATTTCAGAGATAACAGTTCTTATTGTCTTGCAGAAAATTGTTATGTTCATGATACAGGTGTTGTATCTCCCGGATATGGTGAAGCTGTTTACGTCGGCAGTGCCAAAAGCACTTCAGGTTATGGTCATGATTGTCATTACAATACAATCAGAAACTGTAAACTTGGTCCGAATGTTGCTGCTGAACACGTTGACATAAAAGAATACACAATCGGGACAACTGTAGAAAACTGTACATTTGACGGAACAGGAATGAGCGGTGAAAATTTTGCAAAAAGCTTCGTAAATATCAAGGGAAATGACTGTGTGATAAGAAATAATGTTGGTTATAGAAATAGCTGTACAGCAATTCAGCGTGCATTTGAACAAAATAATGTTGTAGACGGCTGGGGACAGAATGCCACTGTATACGGCAATAAGGTTTATATGGATACTGCAACTAATGCTTTCGGTAAGAAAATGTACTTTTTGAATGCATGGGATTGTTCTGCTACTGTCTGGGATAACTTTATGGCTTACGAGGGTGAACTTTTTTCTGTAGATAATGAAGATGACCATTGGAAGTATTATAACTGTAATTTGCTTACTTATGAAAGCAAATAAGATTTAAAGCAACACTGCACAATATGTCTGATAGCTTTGTACGCAGTTTGGTGAAAAATCAGACTACATACAGATTTAGTTTGGTTTTGATTTAAGAATATTTTAAAAAATATAACCCCTCCGTCAGATTTAATTCTAACAGAGGGGTTAATTCTATCTAATTTACTTCTCCACACTAACTGTCACGCCTGATTTGAACTCAAAAACGATATGGTCATAAAAAATAGTGATTTTAGAAAGCAGATGTTTGGTAAGTATTTCATCATAGGAAAGTTCATCAGGATGAGAGCTTGTGCTCATAGGCGTTTTAAGAGTGTAGCAGCATGAGAAATCATAATCATTGTTTCAGCA
>OHEF01000825.1_pt1 | contig 10773 bp, 6 predicted proteins | sample 1567171 | NCBI WGS metagenome assembly OHEF01 (sample SAMEA3879576, study PRJEB24766) | human gut metagenome | biome: human-associated habitat; feature: feces | place: USA | collected 1985/1987
CAACAACTCCTCCCTGTTTCCGCCACTGGCGGCGGTCGTCGTCGTTGCAGCGGAAGAATTATTTTAATTTTCGGGATAGCGGAGCGTCTGTGGACGCTCCGCTATCCCATTTTCACGGGTGGGGTCGTAATGGCAAACGGCATTTACAGCGCCTGCTTCCTGCGGAAGCGGCGGCGCTGCGGGGAATCCCCTCCTACACAACGCAGCAAGGCCGTCCGGCGAATGCCGGACGGCCTTGCTGCACTTATTGGAAAGGATCGATCGGGAGATGGCAATTGTTATTTCGCCAGACCCAGCTTTTTCAGCCGGTTCCATGCGCGGATGACCTGTACCTTGGTCACACGCTTGCCGGGCGTAAAGGCGCCCTCACCCATGTCGGGCAGCAGCCCGGCCTCCACAGCCCAGCGGGCTGCCTTGGCGGTGTCGGGCGGGGCGCTCTGGGCAAGGGCGGGCAGCGGCATTGCGGTCAGTGCCATGCTCAGCGCCAGAACCATGCTGATGAGCCGTTTTTGCATAAGATCCTCTCCTTCTCAAGCGCCCTCCAAGCCGGGCGCTTTTGTTGTACCCAGTGTACCACGTTTTGCCCGCTTTGGACGGTTTTGGGCACGAATCGCCCCGCAAATGCGCTGAAACGACCCGGTGCACCACACGCACCCGCAAAAAACAGAAAACCGCCCGGTTTGCGGTTACCGGACGGTTTTCTGCTCTATAGGAATTACGGGAATGGCATATTGAACAGAGCACTGCTCTGTGCCTGTAGTATACCACGAACGGCGGCAAAAATGGAGCAATTCTGCGTGAATGGCCCCTGAAATGCATCGAATCGCCCTGAAAAACCCCAAAAAAGCCCTTGCGCACCCTTTTGGGACGCAAAAAAGGGACTGCCGCACAGCGCTGTGCAGCAGTCCCTGCGGGGTTATAAGGGGTTAAGGGGCAGCGGTTTTAGCCGCGCTGCTGGTAAGTCTTCCAAGTGCGGATCACTTCCATGCGGCCTACGCGGCTGCCGGGCTTGAAGCTGCCGTCCTGTGCGGACATCAGGCCGGTATCCACGACCCAGCGGATAGCCTGCAGCTCTGCGGCATCTGCTGCCACATCGTTGAACAGTGCAGTGCTCTGGGTAGCGGGCTTGCCTGCGGCGGTCCACAGTGCAACTGCCAGCTGCTGGCGGTTAGCGGGGATGGCCATACCCTCGGGCAGGACGCTCTTCAGGTAGGCCGTGGTGCCTGCGATATAGGCACCCACGCCAATGGCTGCGCCGCCCACAGCGGCTACTGCCACAATGGCTGCACCGCCGCCGTCACTGTCACCGCCGGGTGCGGGGGTGGGGTCGGGGTTCGGCTTAGGATCAGGAGTGGGATCCGGATCGGGAGTAGCAGGAACTTCAAACACAGCAGTCAGTTCCACATCATGGTCGGGCATGGTGAAGTATATCTCGTGTGCGGTGCGCTGCTCCTCGGTCAGCTCCAGACCGGTGCAGTTCCAGTTCTTGAACACTCTGGTCTCGGTGTCCTCGTCTGCGGTGGCCTTGAGCTCTGTACCCATGGGCACAGCCTTCAGGTCGGCAACAGCGCTGCCATCCTTCAGGGTAATCTTTGCATAGGAGACAATAAGCTTATAGGTCTCGGGCGCGGGATCGGGCTTAGTAGGAGTAACGAACTCCGCCACCAGATTCACATCATGGTCGGGCATGGTGAAGTACACCACGCGTGCGGTGCTCTGCTCCTCGGTCAGCTCCAGACCGGTGCAGCTCCAGCTCTTGAACACGCTGGTCTCGGTGTCCTCGTCTGCGGTAGCCTTGAGTTCTGTACCCACGGACACAGCTGTCAGGTCGGCAACAGCGCTGCCATCCTTCAGGGTGACCTGTGCATCGGTGACATCGAGTTTATAGGTCTTGGGAGCGTTCTCGGTGTACTGTGCTTTCAGTGTGACGTTATTTGCGGGCATCGTGAAGGAGATGGTCGCCTTGGTGGTGTCCACGTCAGTGGGCAGACCGGTCACTTTCCAACCGGTGAAGGTGTAACCGTCCTTCTCGTCTGCGGTGAAGCTGAGCTTCTCACCTGCAACGTGCTCGGTAGACTTGTCGTCCACGGTCAGGGTGTACTTCGACTCAGACACAGTATAGGTGTCCACTTCGTACTGGTTGCCAACGTAGTGGTCACTAGAATCCACCACGATGTCAACGCTGTAAGTGCCTGCCTTGGTGGGCTTCGTCACAGACGGGAACGAGCCATCCTCCGGGACATACCGGATAGAATACAGCGGTGCATCGTCAAAATACATCGGGCCTTTATAGGTTGCAGTTTGGGTCTTGGGGTCATACTCAAAGTCGTCGAGCTTCGGTTGATATCTGCGTACCACCTCGCCGATATCAAGCGAGCCTTCTGTGTACTTGTCGCCCTCTTGCGCTACGATGCGCTGCTTGTAGAGGCCGTACATGTCCGCTCCCGCCGGGTAGGTTTCAAACACCTCGTTGTCGTAGGTGCGCACATAGACGAGGCTCAATTTGCCCACGCCATCCTTGCTGCTTTTAACGGTCTGATGTTCGATCGTCCCGGAAACGGTAAAGTCGCTCTTGCTCAGGGAAGAGAAGGGCAGCTTTCCGGTGGTGGCCATGTTCACCACAATAGGCTCACCGTCATTCTTGGCGGTCAGGGTCAGGGTCTTGCCATCTGCGGAAAGCTGTGCGCCGTTGTAAGCGCTGACATCCTCGCCGTTGATGTTCGTGACTGCATTGCTGAAGCGGATCTCTGCCTTGACATTACCGATAAGGTAAACCGCGTCTGTTGCTGCGGCATAGTCGTTGAGGCGTTCCACAGTGCCGTCCGTCATCATCAGCTTGCTCTGCTGCTGACCGGCGGCAAGGAATCTGCTTTCAATATAGCCGCAGCTCACCGTATTGGAAATAGCAGCCTTGCTGTCGCTGTCCGTTTTCAGGCTGCCAAGGATCACGGCATTCTGGATGACCGTTTTCTCCGTGGCATAGCTCGGCAGCTGGACATCGTGGAACACACCGCCGGTGACCTCGCTGTTCTGGTTCAGCTGGACCTCAGCGATGAATGAGCCGCCAGTGATCTTGCCATAAGCGCGGACGACATCCTGGAAAGTGCCGCCTGCGATGGTGCTGTTTTCATCCATGTAGACATCCTTCTGGAAGGTGCCGTCCTGAATGATGGTGTTCTCCGCACCAACAGAGCCCTCTGCCACGATGCCGGTGACAGTCACATTTGCAAAAGTGATCTGCTCCACGGCAATGGCCTTATGGTAGGGGTTGATGGTATCCGAAGAAAGATCCACCGGGTTGCCGTCCGGGGTGGTGATGTAAAGCGCCGCGCGTGTCCTTCCGTTCTCTTCCATGGTGGCGTACTTCCAGCCCAGGCCCTCATAGAGGTTAGCCGTCATGCCCTCGCCGCTCATCGGCACACCGGTCAGGTCGGGCAGACCCTTTTCGGTAATGCGCAGGGGCTTGAGGTCGCTTGGATCGGTGGACTTATTCACAAAGATCTTTGCGCCGTCATTCTTGCCGGTAATGCGCAGCACCTTGCCGTCGGCAGAGGTGTTGGCGTTGTAGTTTTCGACCGGTGCATCGTTGATGCTCAGTACATCGGTGTTCAGGGTAAGTTCTGCGCTGCCTGCGCCCACCAGATAGATGGTATTGGTGGAAAGAGGCAGAGTTCTGCCGTTCATCGCAGTCACACCGCCGTTACGCACCACCAGTGTGCTGAGCTGCTGTCCTGCGGGCAGCAGCTTCTGGATGCCGTCAGGCAGTTCGCCCAGAACCGTATCCGAAATGGTGTAGGTGTTATTGCCATAGGTATTGAAATTGCAGCTCTGGATCACCGCATTGGCAATAGAGCAAGAGCCATTGCAGAACAGGGAATCAAAGGTGCCGCCGGTGATCTCGACCGCACTGTTCCCATTGATCGAGTTGATGCCCGCGCTGACATTGTGGAAGGTGCCGCCGCTGATTTTACCGCTGGTGATCGTCAGTCGGCCGTTTTCGCCAAACTCACCGCCGGTAATATTAGCATTGGTGATCTCGACATAGCAGTTGATAGGCACATCGCTCAGCGCGCTGAAGTCGAAGTTTGCACCGCCCTGATTCAGGATCTGCAAAGTGCTTTCATTGCTGCTGTCGTTGGGGTAGCAGTTATAACCCCAGCCGTTGCCCATGTAAACACGGTGCAGCTTTGCGTCCGTGTCCAGACTGTCCACATAGGTCACGTCGGTCAGATCGGGCTGACCCTCATTGTTAAAGCGCAGTTCTGTGGCGCCAAGTGCCATAGGAACCAGCTTCATGGGTGCGCCGTTCTGCGCCGGGATCATGTTAAAGCTGGCGGAAAGCGTTTTTCCGTCTGCGCTGATGGAGATCGTGGCAATCGTAGAGTCAAAGTATGTGAAGGCGTAATTTTGGGTACCGGCGGGCAGTGCCATGACACTGCCGCCGGTAGAGGCTACCGCCCATACATCGCAGCCGGTGTCGCTTTCCACTACCAGTTCCAGATCGTTCCCGTTACCGGAATAGTTATACTTCTTGATGATATAGATTTTTGTTTCCTTTTGTCCGTTCAGGGTGCAGTTCTCCGGCAGCAGCAGCTGGTGTGCCTGCTGCTGCGTGTCGGCGCTCAGACCGGAGATATCGCGGAAAAAGCCGCCCCGGACATTGCCGCCGTTCTCGGTCAGCTTATCATAGGTGCCGCCGTCAATGGTGCCCAGATTCAGCTCCACATCGGCGTAGCTGCCGCCCAGAACGTAGACGCCGTACATATTGTCGGCTTCTATCAAAAGTGTGCCGGTGACAGTGCCATCCAGCAGATAAACCGTGTGACTATTAGCATTCTTGACGGTCACATTGCAGCTGACCGTGCCGTCCAGAATGTACTCGGTATCTTCACTGCCGGTACCGGTGATGGTCAGCCCGGTAGTTTCGTCAAAGCTCCAGCCGGTACCGGCTGCTGCCTTGGGCAGACCGTTCGTACCGGTCTTGATCTTGACCACCTGATTTTTTGTTTCAGAGTTCGTACCAACATCCTCATACTCGTTTTCCGAGCTGTAAGTGATGCTGTTGGTCTCTTCCGCCGCCGCGGAAGAAAGCCCTGCCCCTGCATCTGCAAATGCGGATACAGGGAGAATGGAGAGCATCATACTGAGTGCCAGTATCATGCTCACGATGCGTTTTTTCATGATATCCTCTCCTTTGTCGGTTGATTTGTCCGGCTATACCCCCAAACGGCACAGCCGGAACAGACAAAAAACGCCAAGTTGAGTATAGCACCAAAATTCAAGGAAATAAAGCGCTTTTGCGGGCAGCACCTGCCAAAAAATGGCGCAAAATTATGGGCAAAATCACGATACAGGGGGGGGGTATGCTTTTCTCCCATAAAAAAGCAGTTCCGAAACGCCCGCAGGCGTTTCGGAACTGCAATACAAAATATTCTTTCCGCTATTGATGCGCAGAGTGCAACGACGACGACCGCCGCCAGCGGCGGAAACAGGGAGGAGTTGTTGGGGCAGCGGCCAGCAAGACGCGCGTGCCGCCCAAGGCACGATGCGGATGCTGGGTGCCGCAACCCGATAGCGGCGGGCATTCAAAACCGTTTTACTTGCCCGCCAGCAGCACCGCCAGCACGGCTTTCTGGACGTGCAGACGGTTCTCTGCCTCGTCAAAGATCTCGTCCGCGTGCTGCTCGAACAGGGCGGTGGAGATCTCCTCGCCCCGGTGGGCGGGCAGGCAGTGCAGCACCAGCACGTCCGGCTTGGCGTTTTCCAGCAGACGGCCGGTGAGCTGGAAGCCCACAAAATCCCGCAGACGCTGCTCGCTCTCGGCAGTGCCGGGGGCGGTGGTGTTCCATGCGGCGGTAGCTACGATGTCCGCATCCCGCAGACCCTCGGCGGGGTCGGTGGTCAGGTGGAAGGCATTGCCGTATTTGTGGGCAAACATCAGCACATCCGCTGCCGGGCGGTAGCCCGGAGGACAGACGCAGGATACCTGCATCCCCGCCAAAAGGCCGCCCACGATCAGGCTGTTTGCCATGTTGCTGCCGTCACCCACAAAGCAGAGCTTCAGCCCTGCCAGCGTGCCCCGGCGCTCCCGAATGGTCATCAGGTCAGCCAGCACCTGACAGGGGTGGGCGTAGTCGGTCAGGCCGTTGATCACCGGAATGCCGGAAAGCTCTGCCAGCTCCTCCAAGTCCCGCTGGCGGTAGGTGCGCCAGACGGCACAGTCGTAGTAGCGCCCCAGCACCCGGGCGGTGTCCCGCAAAGGCTCGCCCCGCCCGGCCTGCAGCTCGGCGGTGTTCATGTAGTTGCCAAGGCCGCCCATCTGGTACACGCCCACCTCAAAGCTGGTGCGGGTGCGGGTGGACGCCTTAGAGAACAGCAGCGCCACGCTTTTGCCCGCCAGCAGCGGCTCGGTGCGGCCCGCCTTGCAGTCCGCCTTCAGCTGGTCTGCCACATCCAGAATGTGGGTCAGCTCGGCGGGGGAAAGGTCGCTCATTTTCAGCAGATTTTTCATGCCTGCTCCTTCGGAGCCGTCGGCTCCATCGTGCCCAGCACCTCGGCCAGCACCTCCAGCGCCATGTCTACCTCGTGTTCGGAGACGGTCAGCGGCGGCAGCAGACGCAGCCGGGTCTTTGCGGTAAGCACCAGCAGGCCCTTTTCACGGCAGGCAGCCAGCACATCCGCAGCCTGCACATCAAAGAACTCAATGCCCACCATCAGGCCGATGCCGGAAATGTTCTTGACGTGGGGCAGCTTTGCCAGGCCGGTGCGCAGCTGTACGGCGCGCTCGCTGACCTGTGCAAGGAAGCTCTGGTCCAGACGGTCCACCACCACGTTGGCACCGGCGCAGACCACCGGATTGCCGCCAAAGGTAGAGCCGTGGGTGCCGGGGCCCATGCCCTCGGCTACCTTTTCATTCATCAGCACCGCGCCGATGGGCAAGCCGCCGCCCAGCCCCTTGGCAAGGGTGACGATGTCCGGCTTGAGGTTATAGTGCTCACAGCACAGGAAGGTGCCGGTGCGGCCTACGCCGGTCTGCACCTCGTCCACGATGAGCACAAGGTCTTTTTCGTCGCACAAAGCGCGCACGGCCTGCACATAGTCCGGGTCCAGCGCCATCACGCCGCCCTCGCCCTGAATCAGTTCCATCATCACGGCGCAGGTGTGGCGGTCTACCAGTTCCTGCAGCGCTTCGATATCCCCCGCCGGGACGTACTGGAAGCCCTCGTTGAAGGGGCCGAAGTAGTTGTGGAACACTTCCTGCCCGGTGGCGGTCAGGGTGGCAAGGGTGCGGCCATGGAAGCTGTTGACCAGCGTGATGACCGTGGTGCGGTCCTTGCCGTAGTGGTCCACGCTGTACTTGCGGGCGGCCTTGATGGCACCCTCGTTGGCCTCGGCACCGGAGTTGCCAAAGAAAACTTTGCTCATGCCGGTGCGCTTGCACAGCTTTTTCGCCAGCTTGCCGCAGGGCGCAGTATAGTAGAGGTTAGAGGTGTGTTGCAATTTGTGTGCCTGCTGGGACACGGCTTCTGCCCATGCAAGGTCGCAGTAGCCAAGGCTGTTCACCCCGATGCCGCTGGTGAAGTCCAGATACTTCTGTCCCTCAGGGCCCTCGGCGTACAGCCCGTGCCCCTTTTCCAGCACGATGGGGCTGCGGTTATAGGTGTGCAGGACGTACTCGTTGTCCCGCTTGATGACTTTTTCAGAATCCATAGGTGTACCTCCTGTGAATAGAAGTTCCGCGCATGCGCCGCTCCCCCGGAGGGAGCGTTTTTTCTATTATAATACTGCTTTTTCGCTTGCGCAATCTTTTTATTCGCGGTGGCTGCGGCGGTAAAAGCGGGTACCGGAGCCGCGGTCGGAGAACAGTTCCAGCAGGATGGAGTGCGGCACGCGGCCATCAATGATGACCGCCTCGTGCACGCCCTGATAGATGGCATCTGCCATGCCGCCGATCTTGGGGATCATGCCGCCCGCAATGATCCCGGCGGACTTGTAGCCCTCGATCTCGGTCACCTCCACCTCGGGGATGAGGGTGGTCTCGTCCTCCTTATCCCGCAGCAGACCTGCGATATCGGTCATGGACACCAGCTTTTCGGCCTTGAGGGCAATGGCGATCTGGGCCGCGGCGGTGTCCGCGTTGACGTTGTACGCCTGCCCGAGGTCGTCCATGCCCACGGTGGCGATGACCGGGATAAAGCCGCCGTCCAGCAGGCTTTCGATCAGGGTGGCGTCCACATGGACGATCTCGCCCACATGACCCAGCTGCGGGTCCAGCTCGGTGCAGCGGAGCATCTGTCCGTCCATGCCGCACAGACCCACGCCGCGCCCGCGCAGCTTTGCCACAAGGTCCTTGTTCACCTTACCGGCCAGCACCTGCTGCACGATCTCCATGGTGGCGTCGTCCGTCACCCGCAGACCGTTTGCAAAGTGGCTCTCCACGCCCACCTTCTTGAGCATCTCGTTGATGGCGGGGCCGCCGCCGTGCACCAGCACCACCCGCACGCCCAGCAGCGTCAGGGTGACAAGGTCGTTCATCACGGCGTTTTTCAGCGTCTCGTTGATCATGGCGTTGCCGCCGTACTTGATGACCATGGTTCTGCCATGGTATTTCTGGATATAAGGGGTGGCCTCCGAAAAAAGCCGCGCCATTTCTTCGTTTTTCATCTGTTCCGCGCTCCTGTCAGGTTCTGTAATCGCCGTTGATCTTCACATAGTCGTAGGTCAGGTCACAGCCCCATGCCTTGGCGCTTGCCTCGCCGGTGCCCATATCCACCTTGACCAGAATATCGTGCTCTGCCAGCACCTTGGCGGCTTCATCCTCGCTGTACGGGTGGTAGGCGGCGTTCTCGCACACATACACCTCGCCCGCCTTGCTGGAAAGCCAGACGCAGACCTTATCAATGGAGAAATCGCCGGGGGTGTAGCCGATGGCGCACAGGATGCGTCCCCAGTTGGCATCGCGGCCAAAGACCGCCGCCTTGAACAGGTTGGAGCAGACCACACTGCGGCTGACGGCGCGGGCGGTTTTCAGGTCGGGTGCGTGGGTCACTTCGCAGGTGATCAGGTGGGTAGCACCTTCGCCGTCTCCGGCGTGCTCGGCGCACATGTGCTCTGCAATGGCGGTCAGCGCTGCCACAAAAGCGGCGTAATCAGCGTTTTCCTCGCAGATCTCCGGGTTGCCCGCCAGACCGGACGCCATAATAATAAGGGTATCGTTGGTGGAGGTGTCCAGATCCACGCTCATCTGGTTGTAGGTGCCGGGCACCACGGTCTTGAGGGCCTTTTCCAGCAGAGCGGGGGAAACGGCGGCATCGGTGGTGTAGAAGGCCAGCATGGTGGCCATGTTGGGGGCGATCATGCCGCTGCCCTTGCCGATGGCACCCACGGTGCACATCTTGCCGCCCAGCTCAAACTGGATGGCGTACTCCTTTTTGTGGGTATCGGTGGTCATGATGGCGGTAGCGGCATCGGTGCTGCCCTGCTCGGTGGCGGCCAGCTTGGCGGCGGCGGCAGGGATGCCCCGGGCAAACGGGTCGATGACCATGGGCTGGCCGATGACACCGGTGGAAGCGGGCAGAACGTCCATGGCGTCGATGTCCAGCGCCTTGCCCACCAGCTCACAGCATTCCTCGGCCAGCGCCACGCCGTTGGCGGCGCAGGTGTTGGCGTTGCCGCTGTTCACCACGATGGCCTGGGCATAGCCGTCGGCCAGATGGGCGCGGTCCACCTTGATGGGTGCGCCGCACACCTTATTGGTGGTGTACACACCGGCGGCGGCACAGCGCACCTCCGCCTTGATGAGTGCCAGATCGTATTTTTCATTATGATTTGCGCGGATGCCGCAATGCACGCCAGCCGCTGCAAAGCCCTTGGGGGCACAGATGCCGCCCGCAACTTCTTGATACTGCATAACGATTTTCCTTTCCCACAAAGAAATACTCCCTCAGTCACGGCATTCGCCGTGCCAGCTCCCTCATGGAGGGAGCCTTTGCGTAACCGTCAGCTGCAAAAGCCTCCCTCTTCGAGGGAGGTGGATGCGAACACCGTGAGCAGACGAAGGGAGTTTTTATTCCAACCCCTGGGTCTCCGGCAGCCCCAGCATCAGATTCATACACTGGACTGCCGCGCCGGACGAGCCCTTGCCCAGATTATCAAACAGGGAGACCAGCATCATCTGATCCCCGGCGGCGTTCACGGTGCTGTACAGCTCCATGCGGTCGGTACCGGCCATGGCGTTGGAATACAGGCCGTTCTCGGGCAGCGGCTCGTTCAGGGCGTGTACCTTGATGGTGGCGGCATCCCTGTAATACTCCGCCAGCCCTGCGGCCACCTTTTCGGCACCGCCCCAGACCGGCTGGAAGGGCACCAGCACCTGCATCCCGCTGTAATAATCGCAGACCACAGGCACAAAGGCGGGCGGGTTTGCCAGCCCGCTGATCTTCTGCATCTCGGGCAGATGCTTATGGGCAAGGCTCAGACCGTAGCTCTTGGGTGCATCCAGCTTGCTGTGGGCCGGACGGTCGGGACTTTCGTAATCGGCGATCATCTTTTTGCCGCCGCCGGAATAGCCGGAAATACCGGTGCAGCTGTAAAAATCACCCGCTCCGGCAAAGCCCAGCTCCACCAGAGGCCGCATGATGCTGATAAACCCGCTGGCATAGCAGCCGGGCACCGCCACGCGGCAGGCATTTTTGATCTTTTCCTTCTGGCCCTTCAGCTCCGGGAAGCCGTAGTCCCATGCGGCATCGGTGCGGAAGGCGGTGGAGGTGTCCA